>LGVF01677121.1_pt1 | contig 37837 bp, 35 predicted proteins | sample 469901 | NCBI WGS metagenome assembly LGVF01 (sample SAMN03893561, study PRJNA290197) | marine sediment metagenome | material: sediment; isolation source: combined push core samples #3730, #5133, and #5579 collected at Hydrate Ridge | place: Pacific Ocean: Hydrate Ridge
GCGATGGCTTTAATGGGATTAGATACGGGTGAAATGCGTCTTCCTCTTGTTTCTATGGATGATGACAATAAAGAAAAAATGATTGCTAATCTTAAAACATATGGTTTACTCTAGGAGGAGGTTGTCATGTTAAATATTTTATTAAGTGGTGTATCTGGGGCAATGGGTAAAACTCTTCAAGAAGTGATTGGCGCTGCTACTGATACTCAAATTGTTGCAGGTTTTGATTCAAACGAACGATTAGATCTCTCATTCCCTGTTTACACAAATTTAGATGCGTGTCATGAAAAAATTGATGTCATTATTGATTTTTCTCATTTTAAAGCATTTTCAACTATTTTTAATTTTGCAAAAAATCATGCAATTCCAATTGTTATTGCAACCACTGGATTATCGGATAATGATTTAGCCTTGATTAATAAAGCATCTCAGGATTTCCCTATTTTTAAAACAGCGAATATGTCCCTTGGGATTAATATTTTAGCCAAAGCTTTAAAAGATATTTCCAATCAATTAGAATCTGATTTTGATATTGAAATCATTGAAAAACATCATAATAAAAAAATTGATGCGCCAAGTGGCACTGCCTTGCTTTTAGCGAATGCTGTCAATGCAGGACTTANNTGGAATCCATGCTATTAGAGGTGGTACAATTCCTGGTGAGCACACAGTTATTTTTGCAGGAAATGATGAAATTATCGAATTTAAACATTCTGCTTTATCTAAGAAGGTTTTTGCAGACGGGGCTTTAAAAGCCGCTAAATTCATTATTGGCAAGACATCTGGACTATATGATATGTCAATGCTTCTTGGTGACTAGTTTCTGAATTTTGAAAGGATTATATTAAATGACTAACGAAGAACTTAAGGATCACTTTGATCTTAGTAATCCATATGAAATTGATAAATATATTAAAGCTGTAAAAAAAGCAACACCAGTAAAAGCCTATCTACGCGGTTATCTTCATGCAAATGATCTTAAAAATTTCAATTATTATGGCGATCCATCGGCGTGTGTTGTTTTATGTGAATTAAAACAACTCCAAGAATTATTAGTCTTAAAACAAGCGTCCATTACCTCATGTTTTATTGAACATGATCGCCGAAACTCTGGGATTCCTTTGCTAGATATTACCAAAGTGGATGCCTGTATTGAACCCGGTGCAAATATTCGTGTTGGTGTGTCAATTGGCAAAAACTGCACCATTATGATGGGAGCAAGCATTAATATTGGTGCAGTTATTGGTGAGGGCACCGTTGTTGATATGAATGCGGTTATTGGCGCTCAAAGTATGATTGGAAAAAACACTTATATCGGTCCTGGCGCTGTTATTACAGGAATTTCAGAACCATTAAGCGATTCAACTGTAACCATTGGAAATCGTGTCACCATTGGTGCTAACGCGGTTGTTTTAGAAGGAGTATCCATTGGAAATGGTTCAACCATTATCGCAGGATCTATCGTAAATGACGACATTCCCGCAGGAGTCGTTGTTGCTGGAAGTCCTGGGAAAATAATAAAAGAAAAAAATCAAGAGACATCGAATAATATCGAACTCCTTACTGATTTAAGAGGCTAAGGCTATGACAATTGTAGTTCAAAAATACGGTGGAACCTCTGTCGGTTCTGTTGAACGTATTCAAAATGTTGCAAAACGTATTATTAAAATGAAAAACAATGGTCACAAAATGGTAATCGTTGTTTCTGCTATGGGAAAATCAACGGATGATCTTGTAAAACTTGCGTATACGATTAATCCCTCGCCCTCAAAACGAGAAATGGATCGCTTGTTATCCACTGGTGAACAAATATCTATTTCCCTACTCTCCATGGCCCTTCACGCTATGGGACACAATGCGATATCTTTTACCGGACCTCAAGTTGGGATTCGAACCCATGGTCATCATACAAAATCCCGAATTGATGGAATTGAAACAACAAAAATTATTGAAGCACTCGATGATAATCAAATTGTTATTGTGGCAGGTTTTCAAGGGGTCAACGAATTTGATGATGTCACCACCTTAGGTCGCGGAGGCTCAGATACCAGTGCCGTTGCACTCGCCTGTGTTCTTAACGCACCATGTGAAATCTATACCGATGTTGAAGGAATTTACGGAGTTGATCCCCGTCTATATCCCAATGCAAAAAAAATTGATACCATTAGCTATGAAGAAATTTTAGAAATGGCCAGTCTTGGAGCTGGTGTAATGCACCCTCGTGCAATTGAACTGGGTAGCAAATATGATACAAAAATATTAGTCGCTTCAAGTGAATTTGAACGTCCTGGAACGCTAATTAAAAAAGGAGATCAAACTATGGAAAGTCAATTCATTACCGGATTAGCCTTAGATAATGACGAAATTATGATCACAATTCAAGATATTCCCTTTAAAAAGAATGTGACGTCTTTATTATTTAGTCGCTTCGCAAATGAAAGCATTAACATTGATATGATTAGCCAAAGTGCTCCGATTAATGATTTAATTAATATTTCATTTACTGCCCCCTCTTCGGATATTGAGGATGCCAAAAAAATCCTCGATCTTTTCAAAGAAAAGAATCCTGGGATCGGCGTTATTATTAATGATGATGTTGCAAAACTATCCGTTGTTGGAAGTGGGATGCGAACCCAATCTGGGGTCGCTTCTCGATTTTTTCAACTCCTTACGGACAATGATATCCAACTATTAATGATCACTACTTCTGAAATTCGTATCAGTTGTATTATTAAATCAACCGATCGTGAGATTGCGGTAACAGCCACTGCAAAAGCCTTTAAATTATAAATTTTTATTGATAAAAGCTTGTAAACAAAGATAAAAAGCAGTCCCGACAATTGTTAAATCATGGTGTATGCCTATGGCAACATTAACTAGCGATAGCCTGTACGAATTGCCAGCATACAACATAGTTGGGACGGGGTTTGTCAACGCTCTGAAGCCTGTAGTGAATCATGATTCACTACAGGCTTATTTTTTATCGTTTATTTTTTTATTCTTTAGTGATCATTTTTTGTGTCACGATTATTCTCGTCTAAATCATTAAAATCAATATAATTTCCAGTTACAATATAATAAACTGTTTCAAAAATATTGGTTGCATGATCTCCGATTCGTTCTAAATAACTTCCGATAAAGGTAAAGATGGACCCTTGGAAAATATATTTCGTTTTTTCCATCATATAAATGAGGCATTCGTGATGAATTTGAAGATTTAACGCATCAATCTCATCTTCTAACTGAATAACGGTATCCATACTGGCAATATCCTCTTTGATAAAGGCATCAATTGAGAGTTTTAATAATTGTTGGGCTAATTCACATTCTCTGGGAATATCAATAAGTTGTTTCATATAGGTTTCATCTTTAAGTTCAATTACCCGTTTTGAAATATTCACTGCCAAATCTGCAATCCGTTCTAAATTTGTAATGATTTTATAGGTTGATGCTAATCGCCTTAAATCCGTTGCTACTGGACTTTGGGTTGCAATAACCTGACTGACAATAAGTTGCAGCTCAATTTCTTTATTATCGACAATATCATCCCGATTTATAACTGCTTGTGCTAGAATTCCATCCTGATTTTCTAAAGCAGCGACGGAATCAGCAAGCATTTTCTCTGTTATAGTTGACATTAATAAAATTTCTTTTTTAATCATTTCTAATTCTTTATCATATTCTTTTCTCATTTTTTCTCCTTAATCATCCAAAACGCCCAGTAATATAATCCTCTGTCCGTTTATCATCTGGATTTGTAAATATTTTTGGGGTTTCATTAAGCTCAACGACCTCACCCATTAAAAAGAAGGCAGTTTTATCGGATATGCGTCCTGCTTGTTGCATTGAATGGGTAACAATAATAATAGTATACTCTTTTTTTAACGTTGCTATTAAATCTTCAATTTTCGCTGTTGCAATGGGATCAAGGGCTGAGGTTGGTTCATCCATTAAAATAACTTCTGGATTCATTGCGATCGTTCGTGCAATACACAACCGTTGTTGTTGCCCTCCTGACAAACCTAAAGCCGATTTATTAAGACGATCTTTCACCTCATTCCATAGAGCTGCTTTTTCTAAACTATCCTTCACAATCGTATCGAGTTTTGTTTTATTTTTTAACCCTTGGCATCGTGGACCATAGGCTACATTTTCATAGATACTCATTGGAAAGGGATTAGGATTTTGAAAGACCATTCCAACTCGGGTGCGTAATTTTATAACATCACTATCCCTATTAATTTCTTCTCCATCAAAAATGATCTCACCACGCATCGTTACCGAGTCAATTAAATCATTCATACGATTTAAGCACCGTAAGAAAGTTGATTTTCCACATCCCGATGGACCGATAAAAGCAGTCACTTCCTTTTCATGTATTGCCATATTAATATTATTTAACGCTTGAAACTTCCCATAAAATAAATCAAGATTTTTTATACTAAATGTTGCTTTTTTATCCATATTTCACCTCATTTTTTATTAAAAACGTCTAACTTTCTTGAAACCATCCGTGATAGCATATTTAACACAATTACTATGAGAATAATAATAATCCCAATCGCACAGGCTAATTCAATATTCCCTTCTTCTTTTGCAACATAATACGCTTGAACTGTTAATGTGCTGCCTGGTGAAAAAAGAGTTCCTGGAATTTGAGCAACCGTTCCAGCTGTTAATAATAACGCTGCTGATTCCCCAATAACCCGACCAATACTTAATAAAACCGCGGTTGCAATGCCTGGCACTGCGCAGGGTAGCACGACTTTAAAAATTGTTTGTAGTTTTGTTGCCCCCAAAGCCAGAGACCCTTCTCTAAAGGATTTTGGGACGGCTTTTAAAGCTTCTTCTGTACTTCGTATTATCACAGGTAGTAGAATAATTGCCACTGTTAAACTCCCTGATAATAGTGAAATTTGAAATTTCAAAATGACAACGAAAAATGCCATTCCAAATAATCCAAAAATAATCGAAGGTATCCCTGCTAAGCATTCGGTTGCAAAACGTATCCCCGAAACAATCCGTCCCTTTTTAGCATACTCGGTTAAGAAAATCGCCGCAAAAATTCCAATCGGTAATGCAATCAGTAGCGATAATCCAATCATGTATAAGGTGGTAATAATATTCGATTTTATCCCACCACCTGGAGAAATCATCTTAATCTTTAGGGTTTTTCCGTCATCATTTAATAAGGTATTCACCTCGTCAAAAGATAACCCCGTCAACTCTGTGCCATTGATGCTTTCAATCACATAATCTGTTTTGATTTTTATGGGTGCTTGATTCGATTCCACCGCTTCTTTTAGTGGTGAATCTTTTTCAATATACGAAATAATAAAGTGATCTCGTATATCGGCATTATTTTCATAATGAACCGCACTAATTCCTGCCCCAATTTTTTCATTATATATTGGTCCCGAAATAAGCGTTTCATAATTTTTGTCATAGCTATTCTCTTTCTCAAAATCATTTTGCTCCATACTTAATGGCGTCTCTTTGGGTTCGACAAACGCATAAAAAATTTGATCATTAAAATCTCGGCTTAAAAAATTCCAATTAATCACACCGATTCCTTTTGCAAAAATAAATCCTACAATAAAAAACAAGACACAAACTGTAATTGCTGTTGCACCGTAGATCATAACCTTTGCGATACTATCTTTTGTTTTTCGTTTCATATTTCTAACTCTCGATCTTAGCTTTTACTAATTTGTTAACCACCACATTTATACTCATTATAAAGACAAACAATACGATCCCTGTTGAATACAAAAGTTCTTCATGCATTCCCGATGCATAGCCCATTTCTAGAGCAATATTGGTTGTTAGAGGACGCACTTGATCAAATAAACTTGTGGGAATACCTGCAATAGGATTCCCACAAACAAGCATCACGGCCATGGTCTCACCAATTGCTCGACCAATACCTAGAATAACGCCAGTCATTATTCCAGACCGAGCTGCAGGGAGCACAACATTAAAAATGGTTTGTATTTTTGACGCTCCTAAAGCATAGGAGCCTTCGCGATACCCTTTAGGAACGGCTGTAATGGATGTTTCGGTGATACTCACAACAGTTGGTAAAATCATAATTGCTAATACAATCATGGTTGCGAGCAATGATTCCCCTTGTGCCATTGGTGATATTTTTAAGACATAGGGCACAATCACCCCTAACCCAAAAACACCATATAATACCGAGGGAATCCCAGCTAATAATTCAACTGCAAAGCGAATGATTTTTCCAATCCGATTCCCAGCCATTTCTGCAATAAATACCGCTGTTAAAATTGCAATCGGTACCCCAATTATAATCGCACCCAGTGTTCCAACAAGTGACCCAATGATCATATAAAAAATCCCAAACAGATTTGATCCTGGTCGCCATTCCACACCTGAAATAAAATCCCAAAAGGGATAACTGCCACTGACAAAAGGCTTTAATCCATTATAGAAAACAAAAAACGTGATTGCTAAAAGACTCAGAACTGCCACCAATGCTGAAATTAAGAATACAACTTCAATTGTTTTTTCTATGCTTTCTTTGTGTTTGATTCTTTCCAAAAAAATACTCCTTCTCATCTTTTAAGTGTTTTTCTCATCCATAAAGATTTAATTCCTTTATTTTCTATTTTAAACTATAAACACGTTTAACCTGTTATCAAACATTCATAATTCGTGAATGTTACTATTCTAAAATAAGTGTTGCAATTTTTTAACACACGAAAGTGTTCACATCACCATTTTCATAATGTTTTATTATTAAAATGAAGATTCGCAAACACTTTTTTAGGACAACTAAACAAAAAGCTTGGTTATTTAATAGCTAAGTAGTACGCTCTACTTGTTACGTTATGAATTATACTACTTTAATTCCGCCTTTTTTTTCTACAATCGCTTGGCCTTCATCACTCATTAAAAAGTTTAAAAAAGCGAGAGTTACATCATCTGTTTTTGTTTCATCAACCATTGCTAGGAATAGCCGAGAAATTGAGTAGGTATTATTGATGATATTCTCAACTGTTGGTTTAACCCCATCCACTTCAATCGCAGATACGCTCGAATCAACAAAGGTTAATGATACATAGCCGATTGAATTATCATTCCCTGCGACCGTTGTTTGTACATTTCCATTTCCTTCTTTAATGGTTGCATCTGGTTTTAATTGTTCTTCGAAATCAAGAAGTTCTTCAACTGCCGATCGTGTTCCTGATCCATCTTCTCGTGATACAACAACAATTGGGGCATCATTTCCGCCAACTTCACTCCAATTAGTAATCCCACCTTTATAAATATTTGTAATTTGGTACTTGGTTAAATTTCCCACCCCGTTTGCAGGATTAACAATCACCGCAATCCCATCATAAGCAAAGGTGATTTCTTTTAAATCTGGTTTTTCAGCATCCTTTAATTCACGTGACGCACACCCAAATGAATAGGTCCCCGCTTTCGCTCCTTTAATCCCATCCGACGATCCAGTTCCACTATAGGTAAATTTAACATCAGGATTTAACGCTGTATACTCAGAACCTGCAGCATCAATGATTTTTTGAACCGACGTTGATCCCCCACCATTAATCTCACCTTTAGTGACTGTCACACTCGCATCCGATGTGCCAGAAGCACATCCAGAAAACGTTAGAACACTTACCCCTACTAATAAACCCAATACAACATTTTTCAATTTTTTTGTCATTTTTTCTCCCCTTTATTTTCCTAAGTTTTTATCACTTGACCATAGTCCTATCTTAGCAAACTATTCAATCACTTAGGTTTGTATTAGGTAAAGAAAGTGTTAAGATCGTGTTAATTCTTTTTCTTTTTCGGACAAAAAAATAAGGCTAAATCATTCTTGATTTAGCCTTATTTTGGCAACAAAATCCCGTCCCGATTAATTGTTAATCTGTTGTGTGCTGGCAGTTCGGATAGGCTACCGCCTGTTCGCCCTGAGGCACACACCATGATGTAACAATTATCGGGACTACTCTATATTTTTGTCTATAGTCTGGAAATAAGTCATTCTTGACTTAACCTTCTCAATCAATTCTTTTTTAGTTATGATGTAGGATTAATCGTCCGTATTACTTTATTTTACTCAAACATCAATTTATACAACAAACACGGAAGATTCTTTTATCTACCTGTGGGCATCATGGCGAATAGGCCTTAAGCCTGTCCGATCTTGTAGCACACTGCAATTAATCGTCCGTGTTTACCCTTTAATCAAACACCATATCTACAAAGTCACAATATTCGCGATAGAGTAGCAATCCTTCTAGAGGCGTTAGTGAATCACGAATTCCTTTATAATACCACGCTTGTTTTTCCTTACCACGAATAAAACGCTCCCATACCTCATCACCAATTACCTCATAATCATTTTTGATGTTTCGTATATTATCCAATTTATCAGCGCATGCTAACAATTGCATTTCATGCGTCGCTTCATTTTTTAAAAAGTCGATCGTATGTTGTTTTCGTTTTTCCCACGGAAGCGATTTGTCCTCAGAATCCGATGCCACTAATTGTGCGACGTGAGGGCCAAATTCCTTTTCAATGGTTTCAATCATAATTTCCGTATCTTCAACCGTATCATGAAGCAATCCAGCACAAATAAGATCCTCTTCCTTATTCGAATCCACATTATTAATTAAAAGTTTGGCAACATTAAATGGATGGGTAATATAAGGGGTTTTCGACCCTTTTCTAAACGTTCCGACATGGGCATTGGCTGCAAACTCAATCGCTTTTTCAATTAATTCCATCTTTTTCTCACTTTCCTCCATATAAAAATAATTATTTGAATACTTTTTTTAAAATCTTGTCATATACTGACAATAAATACGCCTCTGAAACAAAATCCCGTAGCTCATTAATTGGAATCCATGAAACAGCACTGTTTTCATCCGGTTTATTCCGAATAGGTTCCTTCTCCGAAGCAATAAAAACATACGCTACTGATAAATGAAGATGTGCTGATACATATGTTCCCCTTTTTATATGCCCAAAAACTGGTAAAATATCCAAAGAAATAATATCATCTGAAATAAAATCAAGCGTTTTTATTCCTGTTTCTTCAGATGCTTCTTTTTGCGCAACCTCAAACAGATCAGAATTACCATCTGCATGACCACCAGTCCAAGACCAGGATTGATAAATATTATGATAAACCATTAATACTTTATCCATCATTGCATTAAAAAGCATTGCCGAACTCGTTAAATGTGCAATTTTGTTTTCTCGCAACAATACATCATCAGGATTATTTTTGATAAATTCAATGATAATCTTTTGATCATTTTTTTCTTGATCCGTTTCTGGTTTAAACTGGACTATTTTTTCAATAGCGTTCATATCATCTCCCCTTTACCTTGGATAAAGTTAGTCGCGAGTTTTTTTCTCGAGGCCCTTTCCACTATTAGGTTACTTAATTGATTCGTTCATCTTTTTTCGCTATCTTTTAATACCGTCTAAAACGACTTTGTCGTGTAACAACTGGTTTGTCTTCCGCAATCGATACTTTTCGTAATCGTCCTTTTATATTTTTTGTTTGTAATTCTTTTAAGACGTCTTTCCCTTTATTATTTAAAATTTCGACAAAGGTTGATACATCTAAAATTGTAATCACACCAATATCTGCTGCAGTCATCCCTTCAATATTACAGAGGGTTCCAACGATATCAACCGGGCGCATTTTTGTTTTTTTACCCGCATTGATATGTAATTTCATAATTTCTTTTGTTAAATCATGAGCTTTATCTAATTTTCCTTCTGGTTTTTCTTGTAGTTTTTCTAAAAACGCTGGTTTTAATTGCATCACGTCATCCAAAATTGGAACGTCTTTTTTTAAGATTTCTTTCCCTGTAAAGTCTTGAATCTCTTTTATTAAATGTTCTTCTCTCCCTGAAACTAAGGTGATCGCTTTTCCTTTTTTCCCACGCCGTCCTGTTCGACCAATGCGATGAACATAGGTTTCTTTTTCCCATGGCACATCATAGTTAATCACGTGTGATATTTCATCAATATCAATCCCACGGGCTGCAACATCTGTTGCCACAAGATATCGAAACTCACCTTTTTTAAATCCTTGCATCACCCGTGTCCGATCATCTTGTTCCATTCCACCATGGATTTTTTTACACGCCCCACCACTTGCTTTTATAAGGACATTACTAATCGTATTGACGCGTTCTTGGGTATTACAAAAGATAATACAACTCTCCGGGTTTTCAATCACTAAAACATCTTTTAAAACCTGAAGTTTATCGGCGTTTCCAATGAAATAGACTTCTTGATGAATCGCATCCGTTCGTTTTACCTCGGCTTCAATTTCAACTACTTCGGGATGATTCATATATTTTTGCGATAATTGTTTAATGGATGGATCCAGTGTTGCCGAAAAGAGTAAGGTCACCCGTTCTTTTGGCATTTCATCAATGATTTCTTCAACCTGATCGATAAATCCCATATTTAACATTTCATCAGCTTCATCAATAATTAGATATTTGATTTCATCGGTTTTAAACGCCCCGCGAATAATCAAATCCATCACTCGTCCTGGAGTTCCAACAACAACATGTGTCTTTTGTTTTAATTCACGTTCTTGGCGTTTAATTGGGGATTTCCCAAATAATGCCGATACTTTTACCCGTTTAAAACGGCCAATATTAAAAATATCTTCATGCACTTGTAGCGCCAACTCGCGGGTTGGCGTCAATATTAAAACTTGTGGTTTATTTTCATCCCAGTCTAGTAATTCACACACTGGAATACCAAATGCTGCTGTTTTTCCACTGCCTGTTTGAGCCTTACATAAGATATCTTTTTTTTCTAATGCCAAAGGAATCACAGCTTCTTGCACCTTTGTTGGCTGTTTAAAGTTTAATTTCTCAATCGCTTTTAACAATTCATCACTAAGTTTATAATCACTAAATCTTTTTTCTTCTATCATTTTTTCACATTCTTTCTATTTTGGTTTTCATATAAAAAGTCATATTTTCTTTTCGACCAGAAAATATGACTATCATTCAGACTGTAGACAAAGATATAAAGTAGTACCGATAATTGTTAGATCATGTTGTGTGCATCAAGGCGAACAGGCGGTAGCCTGTATGAATTGCAAGCATACAACAGATTAACAATTAATCGGTACGGGGTTTGTCTCCAAACTGTATCATTTCTTATTATTTAAAAATCACATCTTTATTCTACGGTAACACTTTTTGCTAAATTCTTAGGTTTATCCACATCACACCCTCGAGCTACAGCTAAGTAATAGGCTAATAATTGAAGATAAACCACCGAAGGAATCGCTGTAATATCATCATCCATCCTTGGAATAACCCATACTTCATTCACTTCAGATTCAATGGATTGATGGCCTTCTTGAACAATCGCTAAAACAAACGCGCCTCGTGCTTTTACTTCTTTGATATTGCTCAACATTTTTTCAAACACATTATCTTGGGTACACAGCGCAACCACAATGGTTCCATCCTCAATTAATGCGATCGGTCCATGTTTCAATTCTCCTGCCGGATAGGCTTCTGAATGAATATAGGATATTTCTTTTAATTTCAATGATCCTTCTAAACAGGTATAAAAATCTAAGCCTCGTCCAATAAAAAACAAATCATTAATATTAGAATGTTCCTGTGCAAAAACCTTTATTTTTTCCTGTTCCGCTAAAACTTGATCCACTAAATTAGATGTATTTAAGAGTCCACGACATAAATGAAGGGATTCACTCTGCTCTAATTGGTGATTTAATTCTCCAAAATGAATCGCTAATAATAGCATACATCCAACCTGAGTCAAATATGCTTTTGTCGACGCAACTGCAATTTCTGGACCCGCATTGGTATACAATACATCATGGGCTTCCCTTGCAATTGAACTTCCAACAACATTCGTTATTGCTAACACACGAGCGCCTGCATCTTTTGCTAATCGAATCGCAGCTAGGGTATCCGCGGTTTCACCAGATTGACTCACCACAATTAATAAGGTTTGTTCATCAACAATGGGATTTTTATAGCGATATTCTGATGCTGCTTCGGTTTCAACCGCTAATCGTGCAAATTTTTCAAAAAAGAACTTTCCAACCATTCCCGCATGATAAGCCGTCCCACAAGCAACAATTTGAATCCGGTTAATTTTACTCATCGTCTCTTCATCTAAATTTATCTTATTGAGTTTAACCCCTTTTTCAGTACAACGTCCTGTTAATGCATCCGCCATTGCCTTGGGTTGATCCATCATTTCTTTCATCATAAAATGATCATAGCCACCTTTTTCGGCATCACCTGGATCCCAATCCACTTTAAAAATCTCTTTTTCAGCCAACTGTCCCTGTTCATCTAGGATTTTTACTGCGTCTTTTGTTAAGACTACAATTTCTCCATTATCAAGCAAATAGACATCTCGGGTATATTTTAAAATTGCTGGAATATCGGATGCAATAAAATTTTCACCTTTTCCAAGGCCAACAATTAATGGACTATCTTTTCGAACAGCAATGAGTTTGTCCGGCTCATCTTCAGAAAGAATCCCTAATGCATAGGATCCCTTTAATTTCTTTATTGCTAATTGAAGGGTTTCTAAAAGATCTCCAGTATACAGTTGACGTAATAAATGTGCCACCACTTCTGTATCCGTTTCTGAAACAAATAAATGCCCTGAATTTAAAAGTTCTTCTTTTAATTCCATATAATTTTCGATTATCCCATTATGAACAACCACTATTTGATTATTTAAACTAGAATGAGGATGCGAATTAACATTTGATGGTACTCCATGAGTTGCCCATCGTGTATGACCAATCCCAACATTTCCTCTAAGTTCTGTCTTTTCCAAAGCTTGAGTCAAGTTTTTTAATCGACCTTTTTTCTTAATCACACTGATTTTATCGTGATCAATGGTTGCAATTCCTGCTGAATCATAACCACGATATTCTAATTTAGAAAGACCATCAATCAGTACCTCTTGAGCCTGTCGATTTCCAATATAGCCAACAATTCCACACATAATTTTCTCCTGTTTTTGGTATTAATATGGCGCCTCTGTCCTAAAAATCACTTTTTAGTTTTATCCGTCATATGTTCAGGGCATCCGCCGAATTTTCGATACTCCCTGTCCTCGTCAACTCAATCTCTGTGTGGATTATCACTTGAGTTCTGGCGCTACATTTTTCTTTCAATCCATATTTTTTACAATTCTAGAAAAACCATTCTTATAATTATATCATAAACTGCATTAATAGACAATTAGTCCTTTTTAAATCTTAATAAGACGAGGGTTTTCTGCTCGAAAACTCTCGTCTCATCAAAAACACTCATTTTTTATTTTTTATTTTTTATTTTTTATTTTTTATTTAGGCAATGCCAAGTCGTTCTTCAATTAAAACTGCTAAATTCTTAGCCATACTTTCTAATTCTTCTTGATTTTTGCCTTCAATCATTACACGGACTAAGGGTTCTGTTCCTGACGGACGAATTAAAACTCTTCCCTGACCTTGAAAATGGGACTCGACTTCAAAAATTTGTTTTTGTATCATCGGATCTTTTAAATAGCCATGTTTTTTAGAATTTTCAACGTGAGCATTAACCAGTATTTGAGGATAAACTATCATTGATTCTGATAACGCCTTTGCATCGTGATCGGTATCCCGTAATAATGCTAAAAGAACCAAAGCTGTCAACATCCCATCCCCAGTAGTATTATAATCAAGCAATATTAAATGTCCCGATTGCTCCCCACCGAGATTATAGCCACCTTTGATCATTTCCTCTAATACATAGCGATCCCCAACGTTTGTTTTTATGGTTTGACATCCTGCATCCTGTAATGCGATGTCCAAACCAATATTACTCATCACTGTTACAACAACGGTCTCTTTATTTAAAATCCCTTGTTTACTCATACGTTGTCCAATAACATTCATAATTTTATCACCGTCGATAATTTTTCCTCCATTATCAACCGCTAAACACCGATCAGCATCACCATCAAAAGCAATCCCAATATCCGCTTTTTCGTCAATCACACGTTTTTGAAGGGGTTCTAAATATGTTGATCCACACCCATCATTAATGTTTATCCCATTTGGTTCGTTTCCAATGACAATCACATCTGCCTTTAAGTTTTTGAAAAAATCAGAAGCAATCTGTGATGCAGCACCATTAGCACAATCCAAAACAACTTTCAATCCCTTCAAATCTCCTGTAATAGCTTTTTGAATATGTTCTAAATACTGCTTTTCAGGATTTTTTATGAGTGTGACATCTCCTCCGGACTTTAATTCTACTGCTTTATTTTCTAATATTATCGTTTCAATTTTATTTTCGATTGTATCTGATAATTTATATCCTTGTCCATCAAAAAATTTGATCCCATTAAATTCGTAAGGATTATGCGACGCTGAAATCACAATACCTGCATCGGCATTCATTTTTCGGGTAATCACCGCAATCGCAGGGGTTGGCAAAATTCCAACAAGAAAAACATCTCCCCCAACTGAAAGAATCCCATCGGTTAATGCTTTCTCTAATGGTGTCCCTGAAATACGTGTATCCATTCCGATTACAAACTTAGGTTTATGGCGATTCATTGCTAAAACACTCGCACCTGCTTGTCCTAATTGATAGGCTAACTCTACGGTTAATTCTTTTTCAAAAACACCACGCACCCCATCTGTTCCAAATAATTTTCCCATTAATTATGTCTCCTTACTCATTTATAATAATCGTTTATGATCACTCATCATCGACACTGTTCTCAATTATTCCTCCACCTAAAACATCTCGCCCATTATATAATACAATAGACTGTCCTGGTGCAGGGGCTCTAACAGCCACGTGACTGTACATCATCCCCTTTTGATGATCTAGGACCTCTAGGGTTCCTTTATAACACGGTCCCCAACGACAGACTTTAAATTCAATTTCTTTATCTAATACCTCAACTGTTGGATTAATATATAAGTTTTTTACGGCAATTTTTTTCTTAAACAATAATTCTTCTGGGCCAACAATAATCGTATTTTTCTCAGGAATTATTTTCAAAACAAAAAGATCCGATTCATGATTAATTCCCATTCCTCGGGTTTGTCCTAACGTAAATTTATGAATCCCATGATGCCGTCCTAACACTTTTCCATTCGTATGAATAATCGGCCCTTGTGGCACTGGACCTGATCCATAAATTTCATTTTTTAAAAAAATCGAATGATTTCCCGTTCCAACAAAACAAATCCCTTGACTTTCTGATCCTTTTGAAATATCCGGCAAAATTTCGTTTATGCTCTCTCTCACGTTATCTTTACTATGATACTGCTGTAATGGAAAAATTAATTGTTTAAGCATTCTTTGATTTAAATGATATAAAAAATATGATTGATCTTTGTGTTGATTCTCACTTGCTAATAAGTGATATCCCAACCTATTTTTTTGAGTTTCAACGTAGTGCCCTGTTGCAATACGCGCATTTTCATACTCCGTTGCAATCTCAGATAAAATATTGAATTTAAACGCTTGATTACATAATATACATGGATTTGGCGTTTCTCCTATTTTATACCCATTAATAAACGGTTGAATAATCTTTTTTTTAAACTGATCTTGAAGATTAATAATACGGTGTTCAATTCCTAATCTTATCCCTATGTCTATTGCATTTTTCATTATTTTCTCGTCATTAAAAAAATCAAAGGTTACGCCAACAACATCGTAACCTTCATTTTTTAAATCATAGGCAGCAACGGCACTATCAATACCACCACTTAATCCAATAATTACTGTTCTTTTTTTATTTTCCATTTTCTATTTTTCTCTTAATATGAGCTGTGTAAGTTTGGTTTCTTTTTTCTTTAATAATTCAATCTTTGTTTCTAATGAGACTATCTCTAATGTATTATCACGTTTAATATCCCAATGATAAATATCTTTGTTTTTTTCGATAATATTCACAATTTCTTCTGTTAACCACGGATTACAGATTAATAGGGGGCCTAGGGTATTAGTGAAAATGCCTTTGTCTTTTAGTATCCCCTCTTCATTTGTTTGTCCATTGTTTCCATAACCATAGTTTAATTGACCAAAAACCGTTTCATTGTGAGTATCAATATCCATCATCTGAATTTGACTTCCAAAAATCGACATCTCAACTCCATTATAATTGATTGCATAATAGAGATCATCACCATAGACTGCTTTATTTTCAGTACAGTTTACATCGATAATTCCAAGACCTTTGATAGTCTCACCATTAGATCGTTTTATTTCTTTTCCAAATAGTCCAATCGACGTTCCGGTAGCTAAAAATGGACGGGTTTCAATAAACGTCTTTAATTCCAATTGATGCGGCTTTAAAAAATCAATGATTGATTGAAAATGAACCATCTCTCCTGGTGGACAAAACAAAAAATCATAATCATCTGGACAAAAATCATCGGTGTTTAGTGAAATTTGATCAACCTCAATTGCGTATCCCCGACGTTTCGTTTCAACTTCTAAGGCTAAGATATTTCCGCGTTCTCCATGAAGATATAAGGTATTTGGAAAAAGCCAGCCAATTTTAATGACTCTTTTCATTATTTTTGTCCTCCTTGAATATATTTTTTCATATTTTCAAAGGTTGCTAACCAAGTAATCAAATAGATATTATTCGTTTTTACCTTATCAATTTCTTCAAATATTTTATCCATGCTATCACTATTCATAATTGTTATTTTATCCTTACTTACTCCTTCATAAATCAGTCGATTGGCAGTATCATAGGATACATGCTCAGAAAAGCATAAATAACGCTCAACTTGTGATTGAACCAATGGTTTAAAGTCACAATCAAATGCATAGAAGGTATTTGTATAAAAAGGAACGAAATCTTCAATCGGATATAATCCCAAAGCCAACATTTTTTCTTCTGAATCAAATGCCATAACATTAAGGGCACTTTGTAGCGTTTCGGGATTTTCTTGTTTGATCCGCATATATTTTATAACTTTGTCTTTATAATGTAAAATTTCAAATCGCCCGCCAATGTTTTTAAATGCTTTGAAGGATTCTGATGCATTCGTTGGTGAAATATCACACAATTCTTTAGCAACAGCCAATGCACCACTATAGTTATACAACATAAAGGGTAAATCATAGGGCATCTCAAATTCAACACCGTTTAATTTAAATTGCTTCTTTTCAAAGTCAATCGCATTTACCTGATAATCTGGATTTTCTTTGCTTTTATAACCACAATTTTGACATGAAAACTGTCCAACATTATCCGTATTATAATAATCAAATTGAATATCATGATGACATTTTGGGCATGCTAATGTTGGATAATCTTTGGGTTTTTTAAATGATTCTTGATTCTTTTCGACTGAATAATAAAAAACTTTATCAGCTATTTCTTCAAAAGATTGCGATCGGGGTTCTTCATTATTTAAAAACAATCTCATATCCGAATGAAGACACGTTTTTATTTTTTGATAAATAAAATCTGGATCACCATTTCGCTGAACTTGATCTTTTTGTAAATTTGTAATCAACATATTTTTTGCAGGCAATTGTGCATAAATTAAAGGCAAATAGCGTTCATCTGTTTCAAAAATAAAATAATCAGTTTCTACTTTACCCGATAAATTCGATTCTTTTGCCAATATTGAAGCAATCCCCCCTAACAAATTCGCACCTTCGATATTTGAAACAACCTTTTTACCATTTGATTTTAATATATGGGTAATCAAATTTGTGGTTGTTGATTTTCCATTAGTTCCGGTAATAAATATCACCTTTGAATAATCAATATTTTTAAAATGCTTAACAAATTCAGGATCAATCTGCAATGCTTTTTCTCCTGGCAAATTTGTTCCGCGATCTTTACTCACAAGCTTAATAACCATTCCTATTATTTTTGCATACCAAAGTGCAAAATAAAACTTCATACTTTTTCCTCACATTTTCTAAATTAATAATTCCTTTTTTTATTCTTCAACAGTTATTTTTTAACCAACTATAAATAAACCCCGTACCGACCTACTTGTTAATCTATTAGTCTTGCAATTCGGATAAGCTAATGCCTGTTTGCCGTATGCACACACCATGATACAACAATTGTTGGTACTACTTTATATTTTTCTACAATCCTCGTACCGACCTACTTGTTAATCTGTTAGTCTTGCAATTCGGACAGGCTAATGCCTGTTTGCCGTATGCACACACCATGATACAACAATTGTCGGTACTACTTTATGTTTCTCTACAAAATTACATTAATTTAAATATGTTTTTTTGATACACATATAGTTTTTTATTATATAATAGGATTCTTTTCTTTTTCTGAATTAACGTCATTTTCTTCTTTTTCATCCGTTTCATCACTATGGTTTTGCCGACTAATTTCAGTTGCTCCTGCTACAACAGCTCCAACAAAACAAGCAGTACTAAACATCGATGTAAGTCCAATAATAATCGCAATTAATTCACTGTAAATCATCCCTTGAAACCGAATAGGATAAATATCACCATAACCGATTGTTGCAAACGAAACAATTAAATAATAAAACAAATCAAACGCATCCATTGCCACTTTACTACTTGTTTCAAAAAAACCAGGATGAATTTTAAAACAATTATAATCCATTAAAAATAAAATCCCGATTTCTGAAAAAACTAGGGCTAACATCCCTTTTAATATACTTGCCGATTCCCTGTTTTTTCTTTTTTTTGAAACCGTACTACTAATCGTTTTCGGATTAACAATCGCTCTTAACATAACCTTATAACACAATAACAAGGCAAAAAACAGTCCAACTAATCCTAATGGTAAATCCGGAGTTGAAATGAAATTTGAAAATATAACAAAACCATGACCTAACATTAAATAATAAATTAAATCAATATAACGTGATACAATATTATCTTGAAACTGATCCAATCGTATAAAAATACGTTGAATAAAAAACACAATAATAACAAATACAGTAAAGCTACCTGCAATTGCTAAAATTTCAGAAAGTATTATTTTATGATGCCCAACTATTACAAGAATTGAAATGATCAACAAAATACTCGACACGGTAATAAAACCATGTTTTTCATAACTTTCTGCTAATTTGACTAACGTTTTTCGTATTGGTTTTATTTTCCCTTTTTCTAAAACAACCACTTCTTTTCGATATCGGTCCATATTTTTATATAAAAATAATTCAAATAAAAAAAGAAATAAAATAAAAACATCATAAATAATAATGATTGTATTTCCATTAGCAAGGGTTTTATATACAGGAAGTACATTTGCAATCTGTTCCATTATATTCACCTTTCGTTATGTTTTATTAAATGCCATTAATCAATACTATTTTTTCTTTTCGCGTCATTTTTTTTATCGCTGCTTCTCTTCTAAGTGCCAATGATTTATTTCCCAAATTTTCCAAATAAACTAATTTAACAGGCAAACGTGCCCGAGTATATTTTGAAGCTTGACCTGAATTGTGCATTTTAATCCGTTTTTCAATATTATTTGTCCAACCCGTATATAATGATTCATCATTACATTTTACGATATATACATATGCTTTGTCTATCATTTATTTTCTTATTAACACAGTTATACCTATGTTGTTCCTATTTATTATTTTTTTAACCATTCTTATGAAAAGTAAAAAAAAGATCCCTAAAAGGGATCTTGATTACGTCTAAATTAATCCTAGAAATTGCTATTACGTGGTCTTCTAGATTGTTTTCTCTTTGTTCGACATTCACGACATCTTTTTGGTTCATTATCAAAACCTTTTTCTTGATAAAATTCTTGTTCACCAACAGTGAATACAAATTCTTCGCCACAGTCTTGACAGATTAGTGTTTTTTCTTCCATGAGTTACCTCCATTTAATAGTATGTACAGGATCTGATTATTCTTTTTTTAAATGGATCATGGACAATATTGTCTAAACTTAATTCCCATTTAGAAACTTTAATCATTAACTATACTACAGGCATTATACATGAAGGCACTGCTTTTGTCACCTTTTTTTTTATTTTTTTATTGATTTTAATTCTCTTTTTGTATATATTATAGACAATCAATTCAATATTAAGGAGACAATCAATGAGAGATCACCGTTTAATCCAATATGCAAATACTTTGGTTAACTATTCACTTTATGTTAAAGAAAAAGAATGGATTCTAATCCGCGGTTCTGAAATTGCAATGCCACTGATTAAAGAATGTTACCGCGAAATTTTAAAAGCTGGTGCTTATCCTACCATTTTATTAACACCAGACGGTATTTCTGAAATTTTATTAAAAGAAGGTTCAGACGATCAATTATCCTTTAATTCACCAATAAATTTAGAGGCTTATTCCAAAGCTGATAAAGTCCTTACTATTTTAGGTGAACATAATTTAAAATCACTCACAAATATTCCAAGTGAACGCATTGCACTTCAACGACGATCAGCTGCCCCAATTACTCGAATTTTTCATAATCGCGTTGCGAATAAGGAAATGGATTGGACCCTGTGTTTATACCCTACCCAAAGCGGGGCTCAAGAAGCAGGTATGTCTTTAGAGGAATACGAAAACTTTGTTTTTGAAGCCTGTTTATTAACTACACCCGATCCTATTCATGCCTGGCAAGAAATCCATGATCATCAACAAACAATGGTTGATTATTTAAACACAAAAAAGGATTTCCATATCATTGCAAAAGATACCAACCTAACCTTATCCACTGAAAAACGTGTTTGGGTTAATTCTGATGGACATCATAATTTCCCAAGTGGTGAAGTTTTTACTGCACCCGTAAAAGAAAGTCTTAACGGAAAGATTCGTTTCTCATTCCCAGGGATATACAGTGGTCAAGAAATCGAAGATATTTCACTTACTTTTAAAAATGGAAAAGTAAGTAAAGCTTCTGCTAAACGTGGTAATGATCTGCTGCAAGCCCTGATCAATACCGACGACGGATCACATTATGCGGGAGAATTTGCGATCGGAACGAATTATGGGATAACAAAATTTACTAAGAATATGTTGTTTGATGAAAAAATCGGTGGAACAATTCACATTGCACTGGGTAACTCCTATCCTGAATGTGGCCCAGTTAATGACTCCCTTCTTCATTGGGATATGCTTTGCGATATGAAAAATTGCGGAGAAATTTATGCTGATGGGAAACTTTTCTACAAAAATGGCCAATTTCTTAAAAAATAAGCCGTCATTTCAATATCATGGAATAGACTCTGTCTGTTCCTCTGACTGTAGACAAAGATAAAATAGTAGTCCAGACAATTGTTACATCATGGTGTGTGCCTCAAAACGAACAGGCAGTAGCTTGTTCGCTTTGCCAGCACATACAACAGCTTAACAATTAGTCGGGACGGGGTTTGTCGACGCTCTGAGGAATAGACTCTGCCTATTCCTTTTTTTATTTAAATTCACTTTACTACTGCGCCAATAATCCAAAGCTATACCTTACTAAATCGTTTATCTGAAAAAGAACAAAAAGCTTGAGACTGTACACAATTATAAAGTAGTTCCAACAATTGTTACATCATGGTGTGTGCCTCAAAACGAACAGGCAGTAGCTTGTTCGCTTTGCAAGTTTAACAGATTAATAAATGGTTGATACGGGAATTTGTAAATAACTAGAAGTAGTGCCGATAATTGTTACATCATGATGTGTGCCTCAAGGCGAACAGGCGATAGCTTGTACGAATTGTCAGCACACATCAGATTAACAATTAGTCGGTACGGGGATTTATCAGCACTCTGAGAGCTTTTTTTCTCTTTATTTTTACAATGATTTAGCTCCCGCATTATTTTTATTTTCTTTCTCCTAAATTCAGTGATAATCCTTTGGATACGTTGTAATAATGGGGTTTTTATGGTATTATTGGGAGATATGAAAACAGGAGGATTTAAATGGAGACCACAGAAAAAAAGACAAATTTTATTACAAATGCAATTGATCACGACATTGAAAACAAGGTCTATTCAAATGACCGGGTTCACACCCGATTCCCACCCGAACCAAATGGTTATTTACATATAGGACATGCAAAAGCATCATTATTAAATTACCGTATTGCAACAGAATATAACGGCATATTTAACCTACGTTTTGATGATACTAATCCAATTAAAGAAGATACTGAATATATAGACTCAATCAAAGAAGACTTAGATTGGTTAGGGATACATTGGGATGATCACCTATGTTTTGCCTCCAGTTATTTTGATCAAATGGCGAATTATGCGATTGAATTAATAAAAAAAGGATTAGCCTTTGTTGATGATCTTTCTGCTAAAGAAATGCGTCAATATCGCGGTAATCTAAAAGAAGCTGGAAAAGAAAGCCCGTTTAGAAATCGTAGTATTGACGAAAATCTCGAGCTTTTCAATCAAATGAAAGCTGGTAAATTACCTGAAGGGTCTGGAATTTTACGTGCAAAAATCGATATGGCAAGTCCAAACATGAATATGCGAGATCCTGCTATTTATCGTATTCTTCACACAAAGCATCATTCTGTCGACAAAGAATGGTATATTTATCCAATGTATGACTTTGCTCATCCGATTGAAGATGCGATTGAAGGGATTACCCACTCGCTTTGCACCTTAGAATTTGAGGATCACAGACCATTTTATGAATGGGTCTTAGCCAATATTGATGATTTTCAAAAAGAACCACCACGTCAAATTGAATTTGCAAAACTTAATTTAACCAAAACAATTGTAGGTAAACGCCTATTAAAACAATTAGTAGATGAAAAAATTGTTGATGGTTGGGATGATCCGCGACTTGCAACCATTTCAGGTTTGAGACGACGTGGCTACACACCTGAATCAATTCAAGCATTTTGCGAAGCGATTGGAATTGCAAAAACAAACAGCACAGTTGATATAGCAATGCTCGAACATTTTATACGTGATGATTTGAAGTTTAAAGCACCTCGATTAATGGCTGTTCTTGATCCTCTAAAAGTCACGATTATCAATTATCCTGAAAACCAAACTGAAATGCTTGAACTTCCAATTAATCAAGAAGATCCTTCTTTAGGAAACTATACCACCCCTTTTAGTCGAGAAATTTTTATTGAACGATCGGATTTCTTGGAAAATCCACCTAAAAAGTTTTATCGACTATATCCTGGTAATGAAGTACGACTTCGTGGAGCTTATTTTGTTGTCTGTCAAGAAGTTATTAAAGATGACGACGGTCATGTCATTGAATTAAAATGTACCTATGATCCCGCCACACGCTCAGGAAGTGGCTTCTCTGAGCGAAAAGTAAAAGGGACAATTCATTGGGTCGATGCAAAAAAAGCGACACCTTTAGAAATACATCTTTACGATTATCTCATTGATGATAATACGGCAATTACAAAAGATAATTTCATCGACCACATTAATCCCAATTCATTAACTGTTATTACCGGATATGTTGAGCCTGAAGTCATGAAAGCTAAAACACTCGATAAATTCCAATTTATTCGTAATGGCTTCTTCTCAGTGGACCCAAAATACTCAACAGCTTCTCATCCTGTTTTTAATCAAATTGTTTCACTCAAAAGTTCCTGGAAACCTGGAAAGAATAAATAAAACTGGCAACAAAGCCAAACTAGGAGAATTTTTATGAAAATATGGTCAAAAAAAGAAACACTCTCCCGTGAAAAAATAGAAAAAATACAATTGAAGCGTTTATCTAAAACCTTAAAACATGTCTATTCTAACGTTCCATACTATCGAAAAAAATTTAAAAAAGCAGGGATCCATCCAAATGATATTCACTCACTTAAAGATATGCGCTATCTTCCTTTAACAACCAAAGAAGATCTCCGCGAGAATTATCCTTTTGGGCTTTTTGCAACCCCTCAAAATAAAATTGTACGTTATCATGCATCATCAGGGACAACAGGAAAACCAACGGTTGTTGGTTATACTAAACATGATCTTAACATGTGGAAAGAAATCGTCGCAAGAATTGTTACAATGGGCGGAGTTTCTAATTCTGATACGGCACAAATTTCTTTTGGTTTTGGACTTTTTACAGGGGCGTTTGGTTTACAACAAGGTTTAGAAAATGTTGGTGCTGGCGTGATTCCCATGTCAAGTGGTAATACCAAAAAACAAATTATGATTATGCAAGATTTTAAAACCACAGCCTTAATTGCAACACCTTCCTATGCACTACATCTCGCTGAAACCGCCTATGAGATGGGAATCGATCCCAAAAAAGATCTTTTTCTTAAATATGGACTTTTTGGTGGTGAAGGATCAACTGAAGAAATGCGTACCAAACTAAATGAGGCTTGGGATATCTTTTCAACCGAAAATTATGGAATGAGTGAACTCATCGGCCCAGGTGTAGCTGGAGAATGTCGTGCTCTAAAAGGAATGCATATTTGTGAAGATCATTTTATTGCAGAAATTATTGACCCTGAAACCCTTGAAGTTCTTCCAATTGGATCAACTGGTGAATTAGTGATTACCCCCATCACAAAAGAAGCATTACCTTTGATTCGTTACCGAACAAAAGACATCACGCGACTTGATATCACCCCATGTGATTGTGGGCGTACATCCGCTCGAATAGCTAAAATAAAAGGGCGCACAGATGATATGTTAATTATCGGTGGAGTTAATGTCTTTCCATCTCAAATTGAGGGCGTCTTATTAGGAATAAAAGGAATTGGTAGTAATTACCAAATTCGCGTTGTTAAAAAAGGATACCTTGATCGTATCGAAATTGACGTTGAAGTGAATGATTATAATTTACTTGATTCTGTGACACTCTTAGACCAGCTTTATAAAGAAATTGAAGTAAAGCTTCACACCGTTTTAGGGATTCATGCTGGTATTCACTTAGTTGAACCAAAAAGTATTATTCGTTCAGAAGGAAAAGCAAAACGCGTTATTGATTTAAGACCTAATAAATAAGGAGGTACTTCCATGTTAATTACCCAATTATCTGTTTTTATAGAAAATAAAAAAGGACACCTTGCTAAGATTACAAGAGTATTAAAAAATGCCTCAGTAGATATTCGAGCAATTTCTGTTTTCGATAGCGCTGAATTTGGAATTTTACGTGTTGTCGTTGATGATCCAGAAAAAGGTGCAATTGCACTGACTGAAGCTGGGCATATCGTTAAAAAAAGCAACGTATTGGCTATTGACCCATCGGATATGGTTGGTAGTCTCTCTGATATTTTTAGTTTGCTTTCAGAAAATGACATTAATATCGAATACGTCTATTCTTTTGTTATGCCAAACAATGTTGGTTCTCCTTTGATTATCTTAAAAGTTGATCAACAAGAAAAAGCAATTACGGTTTTAAAAGATTCTGACGCAATCATTATTCCAAAAGAATATGTTTATCATATAAAATAGGCATCATTGTCACAAAATAAAATTTCATACACAAAAGCCAACCTTTCAATTGAAAGGTTGGCTTTTGTAATCTTATCGTCTGTTCTTTACTTTTTTTAATCTAAAGAATTCTTCACGTTCTTTTTCTTCAATCGTCTCTTGAATATATTTTATTTCCGCTTTTAAACGTGGAATCTGAACTTTATCCAACGCATTCGCACTTTTTTGTGTTTTTTTAATTTCTAATGATAATTTATATGCTGTCGATTCAATTTGTGCAAGCTGATACGATAAATATTTAACATCATTAAACTTTCTCATAGTAATATCTAGCGCTGGATTATTTTCATAAAACCCATAGGGTAATATTTGATTTTCTCGCGCTTCTGTATAGATTACCTCAGGTATATCCACACCCATAACACTTTTCGCACGAATATCAAAAGGGATTTCTGGCATTACGGATAACGCAAATTCTTCTAAATGATTCAATCCCATACTAATACATGTTTGTTGAAGTGCTTCATAGGCTTCTTTAAATAAACGCCCAATTTCTTTTTCAATTGTTTCTGCTTCTTTTACTAATTGCATAATTTCTTGAATTAAAATCGTTCGTTTTTTATCTAAAAGATCATATCCTTTTTCTGAAAAACTTAATCGTCCTTTTGCCTTAATAAGATTTGCTTTTGTAGGTGTAATTTTAATTGCCATTTAGCACCTAGCTTTCTTTTGGAAGGTATTTTTCAATGTTTTCCGGACTCAATCGATCCAATTCTGATAATGGTAAACTTGACAGTAGCTTCCATCCTAAATCAAGGCTTGCCATCATATTTCGACTTTCATCAAACCCTTGATTTAAAAATTCTGCTTCAAAAGCTCTACCAAATGCCATATATTTTTTATCAGTTTCACTTAAATCTTCTTCTCCAATAATTTGAGATAAATCACGAACTTCTTGAACTTTTGAATAGGATGCAAAAAGTTGATTTGCAACATCTGCATGATCTTCTCTGGTAAATCCATCCCCAATACCATCTTTCATTAATCGAGATAATGATGGTAAAGGTGCTACAGGTGGGTAAATACTACGTTGAAACAAATCCCGTCCGAGTACAATTTGACCTTCTGTAATATATCCAGTTAAATCTGGAATAGGATGCGTAATATCATCATTTGGCATCGTTAATATTGGTAAAAACGTAATCGAACCCTTGCGATTCTTTAACATACCAGCACGTTCATAAAGTGATGCTAAATCTGAATACATATATCCAGGATAGCCTTTTCGACTTGGTACTTCTTCCCGTGCTGATGAGATTTCTCGCAATGCTTCACAATATGATGTGATATCCGTCATAACAACTAAAATATGCATATGTTTTTCAAACGCTAAATATTCTGCCGCTGTTAATGCACATCGTGGTGTTGTAACACGTTCTGCAATCGGATCATCAGCGTAATTTACAAACATAACAACACGATCCATTACATTCGCTTCATCAAAACTTTTTCTAAAGAACTTTTCATCATCATGCTTAACACCAATTGCCGCAAACACAACACCAAATTCTTCATCAACACCATCGCCTAATTTTGATTGTTTAACGATTTGAGCAGCTAATTCATTATGTGGTAAACCATTTCCTGAAAAAATCGGTAATTTTTGACCACGAATTAATGTTGCTAAGGTATCGATTGAAGAAATCCCTGTTTGAATAAAGTTTCTTGGATACTCACGTGCCATTGGATTAATTGGGCGTCCATTAATATTCGCTTCAACATCACTAAAAATATCACTTCCATTATCGATTGGTTGTCCAATTCCATTAAAAATTCGCCCTTGTAAATCAAGTGACATTGGCAAATTGAACGCTTCACCAGTAAATTTAATGGTGCTACTTCTTTCTGATAATCCAGAAGTATTTTGGAAAACTTGAATAACAACATTTTTTCCTTCTATTTTTATTACTTTTCCTTTTTTAACATTTCCAGTACTATTTTCTACAATATCAACAACTTCACCGTAAAAAACATCATCAACATCTGATATTTGAATGAGGGGACCAACAACCTTATCAATTTTCAAATAATCTCTTTTCATTGTCTTCCCCCTTAATCCTCGTATTTTTTAAAAAGTTCATCAAAATATATATCAATGGTTTCTTTTAATCGATCAATGCCACTAAGATCATCATTTGGTATTGTATATTTCATTTTTATGAATTGATTGAAAATATCAATATTCTTTAATTGTGAAGTTGGTATGCCATGTTTTAAGCCAACTTTTCCTTTTTCATAAAGATATTCAATCGCTTTTAACATTGCATATTGTTTTTCTAGTGGAACATAGGTATCTTCCTTATTGTAAGCATTTTGTTGCAAATAACCAACTTTAATGATTTTTGCAATTTCAAGCACCCAACGTTGATCATCAGGAAGTACATCCTCACCAACAAGCATAACCATTTCTTGAAGCTTATTTTCTTCATATAACAATTCAAGCATTTTATTTCTTAGAGTAATGCAATCTTCTGCAACATTATCTTCATACCAATCTGTTAAAATTTTAATATAACCACTATAACTCTCTAACCAGTTAATGGCTGGATAATGTCTTGCGTAAGCCAAACTCTTATCTAATGCTAAAAACACATTTACAAATCGTTTTGTATTTTCAGTAACAGGTTCTGAAAAATCACCACCTGCAGGCGATACTGCACCAATAATTGTAATTGATCCATCATCCCCATTAAGGGTTTCAACACTCCCAGCACGCTCATAAAATTCTGCAATACGTGATGGTAAATAAGCAGGATAACCTTCTTCAGCTGGCATTTCTTCTAATCGTCCAGATATTTCTCGTAAAGCTTCTGCCCAGCGCGATGTCGAATCAGCCATCATTGCAACTGCATACCCCATATCTCGGTAATACTCTGCAATGGTAATGCCTGTATAAATACTCGCTTCACGTGCCGCAACAGGCATGTTTGATGTATTTGCAATTAGCACTGTTCGTTCCATGATTGATTTCCCAGATCGTGGATCAATTAATTGAGGAAAGTCTTCAATAACTTCCGTCATTTCATTGCCACGTTCACCACAACCGACATATACAATAATATCAGCATCTGACCATTTTGCTAACTGATGTTGCGTCATGGTTTTTCCAGTTCCAAATCCACCTGGAATAGCAGCTGTACCACCTTTGGCTATTGGAAAGAAAATATCAATAACACGTTGCCCTGTAATTAATGGAACAAGGGTTTCACGTCGATATGCCGATGGTCTTGGAGTACGAACTGGCCACTCATGAGCCATTTTCAATTCATGAATATTATTTTGTCCATCTTGTATCTTTACTAAGACGTCTGTAATTGTATAAGCTCCACTACTGACGACTTCAATAACAGTTCCTGACATATTAGGTGGTACCAATAATCGATTTTCAATGACTTCGGTTTCTTGAACGGTACCAAAAATACTTCCTGCTAATAAAACATCACCAATTTTTGCAGTAATCGTTACATCCCATATTTTTTCTTCATCAATGGATAATAGACCAATCCCTTCTGGAATAAATACTGGAGAAATTTCTTGTATCTTTTTTAATGGCCGTTGAATACCATCAAACATATTTTTCAACATACCAGGTCCTAGGTTTAAGCTAAGAGGACGTCCTGTAGGCTTAATTTCTTCGCCAGTTTGTAAGCCTTCTGTTTCTTCATAAACCTGAATTGTTCCAATATCTCCTTCAAGAACAATCACTTCGCCAATAAGTCTATTTTTACCAACCATAACCATTTCCCGCATTTTGAAGGAAGACATATTTGTCCCTTTGATTACCGGTCCATTAATTGCTGAAATTAAACCTTTTACATTCTCTTCTTGAACTTCTGTCATTTAGTTCACCTGCTTTTCCATAAACCCATTAAGCGTCATTCCAACGAGTTTATAATTGGTTTTAATGAGGTTATCAATTGTAAAATCAAAATATATTCGATTATTGATGTCTTCAACCGTCATACCACCGATAAAATCTTTTTGTTCAATTCGATAATCTACAGAATATTCAGGTAGCTTTGTTTCAATAAATCCCTTAACTATAAGACTGTCTTCTTCTTTTGTATAAAGAATCAATTCTTTCTTTTCTTTAAAAATTTCAGGAATTTTATTGACACAATCACTAAGATACTTATTATAAACATCCTTGTCAATATAATCTAAGGCTTTGTCTTTTATTAATGTATTAAAATTCATTAATATTTTATTCTTCTCTTCCAATTCAACGACTTTTGCTTTGTTTTTTCCTTCAGCTATTATTTTATTTTTATCTCTAAAAATCATATGATAACTACGTTCTTCAATTGAACGTTTTTCTTTCATAATTTTAGCATTCGAATTTTCAACTAATTCTTCTTGTTTTTCTTTTGCTTCGTTGATAATATCCTTTCCCCATTTTCGTTCCTTATTTAAAAGGTACTGGGTGAATACCCGGAGTTTTTCTTCAACTGAAATCATTTCATCACATCCTTACAATCCCACAGATTCTTTAATATACCGTGTAATCATTCCTTCATTTCTTTGATAACCATATCGGTCAGGAATAATAGTAATCAAAGGCGAAAAATTTTTCCGCTTTGATTCCAACACTAAATCCTCAACCATTAAATATGCTTTTTCACTCAAAAAAACAATCCCAATGTCTTTATTTTTCATTGCATTTTTAAATGCAACTTCTATTTCATCTTTTGTTTTTAAATAAATCCCTTCAATACCAGCCAGTTGCATTCCTAAATAAGAATCGCGATTCTCACTGATTACAAAAGACTTCATTTCTATAAACTACCAATAATCATAATAGATATGATTAATCCGTAAATCGCAACCCCTTCTGCCAAACCAACATAAATTAAAGTTTTACCAAGAATTTTTTGATCTTCTGAAACAGCACCTAATGCTGCTGAACCTACAACACCAACAGCATAACCTGCACCTGCACAAGCAAGACCCGTTGATAGTGCTGCTGCAATATATCCCAATCCAGCATCTGTAAATCCACCAGCTGGTGCTGTTGTTGCTGCTGCAACAATATTAGGTGCCATAAATACTAGCGCTGCTCCTAATAATGGAATAAATGTTGATAAATTAATACGTAAAAACTTCTTCATTTTCGCACGTTTTACATCACAATCATTATAAACAAAGTACACACCTAGAGCAATCGTTCCTAATACGAGCAACCCTGCCCCAATTGTAATTAATGTTAAAATATTCATTTTTTTCTCCTTAAAATAAATTAATTTGTAAATTTAATGGTTTAAATTCTATTCCATCACCAGAATAATATTTACTAAACAATTCATAAAATTGTAATCTTAAAGCTTGAATTGATACAATCAAACCTTCAAGTACAATAATTAGCACATTAGCAAAAATCAGTATACCAATACTAATTACGCCATTTTGAACCATAATTGCAAGTGTTTGAAATGCCATAAATAATCCGACATGGGTTAATGCAAATGCACCAATACGAATAAATGATAATGTATTACTTAGCATACCAAGTAACATTTCAAAAAGCTCAAAACCACTTTCAACGTAATACGATGATGCACCTTCTTCATAATAAGGTTTGTTTTTTAATATATAATTTGCGAATGGTTCTCTTACCAAAACAATTAATACCATTGCAATACAAACGGTAATTAATATTGGATTTAACCATTGTACAATTTCAAATTGGCCATAATTTAAACCAAAAAGAGCTAAAAGCGACGCATATAAAGTAAAACCGCAAATGCCATTTTTCCCAAACACGCCTTCTTTAATATCTTTTTTCTTTAGTTTATTTATTATGCTATATATATACGCTACAAATAGCATTCCAATTCCAATTAAAATAGCCATACTTAACACCGTATTGACCTCATCAAACGGTCTTAACCATACCGCATGTATAACTTCTTCAAATCCAAAAACACTTCCGTACATAAAGCCAAAAAACGTAGAGCATATTCCAAGGCGCATTAAAACTTTCCCAAGCTCTAGCCCCTTTTTACCTAATAAATATCCAGCCAAAGCCAAAAGTAATCCTTGACCAACATCACCAAACATAAATCCGAAGCAAAACATATATGTAATACTTAAAAAAGGGGTTGGGTCTAGCTCATTGTATGACGGAACTCCATACATTTTCACTAATGCTTCAAATGGTCGAAACAACCAATTGTTTTTCATCTTTGTAGGTGGCTTTCCACCACCACTGCTTGAATTAGAAAACATTACAATCAAATCTGGATATTTTGCTGCAATAGCTTCCATCCGCTTTTGATCTTTTTTAGAAATCCAACCAGAAAAATAGAAGTTTTCTTCACTAAACGCCATACTTTTTTTAATAACATTTAAATTTCCATATAAACTTAACGTATTATAACTAAGAAGCGCTTCTTCTCGATATTCCTCCAAATGTAAGTCTAATTTTTTTTCAAGTTCATCATAGGTCGTGTTAATATCATTTAATTCTGCATCAATATCTGCAATGATCTCCTTTGGAACTTTCGTATATTCCTTCATAAAGCCCTCAATTGGTTTGAAATTAAGTGCTTTTAGTATACGTTGTGATTCAATTTCTAAATCATTTGGAGATATAATTATAAAGACTTCTTCATTATCCTCTTGATTACTTACATGAAACACAATTGAAGTAACACTATTGTAAATACTTTTTAAACGTGCCGCATTATCTCGTGATACTGAACCTAAACTAATCGAAAAATTCTCCAATTGATTTAATTCGCCCATTTCTACTTCAAGCTCACTTAAATACCCATAAGCTTTACGACTCTTTTTGAGCTTTTCGATTTTTTCTTTTATCTTTCTAATATCATCATATTCCACTTTTAAATTATGCTCAAATTCTTTTGCTTTTGTTAAAGCTGTTCCAAAATCATTATTACCTTTTTCCACTAAACCCATATCTAATTTTAGACTTCCTTTATATAGCTCGTCTAATTTTTTAACCGATTTAACAAAATTCTTTTCATCCATCATGGATTCACCAGACACAAGTTTTGAAAATCCTAGTAGTTCTCCAATATTTTCTTCTCTTATTGGAAGAATAAATCGACCAGAATCGATCTCATGCATAGCATCAACAATCTGTATATCATTGAAAAGAAAAATGTCTTTGGTGAATTTATCAACATAGTTGATTTTTCCGACCACATTCATCATAATCAAATTTTCAATTGCCATAAAATACTTCCTTTCACACCCTATTCAATGGGTCTGATTAAATAATTTTTTGTTTCATTTTCTCCCATACGATAGCGCTTACTTTCAATAATCGACGTTATATCTTCAATTTCAAAATCTAAAAGCCGAATATAGGCAATCACACGACCTAATCCACTATTTGACTCTCCAAATAGTTTAAGATAAGTATAATAGAGATAACGTTCTCGTCGCCGTTCCATATATAGATCTATTGTTTTTGTATGGTTAAATAGGAAAAAATAATCCGAATCTTTAATCATTTCTTTCAACTCTAAAAAATCTTTTGCATTCACTAAAGCCATTAAACGTTTATCTGTTAATTCGAGTCCACCTCTTAAAGAATAGGCAATTAATTCTTCGCGAGATAAATTATAGAACTTCTTTCCTCGATATACCCAAACTAAATTTAATAAATCAATATTTCGGCGTTGAACTTTAATTAAATCACAATTCTGTTTCTGATTCAACTTAAGTAATCGATTCCTTAGAGAATCATAATAAAAACGATCTAAACTCTTTTCAATAACAACCAAGTCTTGATCAACCTTAATTTCTTTATGAATTTCTAAAATCCGATAATAATCAGTATTTATTAGAATTTTTTTAAATGTTTCCCAATCTTTTGCTTTCATTAAACGATCAAATGGAATTTTTGAATACTTATGAGAATAAATAATTAATTCTCTTAGTGATTCTAAATCATCATTACGAGCAATCCCTCGAATCAATATCCTTAAAGATTCAATTTCCATACGAACTAAATAAATTTGAAGAAATGCTTTTTCTTCTCCAAATAAATAGTGCATCAATTTTTCGGCTTTAAGTATTTTTAAATCATTCAGGTGTGCTTCAATTACCGTTCGATGAAGATTCTCTTGATCTAACCCATTTAAAAAATCCCCATAATACGTATTATCACGTAAATATTGAAATACTTCTTTTAAATTTTTAGCTTTAATTAGTGCTTTATAATCATCATCATTTATTTTCTTGGAACTCATTGAAAGAACTTTTGTACTTATACACGCATGTTTACTTTTAGACATTCTATTCTCACACTTCTCTTTAAAATTTAAGCAAGGAATTAAATACCATCAATTCGTGTTTCAAACAATTTATCAAGTACTTCCGTTGCTTTTTCCACCTTCTTTTCATCGTATCGACAACGAATCTTTTCGACTTTTTTTTCCATTTGACTAACTATGGAAAGACGTTCGTCTTTAGCTTTTTGAATTTCATTTTGATAATTGACTTTTGCTACTTTCTGAGCCCCATCAATTTCAATTTCTTCTTTTGTCTTGATTTCTTCTTTTGTCTTTTCCAAAATTGTATCCGCTCTTTCCACAACATGCTTTTTAATACGAGCAGCTTTTTTGTCAAGTTCAATGACTTGTTTTACCACGTCATTAATATCAGGATCTTCACTATGTAACATTATTTACTCCTTTCTAAATAGATTTTTTGTCCAATACCACAAATACTAATAAATTCTATAAAATCAATTATAGCACTTTAATCAATGTTAGCAACCACTATTTTTAACTGGCAACCGATTACAGATTATCCCACTCTTTAATCATTCTTTAAACGTTTTTTAATCTTGACTTTTATTATAGTGATCACTATAATAAACTTATAGTACCCCCCTCCCCATGTGGGGTGTATTTATGAAAGGAGAACACTTATGAAAAAATCATCATTTAACATCGAAAACATGACCTGTACTGCCTGTGCTGCAGCAATAGAACGAAAACTAAATAACTTAGAACCTATTGACTCAGCAGTCGTTAATTTTTCTACTGAAAAACTTGTGGTTAATTATGACCCACAAGTAATTTCTACCGAAACAATGATTGATATCATTGATAAATTAGGTTATCATGCCCAATTAGTCGATGGTAAAACCAAGAGTGACCAAACCTCAAAAATTAAAAAAGATACTGGTTATAAAAATCAAATCATAATCCTAAAAAAGCGATTAATTATTTCTCTTATCTTTACTCTCCCCTTATTTTATCTTGCAATGGCACCCATGGTTCACTTACCAATCCCTTCATTTTTAGATGGAGAACAAAATGTACTACTTAATGCATTAACACAAATGTTTTTAACTTTACCCGTGATCTATCAATGTCGCCATTTTTATTTTAACGGTTTCAAAGCATTATCTAAACGGATTCCTAATATGGATTCTTTAGTCGCCGTTGGTACAAGTGCTTCATTTTTGTATGGTGTCTTTGTATTATTTGTATTGGCTTATGGTTTTTCTTATCAAAATTTACTACTGATTCATAAGTATGCCCATTCCTTATACTTTGAATCTACCACAATCATACTCGTTTTAATCACTTTAGGAAAATATTTTGAAACAAAAGCGAAAGGTCGTACGTCACAAGCGATTGAAAAACTTATTGACTTAGTTCCAGATCAAGCCCATGTTATTCGTGACAACGTCGAATTAGAAGTATCAATCGATGATGTTTTAATTCATGATACGGTTATTATTCGACCAGGAGAACGTATTCCTGTTGATGGTGAAATCATCTCTGGATACTCAAGCATTGATGAATCGCTACTCACTGGAGAAAGCATTCCTGTTGAAAAAAAAATTGGTGATCCCGTTATTTGTGGTAGTATTAACAAAACAGGCTCGTTAAAATTCAAAGCTACAAAAATTGGAAATGATACAACCTTAAGTAAAATCATCCAACTCGTTGAAGAAGCGCAATCATCTAAAGCCCCTATTGCACAAATTGCAGATCAAATCAGTCGTTTTTTTGTTCCAATTGTTATGTCTATCTCACTTCTTAGTTTTATAGTTTGGACTATCCTAGGGTACGATTTTTCATTTGCATTATCAATTGCAATTTCTGTACTTGTTATCTCATGTCCTTGTGCTTTAGGGCTCGCAACACCAACAGCGATCATGGTTGGTACTGGAAAAGGAGCAGAAAAAGGAATCCTCTTTAAAAATGGACCCGCACTTGAAATTTTAGGAAAATCAAATATCATTGTTTTCGATAAAACAGGAACTCTAACCATTGGACACCCATCTGTTACAGATGTTATTATCTACGACAAAACCCTTACCAAAAATGAACTACTTAGAATGACAGCTTCTCTTGAACATATGTCTGAACATCCCTTAAGTGATGCAATTATTGATCAAGCATACTCTTTAGAATTATCGCTATATGAAACAACAAATTTTAGTTCGATTTCTGGAATGGGTATCCAGGGTAATATTAACAATACAACCCTATTTATTGGAAATCAAAAATTGATGAATAACGAAAATATTTCAGTTGAAGATGCACTCAATGATTTTAACCAACTCTCTGATTTAGGAAAAACTCCCTTATTTATTGGTTGGAACAACCAACTTAAAGGCATCATTGCCGTTGCTGATACCATTAAAGATAATAGCATTCAAGCGATCACACAACTAAAAGCTATGGGACTAAACATCTATATGTTGACTGGAGATAATCAACGAACTGCAAATGCAATTGGTAAAATAATTGGGATTGATAACCTAGTTGCCAATGTTTTGCCTCAAGAAAAATCACGACTCATTAAAGAATTACAATCAAACGGAAATCAAGTAATCATGGTCGGTGATGGGATTAATGATGCACCTGCATTAGCACAAAGTAATGTCGGGATCGCGATTGGAAATGGTACAGACATTGCAATTGAATCCGCTGATATTATTCTTATGCAAAATGACTTATTAAACATTGTTTCTGCTATTCAACTAAGTAAAGCAACCCTTAAAAATATTAAACAAAATTTATTTTGGGCATTCTTTTACAATACCATTGGCATACCATTAGCAGCAGGAATTTTGTTTATCCCCTTTGGATTAAAACTAAACCCAATGTTTGCAGCAGGTGCAATGAGTTTAAGTTCTGTTTCGGTTGTTTCAAATGCTTTATCACTTAAAACATTTAAGCCAAAATTAAACCGCACATATCATGAAAAAAATAAAGAAATATTGAATACTTTACCCTTAAAATCAGAAAAAACAAAATACAAGAAAGAAGAAGGTATTATAATGGAGAATCATTTAAAAATTAATGAGATGAGCTGTCAGCACTGTGTGAAACGTGTAGAAACAATTCTAAATGATATTGAAGGCATTAGTGCTGTTTCTGTTAATCTTGAAGACGGTAACGCAACCTTTAACGCAGCAGAATCAGTGAACCTTGATCTGGTACTATCATCCCTTTCGGATGCAGGTTATCCAGGAACAATCATATAGGTACGCATATGGAAAAAAAAGATCGAACTATTGAATTAAATCTCATAAAAACTGCACGTGGACAACTTGACGGTATTGTCAAAATGCTTGAAGATGACCGCTATTGTATTGATATTTCTAAGCAAATATTATCCGTTCAAGGCTTACTCAAAAAAACAAATTTAGAAATATTGAAAAAACATATGAATAGTTGTGTTAAAGAAGCTTTTGAAGAAGGTAACGGCGAAGAAAAAATTGATGAAATAATGCTTGTACTTAATAAATATTATAAGAATTGATGATTACCAATTAAGATATTTCATTTAAACGTGATGCTTTTAGAGCGACTACAAAAAGTTGCTCTAAAAGCATCGACAAACCCCATCCCGATAATTGTTAATCTGTTCGAATTGAGACACACACCATGATTTAACAATTATCGGGATTACTTTATATCTTTGTCTACAGTCAGAGTCGCTCTATTTTTTGTATAAACAATTGATAATAAATTTACCAACACAAGATATTTCAAAATTGTTCTATGTCACTATATTAATGCTACTTCTCTTAATAATTTGACTATTAATATTCTATTTATGGTTAGGGTGTCAAAACTCAAATTACGCCATTTAGCATACAATATCTTGATTTTAAAACGCGCTTTCAGTCAAGATCTTGTGTGTAAATCTTATCAACATTACTTTTGACACCCCAACCATTTATTAAAAAATATTATTAACCGAATCAAATGATGACAAAAAAATAAATGCTAAAATTACTATCTCATCTTAGCATTTTTCGTACCATCCTATTCCTTATATTTACTTCAAAAAATAAAAAAACCACAATAAATGCGGTTAAAAATCAATTTGGTGACCCATGGGCGACTCGAACGCCCGACACCCTGATTAAAAGTCAGATGCTCTACCAACTGAGCTAATGGGTC
>LGVF01008164.1_pt1 | contig 37246 bp, 98 predicted proteins | sample 469901 | NCBI WGS metagenome assembly LGVF01 (sample SAMN03893561, study PRJNA290197) | marine sediment metagenome | material: sediment; isolation source: combined push core samples #3730, #5133, and #5579 collected at Hydrate Ridge | place: Pacific Ocean: Hydrate Ridge
GTTTTATATATTATATAAAGAGCACCATCTAATAAATTAGTTGTTATATCTTTAATTATAATTTTTCCATCTAATAAATTAGTAATAGTATTTTTAATAATAATTTTTCCATCTGATAAATTACTAATTGTATCTTTTATATTTATTTTTCCATCTATTAAATTAGTTGTTATATCATTAATATTAATTTTACCATCTATTAAATTAATAGCTTTATTTTTAACTTTGATAAGTCCATTAAATAAATTAGTATTAATATTTTTAATTTTAACTAGTCCATCAGATAAATTAGTACTAATATTTTTAATTTTTAATAAACCATCAAATAAATTTGTAGTTATATTTTTTACAGTAATCTTTCCATCAGATAAATTAGTATTTTTTTTAATTATTTTAGTTTTACCATCTATTAAATTAATTGTGTTATTTTTAATCTTTATAATTCCATCTATTAAATTTGTCGGTATATCTGTACCAAAAATACTTACTTCATTAAATTGTATAGTATTAAAACGTACCATATTTGTAATTTTAGAACCTATTGATATATTTCCATCAAAAATATTAGTAGCTTTATTTAATATAGTGATAAATCCATCAACTAAATTAGTTTTATCTGATTTTATAATAGTTTTTCCATCTAGTAAATTTGTATTATTAAATTTAATTATGGTTTTTCCATCTAGTAAATTAATTGTTGAATTTTTAATTTTAATAAATCCATCTAATAAATTTGTTTCATTTAATTTTATAATAGTTTTTCCATCTATTAAATTAGTACTTATAGATTTTATTATAGTTTTACCATCTAATAAATTTATAGTATTATTTTTAATCTTAATAAGTCCATCTGATAAATTTGTAATATTATTTTTTATTTTAATAAATCCATCTGATAAATTAGTACTTATAGATTTTATTATGACTTTACCATCTATTAATTTTATATCATCAGATTTAATTATAGTTTTACCATCTATTATATTAATTGGTGAATTTATAATTTTAATTAATCCATCTATTAAATTAGTACCTATAGATTTTATTTTAACTTTACCATCTATTAAATTTGTGATATTGTTTTTAATTTTAATAAGTCCATCTGATAAATTTGTATTATTAGATTTAATTATAGTTTTTCCATCTATTAAATTAATATTATTTGATTTTATAATAGTTTTTCCATCAAAAAGGTTTGTATTATGTGACTGAATTATAGTTTTTCCATCTATTATATTAGTATAATTATTTTTAATTTTGATAAGCCCATCAAAAAGATTTGTTGCTGGTAATATTGTTATTGGATTATATAATCTTAATATTGATGGTTTTAATAAACCAGCATTTTTATCTTTAAATATTAGTGTTCGTTCTAAAGCATTTAGGGCTCTATTATGAATCATAATATTATCTATACCACCACTAAAATGTTCTGATGTTGTAGTATATGCACCAATATAACAAGTATTTGAACCACTACTAGCTAATGTTTTTGATCCACCACCAGAATATATATTATCTATATAAAAACTTATAACACCATTTAATCCCACTATTACTATATGATGCCATCCAGTATTTTCATATAAAGTACCAACATCTGATCCAATACTGTCTCCATCCCATATTCTAATATAGTGACTTGTGCCGGCAGAGAAAAATATTTCATAACCAGTATTACTACCTGGACCTCGTGTTAAAAGTGCTTGATAAGCTTCATTTGAATTAGAATTCATCCAACAACTAAATGAAAAATCACCATTAATATCTAAACTACTATTATTTCCAACATCTATATAACCACTTTGAAATTCTAATGTTCCACCTAATGGTGAACTAACCCAATATGTATCACTTATAACACCATGATTTTTACCAGCTATATCATAAATCCCACTACCTGTTCCTTCATTAAACATCCATCTAGTAATTAAACCTCTATTTAATGGATGTGTAGGGTCTATTTTTAAGCCAAATTGTGATTTCATGCTATGCTATCGCCAGTGGTCATTAATACCTTAATATGGCAATTAGCACCAGCAGCACCCTCATGCATAAATAATACTCTAATTCTACCTATACCTGTTAAATCAAGTGGACATATCCATATATCTGCATCGTTCCAAATATCACTAGATGAAGTTTGTCCATTAGTAAGTCCATCAACTAAATTAATTGATGTATCACTTACTATTTCTTGACATAATCCCCATTCAGAATTAGCTAATGTTGAATGTTGGATATACAAATTATCATATGATGCAAATCCAGCAGTAGCGGCAACAGCGAGGACAGTTTCACCCGATGCTTCTGTAGCAATCATATCTTCTGTATCTGCTGTTGATATAGTTGCATCAAATTCATATACTGTACCCCAATCTTCATTACCAGAAGCTGCCGCAGATGTTTGAACTAAAAACCTACCAGGATTTGTATTTGCTGTTGCTTCAACGGAAGCATGAAAAAGTGTTATATTAGCTGCAAATTTTGTAGTAACATCTTGAGCAGATCCAACTACTGTTCCAGGATGTGTGACTGCTTGATGTGCTATTACTACTATATCTTGTGTTTTTGATAATGTTGCCATAATTAAGCCTCTATTTTATGTCCATAATATTTTAATACATTGGTCATTTTACTATTAAATTCACTTATTTTAATATCTGCAATATATTCAACCATTGTATTTGTTGGTGATAAACCGACTTCTATAAATCTAATAATTTCAATAGTATTACCAGCTATTATACTATCATATTCTGTTTGTGTTATATCACCTGGATCTGTACCTACACTTAATTGTGTAGAACCAATATCACCATTTGCTAAAGCACATGCTTTCCAAGACAACCCAATAGTATTATTACCAGTTGGGGTTGCAAAATGTACTGCTATTCTATATGAATAATTTTCTGCTTCTAATACGTGTATTTTACTCATTTTAAATGAACCTCATAATCTTTTAAAGGATATTCTTTCTTTTCCATATTTCCATCTTTAAATTGAATGACTTGCATATAACAGGTTGTGTCATCATAAGTTCCAATACACCACTCATTAATTTTTACTTTCCCATTATAATGAAAACCACCAAATCTCCATCTAATTACATTACCTTCTGCAATATATACCTGACCTTCTACATGAGTTTCTATTTTTATTACTTTTTCTATAATTTCTTTATAATTAATTTCTCTTGAATCAAAAACATCATTTTTAGTATAATATAATTCCCATCTTCTCCGATATTCGTTATCAAGATGCATAATTAACTATATGAATATTTAAATGAAAATTGAAATTCATATCCAGATGTTGTGCCAGAATAAGTACCAGTAGTTTCTGTGGCTGCTACTTTAGTATATAAAGCTGTCATAATAACATCATCTGATGTAGTTGATAAAACCATACTTGATCCTTCATCAGTTGGGTATACGTTCTGTGTACCAGGTTCTGATTCATCAAGTGTTGCAAAAGTATAACTTCCTGTAGTTGCATTTTGTATATAATTTTCAGTATTACTCGCACTACCCTGATCTGCTCCAGATATTGGTACATATTCTACTGTGGTTCCTGCCTGATCAAAGCCATTATCAGATAACCAAAATAAAAATGTTTCTACTGTAGTATTACCACCATCTGCTGTTACATCCCAAACAAGCATCTTAACTGCACTATCTGCTGCTCCGGCTGATATATCTACTGTTCCAAAATCAAGTTCGTTACCCGAACCTGTACTTACTACTGATTCTCCTGCTATTGTTCCTTTTCTTTCTGCTGCTGTATCCAACGCAGTGGTTGCCACTGTTATTGGAAATGTTCTAAATCTTACTGTTGGTGCTGCCATACTATTATTCTCCTTTATATTATTTGTATAAATTTTTGTTGATATTGTTCTATCCCTACACTTGTTGTGGGATCATTTGATGTATATTTTCTAATTAAAACCCATTCACATTCAATACTATCATTATCATATGCACTTATCCACAAAAATTTTGAATCATTATCTGCATATGTATTGTTTGACCATGATGTTTCTTCAACATCTACTACTGCTGTAGTTGATGTACGTTTTACTTCAATTATATTAAAATCTATATTTTTTTCAAGTATTGAAAAAACATGTGCAAAATTACTACCATTACCAACAGTTGAATAAAAATTATCATTACTTTCATATCTTTTTAACATTGTTTGATATGCTGAAGCTGTTGGGTCATCAATTGATGAACTAAATCCGATATAATTACGGTCTCCAGTCATTGATACTTTTGAACGAAATGCATAATCTCCAGCCCATGATGAAAGTGTACCTTTTCCGACTGATGTACTTCCACCACCTGACATTGTTAATCTACTATTATTTATTGTTATTGTTGGTGTAGCATCTGTTTTTGTCCATACAGTTGAATCTAATTCATTAATAAGACCATTACCATATGCAATACCAATTTTACAGTATCCAGTTGATGTTTTAAATGCTGAATAATATAATACTACTTCATCAGAAAATAATATTACAGTACCAGTACCATCAGTAACAGGACTTGCTCTATATACATATTTATCATCCCATTGACCACTATCTCCTTTTTGAAGTACAGTTTCTTGGTTTCCCCAGGTAGTTCTATTTGTTGATGTAAGTAATACTAATTCATATATTAAACTACCTAATAGTTCTCTAAGCATATACATATAATATGTACTTCCATATTTAGAAATATCTAAATGCCCACATCCTGCTTTATATGTAGCACTTGATGCTAAATCTATTATTGGATTATTTACATTTCGTGCAAAATTTTCTATATCATTTGTAGTATTATTCCATGTAAATGTTACTAATCCACCATCACCTTGATTATTTGTTGGTATTTGAGCGGTATAATAAAAATAAAATGTTCCACTTTCATATAATAAAGTTGGACATGATACTTTAGATACTCCACCAGTAACTTCCCATGTATCACCTTCATCATCTTCACCAGATAATATAACAGGATTTGTATTTCCATTTATTGCAGTTCCATCATATTCAGTCCATGATTTTCCATCTGAAGAATATGCAAAAGCAACAATTGCTGTTCCTGAAGTAGATGCTGCCCCCCATACCATAAACCATTTTGAATAATCTGATACATATAATATATCTGGATCATGCTGATGTTGACTTCTCCATGTTTCTGTTCCACTTGTTATTGGATTTGATATTCCAGTATCTACCCATGTTATACCATCATTACTTCTAACAATACATGGATCTTCTTCTGCTTCTGGTGGGTATGCGGTATAAGCCATCCAATATTTATATCCATCTATTCCATTTGGAAAATATAAAACATCTGGATGTACAGCACCATTAGCATCATATTCTGGAACAGTTACTGGATTACTACTATACTTAGCAAAATCTTCAAATTTATCACCACCAGTAATACCATCAAATCCATCAAAAAATTCAAAAGTATTATCACCATCATCACCATTTGATAATGATTCATTTCCATAAAAAATATAAATATCTTTTCCACCAGATGCTGGAACATCTGTTTTAATCCATATATCTGATGTTGATGAATTTGTTTTAGACTCTAACCAATGATAAATATAATCACCATTTAATTCACTAAATCTAACATCATTAAAATCTGCTCGCATTTTAGTTTCGTAAGCTATTGTTAATTTAATTTGAAAATCTGTTAAAGCCCCATCTGAAGAGCTATTTATATGTATTTTCTTACGCCTTGTAAAATGAGTTATAGTGGTTGAATCTGATAATGCATTATATACCATTATAACCTCGTATATTCTAACTTTATTCCTATTAGTTGACCATCACCAACTAAATTATCTGATGATACATCTCTTGATAATTCTATAATTAATAAATCATCTGCTGCTACATTTGAAGGATCTATAGTTGCTGTAGTAATCATTATATCTGTTGATAATTCTGTAGTATTCATTGATTGTGATAAATTAACACTTGTATCAACTGTTACTGCTGAATTAAAAGTTTCTGATGTTGCTAAACCTATTGTAAGTATATTAAATTGAAGTGTAACTGATCCAGATGGTGTTGTGGCTGGTTTTGTATAAGCTGTAACTATTATATTACCACCATTATAATCTGGCATGGGTGTTCTCCATACAGCATGTTCTGATGTTGTATCATCAAAAGCAAGATATGACCAACCAGCATAAGTTGTAGATCCTAACGCTTCATCACGTGATGCTGGATTAGTTGCTGGTAGATAAGCAGATTCTGCAGGTAATGATATAAAAGTTTTATTATTAGCATTTTCATCAATAGTATCAAGTTTAGTTCCATCTGTTGAAACATTTCTACCATCTACATTTCCAGATACTACTATGTTACCATCAACATCTATAGCTCCAGTAAATTGTCTTGTACCATCAGTTAATGTATATTGTGTATGATCATCATCTGATAAACCAGATAATTGACCATGATCTGATGTAGCTGTTCCTGTAAATATAGTATCATTAACCATCTGAATGGTTGTAAATGAACCACCAGCTTGTGGTGCAATTATTTTTCCTATTAATAATCCAAAACTATCTAAATGTAATGGTTTTGATGGTTCCCCTGCAGTTTCTGCAGCAGACAATAAACTATCATTTGTTCCATAAATTACATAAACATCACCATCATCAACATGCCTATATACCCAATGACAACTATATCTATTATTAGTAACAGTATTAAGTGTACCAGACCCATCATCATAATGGGTATAATCTATAGTATTTCTTACGGTGCCTTCGGTAAAACCACCAACACCATCTCCATATACTGGTATAAAAGTATTAGATGCACTATCATAAGAAGAAGTTAAATAACTATTAACTCCAGAATACATAGCACCAGATGTCATTGTAAAATTATTAGTACCTGAATAAGCTATTATATTACCAGATCCAAGTTCTATATTTCTAAGTAATTTAATCCTTGTATGAAGTTTTCGAATACCATCTTGAAAATCATAACCACCAGATATATAATGTACATTATTAGATGAATCTTTCATTACTCTACCAATAGGTATATTACGTTTATCAGCACTATAAGGGTTAGAAACTCCTATAGAAATAGTTGGGCTACCATCATTATAATTTAAGGCAATTATATAATTAGTATTTGCCACTGTTATAGCCTGATTATCTTGTTCAGCTAATGTAACATAAATAAGATCACCAGTTACACTATCTGTATTTCGTAATGCTGCTGTTAATGCAGCTACTTTAAATGTACCTACGTTAGTACCTTCTGATATAGCTCCACCTGTAACTATTAATGGACTATTTTGATAACTATATGTATCTATATTACCTTCGACACCATAAGTTGCATCATTAAAAAGCCCTGCTGTTGTTAACATAGCTACATTTTCTCCAGAACTATGTTCTACATCTGCTGTTCCTTCTTGTGCTCTTACAATTGTTAGAGCATCTATTGTTCTACCAGTACATCTAACAATTTCCATCCCAGTATCACTACTAGGATTAACACCAGCCCAAATAGTTAATAAAAATGGGAATGTAGATGGAAAATCAGATCCTTCACCAGCCGTTATATTAAGTGTTGTTGCACTTGCTGATAATGTTCCTGATACTAATGAACTTACATTATTTGATTTTATATAATATACCATTTTATTCCCTTATAAATTTATTTTGTTTGTTTCTTTTGGAAAAAATGTATTGCTACCATTCCAAGAATAACTGCGAAAAATTCTGGTATTGGTATATTTAAATATATAAATGCTATTGCTGATGAAAAAACACCTAACGCAAGTACTTCATCAGTTATTTCTTGAATAAATTCTTGTATTGTTTTTACTATTTCAATCATTTTTTACCTCTTTAGTGCTTTAATATGTATTGTACAAGCACCATTAACTGTTAATTCAATTCTTATTGGAGTACTATCAATAACTTCATCAGCTAATAATATATTATTATAAGTCTGTGCTTCAGCAGTAGTAAAACTAAAATCATTTGATGATTTGTTTATCCAATTTGCGGCTGTAGTTATAGTACCTTCTTTATAATATTGTATTCCACCAACTAATGTATGTGCTGATAATAGATATACATTTATACTTTCTAATCTGAGTGACATATTACCATCTAAGTTAATATATGCATATTCATCACCAGATGCTGCTGCTGTTATACTATATAAACCAATATTTAACCCACTTGTATTTGCACTGGTTAATTCATCACCAGATGCATCTGTTAATAATATTGTTCTTGTCATTTATTATCTTCCTATTTATTTAAAATAATATTATATTAATAGAAAAATTATTACCGGAATAATTACTGGAAATGTTATTGCTATTCCAATAGTTTTTGCTTTCCAATTTTCTATTTTATCCATACGAGTATCACAAATTTCTGTATTAATTGTTAATTTTCTAATATCTTTTTGCATATACCCCATTCTTTCTTCTATACGTGTCAAAAGATCATGGTCATTCATTTATATTCCTTCTTTTTCTTTGTTAATCCGGGATACATTAATTGATCTGGTACATTTTCACCGTCAACTCCTGGTTCTGTCATGTCATCTGCATTTACTCTTTGTACAGAATCTACTGGTACTACTTCTTTTTTATAATCTCCAGGTTTAATATCTGGAAATGTAGAATCAGCAGAAGCTTCAACTTCTGTAGAATCAACAGTTTCTTCTGGTGGATTTTGTAAATTTTCGTTATTAATTTCCATTTCCTCTAATTCTAATTGATTCATTGCAATTTCAGGAATTTCATCACCATATTCAATATCACTCATATCAATATTTAGAGCAGCTAGCCAAGATCTAGCTTCATTTACGCTTATAATACCTGCTTGTTTCATTGATATTATTCTACTTGTAATATCATTTTCATTTTTATCAAATAGTTCATTCCAAATTGGTCTTGGAACTGGTGCACCTTCACCAAATTCTATTTCAACTATTCGTCTAAAAACCTGATCTTCAAGAATATTACCAATTTCTGTTTGAAGATTTTGTAAAGTATTAATCCAATCTTCAAGACTTACTTCTGCAGTAGTTCTTGAACTACCCTCTGGCTGACCCAAAAGTTGTGGTGGGATTCCAAGGGCGATTGTTCTCTGTGTATCATGATAATGAAGATATTCAACCATTGCAGTTATGCTTTCTGTTGGTGCTGGTAATGGGGCTGCCTTAACATCACCTCTTACAAACACATCACCACCAGGGCCTCTGGTTCCTGCTGCTGCTATAAATTCTTCAAACATATTTTTAGACCATGGTTCTTCAATAGTTCCACATGTAAAAATTACAGGTGGTTTTACTGTTGCATGTCCTAAAAGAATTAAATCATTTTCTATTTGCCAAATAACATCTTGAGTTCGTATCAAAGACATTAATATTGATGTACCATTAACTATTTCATATTGCCATGATTTTGGGCTATATCTGAAATGAGCCATTTTATCTGGCGTATATGCTATTGGAGGAACCGATAGGAATTGAAGGTAGCCGAACACGTTCCCGTACGCATCTGAACGCACTCTCATATAAAGAGGGTCTAATGGTTTAAGCCATAATAGCTTCCCTTTGGGAGAAACAAGTTTAAATTTTCCACCTTCGTTAGTAACGGTTTCCATTGCATCATTTTTAACTAATTCTGTTAAACCTTTACCGGCCCAATCATAATTAGATTTTGGAATTTGATATTTTTCATATGCTTCATTATAAAGTTCTTGTTCTTCATAATCTTGATATACAAGCTCTATATATGCATTACCATAAATAAGCATATCTGAAGCAATCATATGTAAAACTTGACTAAAATCACTTTGAGATTCTAACCATTGATTGATATGGTCTATAATTAATTTACCATATTCTTCTTTTGTGTAACTAGAATAATCATCAGGAACTTCAAAATCTTCTATTATTTCAAGATTATTAAAGCCTTTTATAACTGCAGATGCTACTGTTTTATCAATACCTCTTTTAATTTTAGGTACAGTTCTATACATTGTACGATATTTTGCAAGATCTGCAATAGGGGTAACACCCCACATTTGAGTCCATAAAGATGTATATGGACTAAAAATATAACCTAAACCAGATCCAGAAGGTGTAATATCTTTTGGTATAATACTTTGTCTGTATTTCCAACTAGGCGGAGTGTACTTATCAAATATTTTTGATATTGGTTCAGATAATATTCTGGAAACAAAACTATTTTTTTTAGTTTTTCCAGTAAAAGAATTAGATTGTACTATATCGGCTGTAAAATTACTATTATTTATTGGAGGCATTACTGTTTTATTTTGAATAAAGCCACAACTATCACACTCATATGATGAATATTGTAATCCACTTTCTATATTAATGCGTCTTTTTGAATCTTGTCCACAAGCATTACATAACATTATAATGGCCTTCCTAATTGTAAATTCTTAAGTTTTAATTTTTTTGGTTTTTTTAGTTTTCTAGTTGCATCCCCAGTTCCTTTTTTATTAGGGCCAACTTGTTTTCTTCGATGTTTATATTCAATCGGATGACATTTATCGTGGTAAACATCCGGGTGCCTATGCATACCTGGCCCACATTCACCGCCAGATTTAGCTTTAACGTTATCACCACATTCCTTGTTTTCTGTAAATCTTTTTTTAATTTTTTTTCTAAGATTAATTTTAATCACCCGAAACTAAAGTTTTGTAGACCATTTTTAGAACTACTATTATTATCAAATGGTTGTTTAAATTTACTCATATCAAAAGCACCTATATCCATCACTTGTTCATTTTCATGATGAAATAAAACACCATCATCAATTAATTTTGGAAAACTAGCAGCACAAGCCATTGCTATCACAAGACTCATAACCATATCATCATGGCCAATTCGTGCTTCAAGTTTGCCGTTTTTATATCCAAAGGCAAGTAATTCTGTCTCTAGTCTATCTATTAACTCTACAGATATTGGTGAACCTTTTGGAAGTATAATTCGTTTATTTTCAAAACTACTATGAAGAGCAAAAACATCTCGTTCTTTACCAGTTCTAGTAGTTGTATATCCCTTTACGGGTATTTTTTGTTTACTTAATATTTGTTTAAAAATTGCTTGAAAAGCATTATCTTCAATAAATATTCTACTTGGTTTATAAAAATTATTAAATTTTAATAGAGCATCTATTTGGACATCATAATCAACCTGATTTTTTCTCCATATATTTGCTACTGTTAAATTTCCTTTTAAATCATCTTCAAGTACTGTAACTACAGCATAATCAGATGATGATTTTGACCCTATTGACCAATCTACTCCTATTGTATATCTATAATTTGGATTTGGATATTCTTGAAACCCAATTCTTGTATCTATACATCCTTTTACTAAATCTGATGGAAATATAGATGTTGAATCATCAATTGGATTGCAAAGATATTCTCTGGAAAAAAGCCAATCACCCTGAAGTGCCTTTCTTTCCATTAATAAATCATAAGACCATCTTTCTGGCCATAATACTTCTTCTGTTCCAGCTTTAATTGCTGGATATGTTGATACATTAAAATGTTTTTCAGGTTTTTTAAGATCTGAATATAAATCATCATAACTAAATGGTGTTCCAACTACTTGCAAATATCCATCATGTTTTACTAATGGAAGCATATCTGCAAAAAAGAACTTATAAATAGATCCAAGTGAATCTCTTTCGTTAAGAGGGTCATCTACAATTACTATTCGTGGATGTAAACCTCTAATTGATGAACCAAATGATAAAGAGTCAATTTTATTACGACTACCCTTTTCAACCATTCTTACTTTTGACATACTTGTTCTATCAAAATTAAGTGTTGATAAAAAATCATTAGTTTCAATTTCTGTTTTAATTCTTGAAATAAGTTCCGTTGACTGATTTAATGAATTTGATATTAAAACAGTATTATAATTATCAATTTTATCTAATGGGTTAATTTGTGGACTAAAAATCATATGCCACAATGGATAAACAAGTGATACTAAAATAGATTTTCCATGATCTCTTGAACAAATGATACAGTTTCTATGATTTGTTAATAACGCATTAGCCCATTCTTTATGAAATGGTTTCATTTCATATCCAAGAACTTCAGTCATAAAATAACCCATGTTATTCTTTGACATGTTATATTCCATATCATTCATATAATCATTATCAATATCCACAATAATAACCTATTTTGACTGATATTTCATTATCATATTCTAATTCTTTCATAAGTAATACCTACTTTGAATCCATTTCTTCCATTTTCTTTTTTATTTCTATATAACATTCAGGATAATTTGGTAATATTTCCATTGCTGCTGCTTCAAAATTTGAAGGTGCTATTGTAACATTTGTTGAATGAATACTATTAGCTTCACCAGTTAATTGTCCTAGTTTATCTAAAAAGGTACTTGTTTCTTTAATTAAAATACCTAATAACTTTAATTCTTTATCTTCAAGTATTGGTTGATCTAAAAACTTCATAGATCGTGATTTAACCCGTGATAACATTTGAGCACATGTTGATGCTAATGAAGGTAAATATTCAGTAACTTTCTCCTGTGTAACTAAACTTATATGACGGTCTAAATGAATTTGTATAATTGTAGTAGATGCATGTATACCTTCTTCTTCTGCTAATCTTCTTGCTATGTCACCTGCTGTTGTTTTTCCCAATAAATATGATAATTCATGTATTTCTATATTCTTACTTTGAGACATTATACAATTACATTTTTCTAAATCTTTCATAATGTATATATATTATTAGATATATTATATAAATGTTTACTATTTTTTATTGTTTGTTCCATTAGTATATGTAATTTCAGTATTTTGTGGTAAATCACCAATATATACATCTGATGAATCTTCTGTTGTTCCATTTGTATTATTGGTCCAATCTAATTTATATGTTTTTATATCATTATCAAATGTTATATTAAAACATGGTTTTATACCTAAATTTACTCTTCCAAGTACAAGATCTTCAAAATCTTTTTTTGATAATTCAAATATCTTTTTTAATAAAAGTACAACTGTTTTAGCTTTAGAAAGTGCCATTTGTTTATTAAGTATTTCGAATCGTTCATTTTGTTCTTTTGGTATATCAATTTGTATTTTAACCATAATAATTACCTATAAATTTCTTTTTCTATTTTTTCCCAAGTTGTTCTATCATAATCCTTCATTAAAAAAATATCCAAATGTGGTATTTTTAAATCTCTTTTTTTAACTATTAATCTTGCTCTTCCAAGCATAATATCTTTAAAATTATTTTTTAAAAGTCTAAACATCGCACTCATCACTAAAACCATTGTTTTGCCTCTGGATGAGGATACTTTATTATCATTGATTATATTGCCATTTCGCTCTTCGAGTATATTGATATATGTATTTGCCACTATATTCACCTGTGATATATGTATTGTATTAGATTATATTTAAAGGTTTATATTTTAAAAAAATTTTTTAATAAAAAGTCGATGAGTAAACTTACCCGTGCCTCTGCTAGCATCGAAATTTTTCTCGGTCGACGCCTTTTAAATCAAACCGACATCTATAAATACTATCACACTAATATAATACTGTGATTAAAAATGAACATAACAATAATAATAGTAATATTAAGTTTAGTATCGTATAATGTGCCTTATAGTGACCTAGCTATAGAGCCATATGAGCCGATAGAACCACATAAACCAATAGTACCTTATGATCCTTATAATACTGTATTAGAAGACATTATAATAAATGATGTGTTATGTACCTTTACATCTCCAGGGTCTAATCATAGTCCTATCAACATAACTAATAATCATCATGCTATTGATGTGTCTTATGATGAGGTTATAAAGTTTATTAAGAATGATAAGACTGATGAGCGCATGTACATCAATAATAATTTTATGTGTGGTGAGTTTGCTACCATGGTCCATGATCATGCTGAAGTTCAAGGAATCAAAGCCCATGTAGTAGCAATTACTTATAATGATAATCTAAGCGCCCATATGATAAATGGATTCAATACTACTGATAAGGGCATGATCTTTATTGACTGTACAGGTACTACATTAGGTAATACCCATATGGATAAAGAAATTGTGCTTATTAAAAATGAAGATGTTATTGAAAAATCTATTTATAGAGAAACAACATGGGTTTCAAGACCTGTTAAGAATTTCTATATAGTATAGGGATAGTTATAAATACTAATAGTGCGTATATAGTATTGTTTAAGAATAATAAAAAGGATGATTAAAATGAGCGGCACAACATGTTATAATTACGACTGTCTTAAATATAAAACTTGTAAATTTAATATTTATGAGGCAAATGACAAAACTAACCCAATTTGTGAAAAATACCAATCAGCAACACAAAGAATTTATAATGATTATGAGAAAAAAGAAATAGCAGCCGGACGAGTCCCTATGGATGCTTTTCATTATTTCGAATGGTGATTAAATGAATACACAAATACCATACATAAGAATAGCTGTTTCTTCTCATAGAAGAGTTAGAACATATCAGGTACGGCTATCAACAAATGAATCAAATGATTTAAAAGAAAGATTTAAAAAATTAGATGAACTGTCAATTAAACGTATGAAAAATGATCCGAATGTTTTAGGTAATTTTAATGAATGTAACATATGAAATATTAAAAGACGAAATTGATAATATGAGTAGCAACGACATAATAAGATTAATATATAAGATAGAACTGAAGGCTATATAAAGCAGGATATGAAGATAATGCATAAACTTAAAAAGTTATCCTTAAATACTTCAATAAAATCAATGGAAAACAAGGAACAGATAAGGCATAATTATAAAAGAATGTGTGAAATAATAGACAGGTTATATGGTGATTTAAATGAATGAACTTAAACAACTATCAATAAATGGTTTTAGAAGATCAATAGAAAAAGAAGAAAAGACAAAACATAATTATGGTCAAATGTGTCAAATAATGTATAAATTATACAGAGGTTATTAAAATGAAAAAGTATAGTGGATATATGAAAAATAGTAACCAGGATTATTATGGTGAAAATTATTATTATCCTAATAAATTTAAATTTGGAATGACGATATTTATAGCTGCAAATCCAACAGTTATAATTTATCCTATGAGTAATAAACCTTTTTTTATTGAATTTGAAATATATTTATAGGTGATTAAAATGATAGTAAAAGTATTTGAAGAAACAAAAGAAACCAGTATGTTAAACATAGGGAACTACTGGTTATTTAATGATGAATATGGCGATTATGTTATCGTAAATGAGGTTGAAAGAAAAGTAAGACGTTTAAACAAGAATGAGGTATTAATATGATATTTAATACAAAAACTGGCGAAATAAAAGATGAACATATGGTTAAAGATAATAAACATGAGCTTTGGTTACATGTATTAGATAACTGGTATCCTGTTTTTCACCCTTTAACTTATAAATACATGGGATACATGAAAGGCAATATACTAAGGGTAAATGGTGAATTATAATGACTAATTTAGGCCCCTCGATGTGTGAAGAAATAATTATGAAAGTTAGAAAAGATAAGCGTAGAACAGCCCTTGCAAAGGTTTTAAACATTGATGAAAATGAAATCAACATAGAAAGGCTAAAAACTGCATGGTTCGAAGTCGATATGTTTACAGACTGGGAAAACAGACATTATTTAGTTTTAAATGATGCCGAACATTATTATAACGCCCAAATATATGGTGTTGAAACCATGCAGGAAATCGGAAGGGATGAATATTATATCTATGAGATGATATAAATGTTGAATGTAAAATTATCACATTTTAATAATCGAATCGCCAATGCAAGAGTGAAAGGTAATGATAAAAAAGTAGCAAAATTATTGCATAAAAAAGAGATCTTGTTAAATGATCTCCATAATAAAGGCCTTTCAATTTTTGACAATGGTGTATATTCTGGGTTGCCAAACCCTAATGTATAAAACACTTTCGGTTTAGGGTAAACATATGTACTTAACTTTTTAAACGCAAATAATAAAAACGTAAAGCGTTTAAATGGTTAAGTATATATATTTAGTTTCGTCTTTTTATTTCGTAAATACTTTAGCTTACTATGCATACAAGAGAGACCTTGATTAGCTTCTCCAATAGTTAGACCAGTCTGGCTTTTCTATTAACCAATGGGCCTTACTATTTATAGTCTGGCTGCGTGGTATTTTAACAAACCTAATTACGATTTTCTGAAAAACAGCGTTTTTGAAACCCTAATATATATCATTTGAGGTATATATTTAAATTATAATTACAATTTTGTTTCGAAATTACATTTTTTGTAATTTTCAAATTACAATTTTTTATGTATCAGTAGACATGGAAAAGTCAAAATTGTAATTTTTTGTAATTAGGTTACAATTTGTATATAACAAAAGTGTTATATATTCGCCTATTTTACCATGGCTCTGTGTGTGGGTTTATGTGTCTATATAATAAAACACATATATATTATTATATATATATACATATAATTGTAAATTGTAACATACCTATAAGTACCCTGTGAAACACCCACTTAAACATATATATAGGGTTACAACTTACAAATTACAATTTTTACTATTTATAATGAGCTTGATAACGTTTTTAATGATTTTTAAAATTGTAAATTGTAATTTGTAGTCTTCCGTTAGTGTTTATACATTAAGCGAACTTATTTTTTATAAATTGTTCATCTTAAGTAATTTTTTTAATTCTTTATTCTCTTTTTGTAGAAATGATAGTTTATGTTCCAGGGCATTTAAATCTATTGTATCTATCCTGGTTAATTTATTGTTATATATCCATTTACCTTTTTTAGTACATCTATAGCCGAGGGCGAAAAGAGTTTTAACACCATTTTCATATCTTCTAAACTTATATTCACGAACACAGTTGACACAGCCCATAATCATATTATTTTTCCGGTTATCTGATGTGTCTCCATTCAAGAATACATTTATAAATGGTTTTCTATCATCAATTTGTTTTTTTCCACAAAATGAACAGAATTTCATATTATACTATATTACAATATTTTATATATAAAGTTTTATTGATTGGATATGTATATAGTATTATCAATGAGGATTGAATATAAAGCTCATTTTTAGATTTTTAATGGTTCGAATAGTAGAACATACACACATCTTTTTAAATTGATATAATAGTGTTCTATTAAGATTTAGTTTAATAACTTTTTTAAAATGATTATAAAATATTATATTATGTTTAATTAACATAATTATTAATAGTATTAGTTACATAGTTATACATGTGAGTAGTAGAAAAATATAAGTAAAATGTTCATGTTGTGGTTTGAAGCCTAATTGAAAGTGTTACAATGATTATTTTTCTATCATACTTATTTTTTCTTTTTATATTTTTTTTAATATGTTTAAATGTATACTCTTTAAATAATATTATACTGTTACTATTAAAATAATATTATACTGTTACTTTTTAAATAATATTACATTGTTACTTTTTAAATTCTTTTCTTATCATATTAAATAATATTATACTATACTTTTTAAATTATTTTCTAATTATATTAAATAATATTATATTTAACTGTTTAAATTTATATCTAATGATTACTTCTAAACGATTTAAATTTATGTATATAGTTTATCATTATAATCTTTTTTAATCTGTTTATACTTACTTTATCAATTTTTATACACACTCATGAGGATTGATTTTAAGCTTGTTTTTTACATTTTTGTACCTATTGATGTTTTAATATTCATATAGGTATAAGTAACGCTCGATAGTGTTTTTATGTTTAATTTATGTCTTTTTGATAATATTATATAGAGCAACATGCTTATATAGTATCACTCACATATAGTAGTATTAGAGGTAAATATTATGAAAGTACAAACAAAAGAACACACATATTTAGGTATTGATATGAAATCAATAACAATAGAATTTCGAAAGAAAAGTTTTGATGCTGCTATTAATGAAGCTACAAAACTAGCAAAACAATATGATAAATATTTTGTTGGATGGAAACGTGGCAGTGATATGGTTGATAATACTAATTTTATTAATGATAATACTTATATAGGTATAAGTGTTTCAAATCTTTTAAATGATATTGATAAAATACCAACCACAGATAAACCACTTATATTAAGAGAGAAAAAGTATTTAAGGGATTCTCTACCATTTGAAACAAATTATAATCAAAGCATTCAAATATCAAATACTGGCAAAATGTGGTCTGTTTATATACATGTAAGAGATATTAAAAAACAATAGAGATGATTTAATATGATGACTAGAGGCGACAAGAAAAGGCGAAACTTTGCAGCAAAAAGGGGATTAGGTTACATCCCCCTTAATAACAGAACATCAGGAAATACAGGACATCATATAAATAATATACATGTCATATATATGCCAGACAATATACATAAGGAAAAACAACATAATCAAAAAACTGGTTATAATATGAATGAGGTTAATATTAAGGCATTTAAATATTTATTTAAACATAAAGAAAATATGAAATTGCCCTTTAATGAATGTAAAAATATTATGAAGAAAAATGTTAATAACTTTTCAAAAATACTATAGGTGATAAAATATGTTAATTGAAATTGGAATAATTTTATTATTTATATTTTTATTTATAATATCCGTAATATTATTATAGATGATATAGAATAATAAAGGACTGATAAATATGATAAATTTACTATATATTCATAATGTATTAAAAGATGCAAAGTTTGACCTATTAGGAAATAAAGAAATTAATATACATCTTATAAAAATAGAAAAACAATTAAGAAATTGCAAAGGATCATATTTAGAGTTTGAGCCGAAAAAGTTTTATAATGATATTATAAAATTAATGAATGAGGAAAATTTTTATAGAAAATTAGTTATGATAAATGAATTAAATGGAAGGATAAATTATGTATGCTAAAATAGAAGATTTAACAAAAGATAATTTTAAAGAATTCATCCTTAATAATGGGTGGGTTAAAGATAGTTATGGTGTATTTAATCTTAAATTTCTTGCTGAAACAATTATACATTATGATGAAGATAAGATATATGCTATGTCTCATCTTAAATTTAGAGATGATTACGTTTATTTACATAACTTAGAAGTAAACAGGGTTTACAGAGGCCAAGGATATGGCAGAAAGGCCATGATAGAGATAGCTAATATAATACTTGCTACTGATACAAAAGAGTTATTATTAGTATCAGTAACACCACAATCAAATGCCTTTTATAAAAAAATAGGATTACATCATAGTTGTAAAACACTAAGTAAATTTACAGCTAATGAAAAAGAGTTAATAACATTGACCAACAGCCTTATATAGTAATACTTACATATAATATAACTAGAGGTGTTAATAATGAACTATGATAAAGATTATGTAGGTTATGAATATTGCATTAATTGTGATGTAAATCGCAGATTTGGTGTTTTAATTCATCAAATTATACCAGACATATACATACATATTAATGATCATCAATCAAAAATATTAGCGTTAAATTATATTACTAAAACAATCTTAAAATTTATTAAAAAAGATATAATTTTAACCCCTACTGATGATAAAACTATTATTGATTTAATCAAAAAAATAGTGAATAAACCTGTATATAATGAATATAGAGAAGAAAAAGTTAATGAAATTAAATATATAAAGGGTGATTAAATGAGGTATAAAATATATAAACTTTGTGATTTATTAAAACAACTAGATAATGGTGAAATAAATAAAGAAGAATATGATTTATTATTTGATTTAAAAGTTAGAGTAGATGATTAAAATGTATGTAAAAGAATTTAATAACTTGTTAATTGAAACATCATATACTATCTTAAACAATAAGAAAAAATATGGAATGGTTATACAGATATTGGCAAATCCATTATGTATACTTTTTCCATTAAGAATAAATGATGATACCTATGATAAATGTATTGAGTTAGAAGTATTTCTATAATCATCTAAAAGGTAGTTTAAATGAAATATGATAAAATTGAATATAAAATTTTTGATAAAGAAAGAGCTGAAAAGTCCTTTTATAATCATTATAATATTATGATAGGTTTATCAAAGGAATGATTAAAATGTATGTAAAAATAATAACTAAAAGATTTATAATATCTTATGAACATGGAAAATTAATGTTAAGTTTTGAAACTAAAAATAAAGTATATACTTTCGAAACTACTGAAAAAAGAATTGGATTAGGCGCTTTATTTGGATAATAATAAATATAATGGTGATTAAAATGAATGAAATAGAAGAAACTTTAAATATGGGCTTTATCGGCCCTCCAATGATGTTATATATGGATAGCTTACCGAATATTAATGAGGCTGTAATTGATATAGAATAGGTGATAGTATGAGCTTAAAAAATGAAATAATTGAAACTATGGAATGTTATGATTTAATTGTTATAGATCATAATGTTAGTAATGTTATTGAAATTATAGACCAAAATGTTTTTCTTACTGGAGATAACTTTTATATTTTTTCATCATGGAATGATTTTGAAGAAATAGAAAGATTAACAGGTTTAAAAATCGATGATATATTCGAAAATTGGGGATTTGATGATGAATATGTATCATGTTGTAATTGTTATAATGTTATCCATAAACCAGATTTAAATCATTGGTTTGATGATAATTATTATGAGTTTATATGCGGTGATTGTATAAGAGAAGATGAAAATTTAGCTGAAAAATATATTGATTCTTTAATAAATGACCATAAAAAAGTTAATACAATTTTATCAAATTATCAATTAAAAAATATTGGTTTTAAACCTTGTAATTGTAATGATAATCAGTGTGAATTTTGGGCAGGTTTTAGAAATCAAAAACAAGATGACCCTAAAGAAATCCTTAAAAATGCAATTAGTATAAATCCTGATATGGATTATATATTCCATATAACAGCCACATCTATGTTTGATACTGATTTCACCTTATATCACAGGGTGAAAATATGAGCAAATTTAATAAAGTAGTAAAAGAATTATTAGATAGTGATTTCGAAGCTTGGAAGTTTAAAAAACATTTTTCAGGATCAAAAAGAGAAGATCACTATAAGTATGGTAATGATAATAATCAGGAAGTTATTAAGGGTGATATCCCACAATGGGCATTAGATGCTCTGGCAGATCATAAGCCAGGTGATACAGTGGGAAAGAGAAGGCGATATACATAAGTATATATAGTATTAAGAGTATATAGTAACTAGGTGATTAAAATGATAATTGGATATAATAATAATGAATTGGCAACAATTGAAATTAATGTTAAAGATGGTAAATTAACTATCTCTGGAGTTATAGGCGAATTTATGCATGAAGATGATTTATATGATTCGATTGATGATTTTTTCGAAAATGTTGATATGGAAAGCGAATTTGGATATATGGCGGATGAAAAGGAACTTCTTTATGAGGAAAGAGAAGAATTTTTAGAAAACCTTTGGAATGAATTAAAAGATAATTCTTATCCATATGAGATATATAGATATTATAATCCTATGGTCATGACCTGTCATACTGCAGGGCAATGTAATGATGAAATAAAAAAAATGGTGCCTTTGATACCATTGAACCATTTTAATTTTATTATGGCAATGTGGGAAGATAACCATTTAAATGATATATCTTTAAAAAATCAAAAATATCTTGGTTTAATTGAAAAAAACTATGATGAACAACAAGTATTAGAAAAAGTAATGAAAATCTTTAATGAATAGGTGATTTAAATGAATAATGAAAAAAGAACTATATCAGAACTTTTAATAAGTTTAGAAAATGAAAAAGAAAATAGTATAGATAAACTTGAAAATAATACAAGTTTAACTAATGAGCAAGTAAAGCAACTAAGTGAATATTTTGAAGTGGATACTGAAGATATTGAAGAATTAGACTATAAAACATATGGTCTTATAAACATTGATATTGGATTGGAAACTTATGTATTAGCTGAAGATTATGAAGATGCAGAAAAGGCCGCCAGGGAATGTTTAAAAGATTTTTTTGATGAGATGCCTTATGGTTTTTCTATTTGGGTATTATGTGATAATTCAGAGATTTCTTATAGTGCCATGGAAGATTTAATAAAGTATGAAGCCAATGAAGTAATAAAAGAATTAGTAGATATGGAAGGGCTTATTGATGATTGTATAAGTTCTGATGGTGTAGGACATCAATTGGCATTATATGACAGTGAAGAGCTTAAAATTAACGATATGTATCTATATAGGACGGATTAAATATCCTTCCTTTTTAGGTGGTTAAAATGTATGATATAACTTATTATATAGAAGAAAAACAATATAAAATAAATGGTATAATTAATTTAAATGATAAAATTGAAAAAATTAAAATAATTTATCCTGAAGTTATTATAACAGGTGTTAGAGTATATTAAATAGGTGATTAAAATGATAGATGAAAAAGGAAAACAACTTGTAAAGGAAGGAAAATATTGTAATAGTTCAAATTATTTAGAATTTTTAAATAAATTTGATACCTATATGAATAAATTAAATAATACAGAAAATGAAAAATATACATTTGATGGCATAATTATGATTGATTAAATTATTTTTTAAATAGGTGATTAAAATGAAAATAGATAAAAAATATATATCAGGTGGAGTTATAAACACTAATAGTGTAATGTGGTTATGGGATGAAGTTTTTGTTAATGGTACTAATATCACTTTTGAAAGGTATATATCTGAATGCCCTGATGATGTAGATAAAGAAGAATGGGCAGAAGAATATAACCCTGATGAGGAAACATATTATATAGGGATAAAAAAAGCATTAATATATGAACATGAAGAAAAAACAATGTATGATATTGATAAAAATGCCGAGTATACAGCTATTGTAGGGCCTATGTATACACAGGTAATAGCATCTAAGTATATATCATATGCTCATCATTGTAACCTTTGTTTCCCATCTCAAAATGATTTAGGAACTCCAGGGGATAACCCTACTTATACATTACCAAAAGATTTATATGATGATGAATTTGATACTTATTTAGAGATATATGAGTTGGAATAAATGAATATTATAAAAAAGATAGATGCCCTGTTTATGGGCCTTATTTTTAAAGATAAATTATATAATGATTTAGATTATATTATTGAAGTAATATATAGAGAGGATTAAACATGAATGAAAAAGATTTACCCTGTTATGGTTGTAAGGAAGATGAAGAACCTTGTTTAATATGTAAATACTTGGAGGAATGCGAACTATGATTAATATACTATATAAACACAGATTAACAGTAATAGATAGACTAAGAAAAGAATACCTTAATAGAATGTGGTATACCAAAAAAATAGGAAATTGCAGAAAACTATAAGGAATTAATATGATAACAAGAGATGAATTAATTCAATTATATTTAGATAGTGGCTTTATTATATCACAATATAGAAATTGTTATACAATCAGGGCCCCTGATTGGGTAGAATTAACAGATAATGATAAAGAAATTCAAGAAAATTTAATGGGTAAAAAATGTCAAATTAAATGTAATATTGATTATATGCTTTTTTTAGCAGTAAAGCATAAAATGATTAAAATAGAATAAATTGAGATGTTAAAAAATGAAATCGTTTAAAAAATATGATAAAAAAGATATTTTAGGTTTAATATTAGCTTTAATAAATACAGTTATGATTATGTTTTTAATCTAAATAATTAAAAGCCAAATTAATTTATATATTTTTAAAGATGTATATTAAAAGCTAAATTGACATAAGAAAATATTTATATATGAAAAGGTTTATATACTTTTGAAGCATATAATATAATGGTAGTGGTTAAGATGAAATTAATTAATAAATTATATAATGAAATAAAAGATTTACAAGATTGTTTATTTTATAATAAATTTGGTTTTAATGATAAAAATGATTCTAATGATATATTAATAAAATTAAATAATATGAATGATATAGTAGAAGATTTAGAAAATGAATTATATGATATTAAAGATATATTTAAAAAACTTTAATAGGTGAAAAGAATGAAAACTATACAAATTAGTGATGAACTTGATAAATATATAAATGATATTATTGAATTAATAGATGATGAATATGAAAATTTTGAAGAAGTTGTTTGGGCTTTAATTACAGTTACTAATATTTCTAAACAAGAGAAATATCCAAAAGATGAAAATTTAATTTATGGATAATTAAAAATGAAAATTGAAAGAGATATAGTTAAATCTTATATAAAAATGTATAGAAAAAGAAAAGAAATGAAATTTAAAATAATAAATATATATGATGGTTGTGGTTTATTAAAAATGGGACGTGATTAAAATGATAAATGAATTAAAAATATTTCTTGATGTGTATCAAAGTTATAATGAAATTAAATTAGTAGAATCAAAAGAAGAAAACGATCAAGCTATTTTTTATGGACATATTAAAGCTATTGAAGCAATAAAAAATATGATAGAATATTTAGAGGATCAAGAATGATAGATGATGTAATATTTAATATAGTAAGTATTATTATAATGATTTTAGGTATAATTGGTGCTTTAATTAGTATATTATTATATGTTATAATTGTTGTAATATTTGCTTTATTATCATTAAATTATATAGGAATGATATAAAATGAAAAAAATAACATCGGGATATATAGACCTTTTTCATAGAAGACCATATATAAAGCAAAGAAATAAGATAATTGATAAAATAAGGAAATTATCACGTGGTGGTTTAAGTGTTGAAGTATTTTATTTTAGAAAACAATTAAGAGAATTAGATTATAAAAATAATTAATAGGTGATTAAAATGGCATTTGGAAGAGAAAAAGAAAGGTCAAATAAAACAGTAGGATTATGTTCTATATGTTTACAGTATATTGAACAAGGGCATTATAAATTAATGAAAGTAAATAATGAGCCTCAAATAGTGTGCGAATGGTGTAATAAGGGATAAAACCCTTATGTTTTTAACAGGTGATAATATGTATGATGGTAGTAAAGCTTATTATAAAAATCATAAAGTATTAGATAATGAAGAAATTGAAATAGCACATTGTAAAAAATGTAATAAAGTAACTTATCATAAAATAGTTTATGGGATCGATTTTTATGGTGATAGATTAAAACGAATTGATAGATTTTGTATTAGATGTAAGTAATTTTATATAATATGAGTTTTAATTATGTTTATAGAGATGGGATTATTTATTTAAAATAATTTATTTTTACCCTGTTAGGTAATACTTAAGTTCGACTCTTAAGCAGGGCTTTAAAGGTCTCTTAAATCGTACATTCATTACGATCACCAGCCTTTTAAATATAGTCTAATAAGAGATAAAGCTATATAATTATTAAAGCTTAATGGCTCTTAAATTGGTTCGATTCCAATTAAGCTTATAAAAAATATAGGTGATATAAATGAAACCAATCGAAAAATTATTTAGACTTTCTTATAAAGTTAATAATAATAATTTTAAAAATATGAAAAACAATTTTTTAAAAAGTGGTGTTTTAAGTAAGTTAGATATATTATATATAAATAAAAAATTTAAACATATAGGTGAATAATATGATAGAACAAATAACAGCAGGGCAAATCGGTATATGTGCCATTGGTGCATCTATAGCAATGGGTTTAAGTGCTATAGGTGCGGGATTTGCCGAGGGTGGTATCGGTCAACAAGTAATGCATAGATTAGTACACAATGAAATATCATTCGGTAAAGGGCTTACAATGATAGCTATAGGTGAAAGTGCTGCCCTATATGGGTTTACAGTAGCATTGTTTATAATATTTTACTTGATGGTGGTACACTAATGTTTAGTTTATTAAATCTTGTTTTTCAAAAAAGTTTAGGTAATCAAGATTTTTTAGTGTTACTGTATATAGTATTATTATTAAGTGTTTTTATACTATTTGCAGGAGGAGTACTTAGTTTAATTATATATTTTGCTCCAATCATAGCAGCATTATGAAATTAATAAAATGATGAGATTAGAAAAAGATTTTTTAGTAATTGATATGATATTACATGGTTCTCCAGTGGAATACATATTAAAAAGAAAATTAATAGGTGTTGATATAAATGAAAACAATTGAAAAATTATTTATACTTTCTTTTGAAATTGAAAACGATAATACATTAAATGGTATTTTAAAAACATATTTAAAACGTGGTGTTATTACTAATTTTGATGTGTTGTATGTAAATAAAAAGTATACTGAATTAGGGTTAAAATGAGTTTATAAATCTATGAAGTAAAAAAGATAAAGCTAAATTGAGTAAGTTAAAAATTAACTACTTTTTTGATATCTAAAATGAGGTATATTATGTTATCTAATGAAGAATTAAAACAAATACATAAAGATGAAACAAGATTATTATATAATGCTCATCATGATTGTGATTATGAAATGATAAGATATTATGATGGAAGATTAAGGTTAATAGAAGAAATATTGATGTGATTAAAATGAGATATAACGAAGCTAAAAATAAAATAAATTTACATAAAGAAAGTATAATAAATCTTGATTGTTCTGTTTGTAAAGAAAAGAAGTCATTAAATTTTGAAAATGGTGGAATTATAACATATAGAACCAAAGAAATATTTGGTAGTGCTGAACATAAATCAAGAGGACTATTTAAATCAGATCATTATAGACAAGGTTTTAAAGTTTGTATAGAATATGTATTAGTGTGTCCTAATTGTGGTTTTGAAAAAGTTATTGGATATAAAGAAACTAATGAAATTGTTTATACTCCATGGAGTGAAGTGCTTATTAGTGATTGGGATTTAGTTTAAATAAAATAATAAAAGCTAAATTAGGTAAATTAAAAATATAGATAGTGGTTAGTAAAGAATTTACAATAGGTAATAAATTATGACAAAAATGATTGTAATGGAAATAAAAGTTAAAGGTGAAATTGTTTTTTCATATACACGTCAACCAGATGATTTTAATTTAAATGATGTATTTGTTATATTAAAAGAAATAGATTATCAAAGTGATAAAAAAGATGTAGTACTTGGAGTTAAATAAAATGATAAATTTTATTGAATTTGGTATAATAACATGTTTAATGTTTATAATAAGTTATTTTTTTGGATGTTATGGTTTATCATTAATTAAATTTATAAAAACATTTATTAAAAATTTATGGAAATGGTAATATGAAAATAATAACAATAGGAATAATAACTATAGGTGTTACGTTAATAACATCATGTATAGCTACTGGAATAGCTTTAATAGTATATGTAAAGGTGATATAAAATGAAAATAGAATTTAGTAGAACGACAATATTATTTACTTTATTGTTTATGATATTAGGGTATTTTGTGTATGGTAGTTTAACAGGAGCTTTAGGAATGGGTTTAATTTATTTTGTAATGATAACAGTTATGGTATTATCTATAATTCCAATAATTGGGTGGGTAATTGCTATGGGTTTAAATCATTTTATAGTGATACCTGAAATTTTAAATTTAACTGGATTACATCATACTTGGTTGATTAATATGATGGAAATTACAAGTTGTTTAATAGGTTTTATATTAACTGCTTGTATTACTCTTTTTATAATTTCATGTATCATTGGTTATATAGTAAACAAATAATATGATGATTAATTTCATCATATTTTTAAAAGCCAAATTAAAAGAAATTCAATATGAAAAGGCTTATATACTATTACTTACATATAGTATATGGGTGAGTGTAATATTTTTTATGCCTCGATAGCTCAATCTGGTAGAGCAAATGACTATAAACATTATATTAAGTGATTTATATCATTCTGTTGGAGGTTCAAATCCTTCTTGAGGCCTTAATATAATAGGTAATTAAAATGAATGTAGATGAAAATAAAATTAAAATGATAAGATTATTAACTAATGCAAACGATTTAATGAATGAAGAAAAACTTGATTATATTCGAGAAATTTTAGATAGGTAATTAAAATGAGTGATAAAAATAAAGTAATTAAATGTTTATTAAATGAAGTTGTTAATTCTGATACAAAAATAGAATATTTAAATAAACTTAAAGAAAAATCTGGAAAGCAATTTTTAAGAATCGAAAAAATACTAAAATGTTTTTATGAAGAAAATATAGAACTTGAAAATGAAATTGAAACTTATAAAATAGAAATAGATGGTTTAATTGGTATTATTAATGGTCAAAAAGAAACTATACAACATCTTGAAGCAGAAATAAATTTTTTACTAGATGAAACAATGTTATTTGATGAAGATTTTTTAGAAGGGTTATAAATATGATTGAATTAATTATAATAATATATCTTTTAATGATTATATTAGGTTTTTTATTTGGTTATTATTGTTTAGGTTCATTTTTTGAAGAACTTGGTGGTTTTTTTAAATGAAACATAGTTGTAAAACATGTGATAGTCCAGAAAATTGTAAAATTTGTGAATGTTATACATGTAAAGCAAATTCTAAAAATAAAATTAATAGTACTGAATTAGATCTATACATTAGATCAAATAGTGAACTTGTAGATACTGTTGATATTCAAGCTGAAGAAATTATTGAATTAGAAAAAGAAATAACAATTTTAAAAGAAGAAATTAGAGAGTTGAATTAAAATGAAAATTGAAATGATAGAAAATAGAAAGCCAATTCCAACAAAATTTAATTTTGGTGATCATTTTGCTGATTATATGTTAGAAATGGATTATGTTAATGGTAAATGGCAGGAAGTCGTTATAAAGCCTTATGGTATTATAGAAATAGAGCCTTCTATGTCATCATTACATTATGGTCAAACAGTATTTGAAGGTTTAAAAGGTTATCGTAGAAAAGATGGTGGGATTAATATGTTTAGACCAATGGATAATTTTGCTAGACTTAATAAATCTCATAAACGTATGTGTATGCCTTTATTAACTAATGATGATATTGATAGAGTTTTTGATGGGTTACTAAATTTACTTAGATTTAATGATAAATGGGTGCCTAATGAACCAAGTTCATTATATATTAGAATGCATACTTTTGCAAGTGAAAATTTTATAGGTATTAGACCATCAGATAAATACAAATTATTTATTATATGTAGCCCAGTACCACCTTATCTTAATGGATTTGCTCCTACTAAATTAATGGTGCCTGAAAATTATATAAGAGCTTCTAAAGGTGGAACAGGAGAAGCTAAATCAGCCGGAAATTATGATGGTACTTTAGTTCCTGTCCAAGAAGCACATAAAAGAGGTTATGATAATTGTTTGTTCTTGTCTGAAGGTAAACATATATCAGAGTGCTCAGCAGCTAATATCTTTTTTGTAATGGATGGTACAATTGTTACACCAAAATTGGATGGTACAATTTTACATGGTATTACAAGAGATAGTATTATAAAACTTGCTCAATTACATGAGTTTGATGTTAGAGAAGAACATATAACAATAGATCATTTATTTGCAGAATTTAATGCTTATATGTTAGATGAAATATTTATGACTGGAACAGCAGCCGTAGTTATACCAGTTTCAGAAATATATTATAAGGATTATATTATAAAGCCAAATTATGAAATCGGTAGAATAACTAAATTTATGTATGATAAATTAACAGGAATTCAGTATAGTAGAGTTGATGATACTTTCGATTGGATAACAAAAGTGATTTAAATTGATATTAGAAATAGAATTAGAAAAGGCATTTGAAATAATATGGTTAAATTTAAATTCTTTATATGATATTAATACCGTAGTTAAAAATGAAGGTTGGGAAATTACAGGTAAATGGCGTTTAACTAATGAGGAATAATTATGGAAATTGAAATTAAACATATAGAATATGGAATGAAACAATTTTGGATTAATATTGAACAAACATTAGTTATTAAAACTTTATTAATGAATGATTTTAGGTTAACTGGTAAATGGAGAAACATTTCAATAGGTAATATAACGTGAAATATATAATAATATTTATATTAGTAATAGCATTTATGGGTTGTGTAGAAGAATCTAAAATAATAGATTCTTCAATATCAGATAAATATATAATACCATTATGTCATGATATAAATTATAAAGAACAAGAAAATGCAACAATAAAAATAAGTCCAGAATTAGATAGATTAAAACAATTTTTATTAGAAGATAAAACAGATAAAATTAATTATAATGCAAAATATAGAGGTATTGATTGGTTTGTATGTACTGGATTTACAAGAACTTTAGAAGCTAATGCATCTAAATATAATATATCATTAGGTGGTGTTGAGGTTAGAGATACACCAACTATTGGGTCAGCATCTAAATCATTACATGCTTTAAATTATGGTATATTTGATAATAAATTTTATTTTATAGAACCCCAAAATGATTGTATTTATACAATAGATGAATATAATAATCTTAGTGTATATAAATATGCTTCATTACATAAAAATACAAGTAGTATATATAATTTTAAAATATCAAGAAAAACAATAGATTTAAATTTAAATAATTATAACGAAACAGAATTAATCAATAAATGGAAATTATAAAGGTGATATAAAATGATGGAAATAGAATTTATAAGTGAAGAAGGCCCGGTTTGGGTAGATGTAAGTAATAGTGAACAAATAGCTTTTTGGGCTATGATAAGTGATACTACAGGTGCCTGGAGAACTGGTGGATCTGGAAAGCCATTTTTTACTAAATAATATAAAAGATGATATGAAATGATGTCAATTAAATATTTTAATCTTTTTCTTATTTTATGTGGAATGGTTTCAATATATGGTATTGTATATTCTAATTTATTATGGATTTTTGGTTTAATAAATGCAGTTTTATTAACTATAATTTCTATTGAATGGCCTTTTAAATGGTTAAGTTAAAATGTATAAAATAAATTTTAATGGTCTTCCTTGGGCTAATTGGTTTGAGGAAGAAGATTATTTTCCAAATGGTTATTTAAAAATGGGAAGAATTATAGAAATTGGGGCTAATGTTACTTGTTCAGTATTTCCAATGAGAGAAAGTGAATGTGTTGAAATAGAAGTGTATCTATAATGATGAATAGAATAGATTGGTGGGTTGATAGTGATGAATATATTGAACTTCCTTATGAGACTATATATGGTAATAAAACAGGAATGGTTATTGAAATATTAGCTAATCCAATGTGTATTTTTTATCCATTAAGGTTAAATAATGAGGGGTTTGAATGTTGTGTTGAGGTAGAGGTGTATTTATAAATGATGTTTAGAAATAGGTGGAAACACCTAATTTCTGATTCATATACTACATATACATATAAATTAGAAGAGGTATATTTATAATGTTTGAAGTAGAAGATACATATAAAAAGTTAATGCAAACTATTAAAAAAGAAAATATTAAAGAACTTTTAATTGAAATATATAAAAATGGATATTTTGAAGGTTATTCTGAAGGTTTAGATGAAGGATATGAAAATGGTATTGAATGGGCTAATTATTAGATTAATAGAGGTATACTTATGAAAACTATATTACTTGAAACAGGTCATGATTTAGAAGTAATTTTTAGAGTTGTGAATAATGAATGTCTTATTGAGAGAAAAGATACAATTAATTATTATGATTTGTAATTAAAATGCCTAAACTTGAAGGTTGGGAAATTGAATATTTTCGTAAAGAAATGAAAAGAGAACTTACAGAAAAAGAAATAAAAGAAATTCGTAAATGGGCATTTAGTGATTAAAATGATATGTAAAAATTTATATGCAAGGTTTGATAAAAGTGTAGTAAGTTGTTTAGGGAAATTTATGACAAAACCTGTGATTGGTAAAGAATGCCCTAAAGAAAATAATAAATATGAAGTTGAACCAAAATGTTGGAATTGTGATTAAAATGTTTGAAATAAAAATTATTGGTAGAGGTGGACAGGGTGGAAAAAAGATGGCTAAAATTATTGCTTGGGCTGCTTTTTTAGAGGGTAGAGAAGTACAATCATTTGCTTTATATGGTGCAGAACGTCGAGGGGCACCTGTAATGAGTTTTACAAGAATTGATAATAAACCGATAGAGGTTAGAGGTTATATTAATAATCCTGATTTAATTATTGTACTTGATGATAGTTTAATGGAAATGGCTTTAGATGGATTTAGTTATAAAAATGCAAAAATGATAGTTAATTCAAATAAAGATAGTAGTGAAAATATTACTTCAATAGATGCAACTCAAATTGCACTTGATATAATTGGAAAGCCAATTTTTAATACTACAATGTTAGGGGCATTTGTGAAAGTTACAGGTATAGTTTCAATTGAGAGTATCATAGAAGCCATTAAACAGGAATTTGAAAAGATGCCTGAACGTATTGTGGTAAAGAATGTAAAAGCATGTGAAAGAGCTTATAAAGTGATTTAAATGGATTTTAATGTAATAGTATTACTTTTATTAGTAATAATATTAATTTTATGTATAATAGTTGATTCTTTTATATTATTTAGTATATTTATTATTATTTTTTTATTGTTTATAATGATAGATATAGTTGATATGTTATAAAACATAAGGTGTAATAATGGATGAACTTAAAAAATTAGAAATTAAAGCAACTTTATTATATTTTGGGGTATTTCATAAAGATATAACTCCACTTTGTAATATAATTGAGAGGATAATTGATGAAACTTAGAAAATATATAGATATTAATTTACAATCAATTAAAGATGAAATGATAGAATGGCCTCCTATTGATATGGATGCAATGATATTTTTAGAGGGTAAACAAAGGGTTTATATAGAATTATTACAAATGTTAGATCGTGAATTACTTGAGGATATTTAAAATGATAATTGAAAAAATAAAATATAGAGGTACAAACGGAATTGCTATTAACAAAATACCAGGAAATAGTGTTGAAAAAGATATGAGTGGATGGCGTATTGAAAAGCCAGAAATTGATTATAAAAAATGTGTTAGTTGCAAAAAATGTTTTGTGTATTGCCCAGATGTAGCAATATTTTGGGATGAAACTGAATTTCCAGTTATAGAATACTCATTATGTAAAGGCTGTGGAATTTGCGTACAAGAATGTCCAGTAAAAGCTATTAAGATGGTTAAAGAATAATAATAGCATATAAAGAAGATTTTTTTATAAATAGTACTTTAGATTATAAAAATATAGAAAATATTATTGATGAAATTATGGAGTTGTTTATTTAAAATGATTTATCAAGTAAAAGAAAATGAAATAGTACCACAAAATTATTTAACTATGGAACCAATGGATTTTGTTAAATTTATTTCAACACATAAATTAGCTGTGTTTCAAGATGATGATATGATATTTACACAATATCATGGAATACAAATAGTAAGAAAATTTTCACAAAAAGTGATTTAAAATGAAAAAATTAATGATGTCTGTCGCTGGCAGAACAATAGTAAATACTCAAGTACCTGATGATATTGATATTACTGATGTAATTGTTGTATTAAAAGAAACAGTTGGAGATAAAGAAGTAGTTATAGGGGTAAGATAATGATAGAAATAACAAAAACAAAATATTGGTGTTCATCTTGTGGTGCAAAAGAAAATATTTTTATGATAACAATTAGACTTGGTGATAATAATGGAACATCTTTTGTTTTATGTAAAAGTTGTCTTAATGATTTAAATATATTAGTAGAAAAAATTATAATAGGTGATAAAAATGAATAAAAAAGTATTAATTACAGGAAATGCTGCAGGTGCATGGGCTGCAAGACTCGCAAAGCCACAATATATACCCACATTTCCTATTACACCGCAAACAGAAGTTATTGAGACTTTAGAATCATGGAAAGCTAATGGAAAACTCCCTGATTCAGATATACATCAATTAGAAAGTGAACATAGTGTAATGAGTGCCGCAATAGCTGCCTCTGCAACAGGAAGTAGAACATATACAGCTACATCAAGTCAAGGTTTATTACTTATGCATGAGATGTTATATATTGCATCTGGTGAAAGGCTTCCTATAGTTATGAATAATATTTCAAGAGGTATAAGTGCTCCTATTACACTTTGGCCTGATCATAATGATTTTTTAGGTTGTAGAGATACAGGTTGGATTATGCTTCACGCAAAGAATAACCAAGAAGTATTAGATTTTACTTTAATGGCTTTTAAGATTGCAGAACATCCTAATGTATTATTACCTGTAATGATTAATATGGATGGATATACTTTAAGTTATACTGAAGAGCCTGTTGAACTTCCAAGTCAAGAACTTGTAGATAATTTTTTAGGTATTTATAAATCAAATCATAATATATCACCCGATAATAAGTTATGTATTGGTGCTCCAGTAATGGCAGAGTATTATAGTGAGTTTAAGATTCAACAATATAAAGCAATGGAAAACGCAAGGCTTGTTATGAAGGAAGTATTTGTTGAATTTGGTGAACTTACAGGACGTTTTTATGGTATGATAGATTATCAACCACAAAAAAATTCACCTTATTGTTTAGTAACACAGGGATCTATGAGTACAACAACAAGATACGTTTGTAATAAAGAAAAGATTGCTACTTTAAATTTACCTGTAATAAGACCATTTCCTCATAAAGAAATTAGAGCAGCGTTAAGTTCACATGAAACTATAGGAGTTTTAGATAGAAATGTAATGCCTGGACGTGGTGGAATAATGATTCAGGAAATTAAAGAAGTTTTATATAGTAGATTTTCATGTCCTTCTATTGAAAGTTATATTGTAGGTCTTGGTGGTGTTCCACAAACAGAAGAAAAGATTATGGCTATTATTGAAAAAATGATAGAAGTTATTTATAATTTAGATGATATAGATTTTACAGATGCTGAATAAAAATAATAATTATATGATTGAAATAGAATATATAAAATTTACTAAAAAAGATATTGAAAAAGATTTTTATAAATATTATAATATTATGATAGGTTTATCACAGGAATAATTAAATGAGCTTTACTAAAGGACAACAACCTTGTAATAATTTTAAACCACAAATTGAACATCATCAATATGGTTCATGGGAAAATAGACATGAATGTTATAAATGTGGTGGTGTTGTAAGTTATTGTGAAAATTGTCATAAAGATCATCACGAAAATGGATATGAAAGTTGTATAAAAAAAGAATTTAATAAAATATTACATTGGGATGATTTAAAATGAATATTGATATCGAATTTGAAAATATAACTGAAGAATTATGTGATATTTTTGGATCATTAAATAATGAAGAAAAAGAAATAATAATAAAAAATCTTAAAGATATAACTTTATTTTGGAGATATTAAAATGAATGAAATGTATGGATTATCTTTAGATAATATAGAAAAAACTATAGAATGGTTAGATAATAGTATATATCGTTTACAAAATATAAGAAATATTATGTATACTAATTATTGTGAAATGATAAATAAAGGTGATATTGATGAGTATTAATAAAATGTTTAATCCTAAATCTGTAGCTATAGTAGGTGCAAGTGAAACTAAGACAAAATGGGGGTATCAAATTCTTAAAAATTTAATAGATGCTGGTTTTCCTGGCGATATATATCCAATTAATCCAAAGTCACAAATTATTGAGGGTTTGGTGGTGTGCAAATCTTTACTTGATACCAAAGATAAGAATATTGAAATGGTTGTTATTTGTGTTCCTGCTAAATTCGTTGCCAGAGTAATGGAAGAATGTGGTCAAATTGGAGTTAAATCAGTGATCATAATTACTGCGAATTTTAGCGAAACAGGTAATTATGAGATGGAACAGGAAATTATAGATATAGCAGAAAAGTATGAGATTGATTTTTGTGGCCCAAATACTTTTGGTGTAATCTGTCGAACATCAAAGTTAAATGTTAGCTTAATATCAACAGGGGTTTTATAATGGAAAAAGAATATGAATTAGTTAAAAGTAGATGTATATATTGCGGACATTATGATTTTGCAAGAATTTTTTATAATAAATTAGATAAAGTTATGGTTTGTTGTGTTTCATGTGGTAGACATAGAAGTTTTAGAGCAGATAATGGTCCCGAATAAAATAGATTATAGGAGTTTTTAAAAAATGGGAATAACGCTAATTTCGCAATCGGGTACACTAGGAATTACTCTATATGATCAAATATCAAAAATAGATTCAGTTAAAATAGAAACTCTAATTTCTGTTGGTAATATGGCTGGGCTTAAATTTCATGATTATTTAAATTATGCTAATAATAATAAAAATACTAATATAATTCTTATTTATATGGAAGATGTTAAGGATGGAAAAGCTTTTATAAAAGCATCATTACAATGTAAAAAGCCAATTGTAGTGCTTAAAGGTGGACGTAGTTCTGCAGGTGCTAAAGCAGCCGCAAGTCATACAGGAGCTTTAGCTGGCTCTGATAAGGTTTATCAAGCTGCATTTAAACAAGCTGGTGTGCATTTAGTTGATACAATTGAAGAGTTTGTTATGGCAGCAAAAGTATTTTCAATGTGTGAAATACCAAAAGGTAATAAAGTAGGGATTTTATCACCCGGCGGTGGTGCTAATATTAGTTGTTCAGATTTTTGTGAAAAATATGGACTTGAAATACCAAAGTTTAGTGATGAAATAATAGAAGATATAATATCTTATTTACCTTCACATGCTCCAAAACCCACTAATCCAGTTGATACTGCTGCTACATTTGATTATGATGATTATCATAATATTATGTTTAAAATGACAAGATCTAATAAGATAGATATATTTATCACTAATTTTGTTATGACAGATGGATATATTAAAAATTGGGATATACGTAAAGTAATTGATGGTGTATATGAATTTTCACCAATACCAATCATAGGTAGTTGGATGGGATCGAGTGGAATTAGTAAAGATAAAATAAGTAAATATATTCCAATATTTTCAGAACCATCAAAAAGCGCATGGGCTGCTAGTTTATTGATTAAAGAAAAAGAATTTCAAGAAATGAAATAAAATGGGATTCTGTGATGTATGTGGTTGTAGGGAAGATAATCCTTATATATCATCAACTTTTGATTTATCAAAAACTAAAATGAAAAAATATACAAAAGATTTTTATTATTTTATTATTTGTGATAATTGTTATGACCTTATTGAAGCTTTTGATAGTAATAAAAATGA
>LGVF01174194.1_pt3 | contig 36308 bp, 30 predicted proteins | sample 469901 | NCBI WGS metagenome assembly LGVF01 (sample SAMN03893561, study PRJNA290197) | marine sediment metagenome | material: sediment; isolation source: combined push core samples #3730, #5133, and #5579 collected at Hydrate Ridge | place: Pacific Ocean: Hydrate Ridge
ATATAAACTATTTTTTCATCAGGATCAGCCCAAGCCATTGTTCCTGTATATCCAGAATGTCCAAAGCTTAAATATGAAATACAATCGCATGCCGGACCTTCGCCTTCTAACTGAGGTTTATCAAAACCTATTCCACGTCTATTTCCTTTATCACAATACTGACAGCTAGTAAACTCTTCAACTGTTGAAGGAGAGAAATAGCGTTTACCTCCATAATATCCTTCTTGCAAAAACATTTGCATAATTACGGCTAAATCATATGCATTTGAAAAAACACCTGCATGCCCTCCTATTCCACCAAGCATAGCCGCTCCAGGATCATTTACATCTCCTCGTAATTCTTTTTGTCTAAAATAAGTATCAATTTCTGAAGGAACAATATCATCTACAGAAAAAGTATTCTTTGGTTTATAAGAGATACGTTGTAAACCTAAAGGCTTATAAAACCATTTACTTGCAAGTTTGTCAAGAGATTTTCTTTCTTTTTTCTCTACAATATTTTGAATAAAATAATATGGCAAGTCGCTGTATTTGTATTCAAGAGTATCAAGTAATGGAGAATGTAAAACATCATAAATGATAGAATCCTTCATATCATTACGTAGATACAANNCATTTTCATCTAAAGTATTTCTAAAAAAAGGAATCCACGGTTGTAAACGTGCATAGTGAGCCATCATTTGCCTCAATGTAATATCAGCTTTACTTGTAGTATCAAGTTCCGAAAAATACTCTTGCATTGGAGTATCTAAATTTAATTTCTCTTCTTCTATCAAATGCATTACAATAGGAGTTGCAGCCATTATTTTCGTTAACGAAGCTATGTCATACAAATCGCTATGTTTTATTTTTTCTTTTTCCTCGTAGGTTTTATACCCAAATGATTTGTTATAAACTATTTTACCATTTCTAGCTACTAGTACCTGTCCGCCTGGCATAACAGTATCTTGAATGGCCTTATTAACTATGGAATCAATCATACTTAATTTTATTGAACTCATTCCTTCTAGCTCAGGTGTTGAATACGATAAACGTCCTATTTCAGGGAAAGTTAATGATGTTCCTACCTTGTATTTTTCACTGATTGTTACTGGTAAAACTCCTTTTGGTGAATTTGCTCCAAAAATTGTTGCAGCTGTATATTGCTGAGCAACTTTTGTGTTTTTATATGAAATAATAATAGCATCAAAAATATCTTCATCTCCAAAATCACTAAGGCTGTATGGATCACCAATTAAGTTAAGTATCACAATTTTATTTTTAGATATTTTTTTTATCTGAGATTGTAATTCTTTAATACTGGCTCTGTGCGACGACTTGTTTTTTCTATTATAATAGAATGGATTATCTACTGAAATAATAATTGTTGAATACTTTTTAATTTTATCTTTTATACTGTTTAAATTAGAGAAATTGACTTTAAAATTATCAACTTTACCATAGTCGTTTAATCTATTATTAATTTCTGACATTTTGTCTACTCCAAATACCAGATGAGCAATCTTTGACTCTACATCAACAAGAGGAAGTACATCATTTTTATTCTTAATTAATGTAATAGACTCTTTCGTAACTTTATTAATAATATCTTTCGAGTGTTGATTATTTAAATCTTCAATAATTCTATTAGCATCTATAGGTGAATATTCTCCTAACCCTGCCCAATATTTTGCCATTAATATCTTCCTAACACTCTCGTTAAGTCTTAATTCGGTTATTTTTCCTGATTTTATTTCCTCCTTAAATTTAGCTACTGTCTTATCTATTTCCAGAGGGTAAACTAAAATATCATTTCCAGCTTTAAAAGCCTGAATATTAATTTCTACATTACTCCCAAAAGATTGTGCTCCTTGCATATTTAACGCATCAGAAAGAACCAAACCTTTGTAATGCATTTTTTGTTTCAATAAAGTATCTATGATTCGAGGCGATAACGATGAAGGTAATTTACTATTTGGCTCTAATGCAGGAATTTTAAGGTGTGCAACCATTATTGCAGGCAGATCATTATTAATTAATTTTGTAAAAGGATATAATTCCACATCATTAATTCTTTCTAAGCTTGCATTAACACTTGGTAAGGTTTTGTGTGAGTCTTGTGAAGTATCACCATGACCAGGGAAATGCTTACCACAGGCAATTATCCCATTATTTCTATAAGCTTCAACTGCTGAAACAGCAAATGATGCTACTAATTTCTTGTCCTCTCCAAATGATCTACGCCCGATAATTGGATTTTTTGGATTAATATTTACATCCGCAACAGGTGAGTAACTCATGTGCACTCCTAGCCTTTTACATTCGTTGGCTATTTCTTCAGAAACCAGGTAAGAATTTTCGATATTATTAGAAGCTGCAATTACTATTTGCATTGGTAAACGTGGAGTTTTATCTAACCTCATTGAAACTCCCCATTCTGCATCCATAGCAATCATCAAAGGTACTCTTGATAGCTCTTGATATTCGTTTGTGAGTTCTACTTGTTTTAAGGGTGTACCTTTAAAAAAAATAACACTACCAATATGGTATTCCTTTATTAAATTTTTTATGTTTTTCTCGTTTGCAGATCTGTTATCAGAAAATGCATCAACAGCAAATAATTGACCGATTTTTTCATCAATAGTCATACTATTCATTATACTATCAACCCAAATTGTTTGCTCAGAATTTACATATAGTGGAGACTCTTCTAAGTTAGCTTGTCCAAATGCACTAAAAAAACTCAATGAAAAAAATATAAAAAAACTTAAAACAAACCTCATCCCGCTACTATTCAACTATATACAAATTAATCTTAATAAAAATAATTCCCTGCAAATTATTAAAATTGCAGGGAATTTTCACTTATATATTTAAACTTTTTGAAGAATATCCTAAGTAACTTATTTTACTTATTTATTTACTCTTAAAGATTATTTGCATCGGCTATTATTTCTGCAATATCCAACACTTTAATCTGATCATTTAAATCTTTCATTTTAATACCATCAGTAAGCATAGTGTTACAAAATGGACAACCAGTTGCTATAATATCTGGATTAACATCAATTGCTTGCTTAGTACGAGCTTCGAATACTTCTTCGGTACCTTTTTCTGCTTCTTTAAACATTTGGGCTCCACCAGCTCCACAACACATAGCATCAGACTTGCAAGAATTCATCTCTAACAATTCTCCCTCCATTTCTTTAATCAAATTTCTTGGAGCTTCGTATATGTCATTGGCTCTTCCTAAGTAACAAGGATCATGGAACGTAATTCTTTTACCTTTATACTCACCACCTTCTAACGTAAGTTTACCTTCATCAATAAGTTGCTGTAATAACTCTGTATGGTGAATTACTTCGTAGTTTCCTCCTAATTTAGGATACTCATTTTTAATAGTATTGAAACAGTGAGGACAAGCTGTAACAATTTTCTTTACTTCATATGCATCTAATATTTCGATGTTTGTCATCGCTTGCATTTGAAATAAAAACTCGTTTCCAGCACGTTTTGCAGGATCTCCAGTACATGATTCTTCTGAACCTAATACTCCGAAACTTACTTCTGCCTTATTTAGTATTTTAACAAAAGAACGTGTTATTTTTTTTGCTCTATCATCATAACTTCCAGCACAACCTACCCAAAAAAGTACATCAGGATTTTTTCCTTCGGCTGTTAATTCAGCCATTGTTGGAACTTTCAATAAATTTTGATCACTCATTTTTAATTTTTAAAAACTTCAATGGTTAGTTCTCTTTTAACCATTTCGGTGAATTTACCCTTATATCGGGTTGATTTCACCTTGTGGCTATCTATCCAATGATAGTTTCCTCCTCTAGGCTTGCCCATTACAATACCGTGATATTTAAATCCGCTTTTTGTTAACCAAGCTTCAGTAATCTCGCGATGTTCTTCTAGGCGTGAGGTGAAAAAAGTAATTTGATGCCCCTGATCATACCATCTATTCAGGGTTTCTAGGGCATCGGGATATGGTAAAGCTGTTTGCATCCTCTCGGGTTCTTCGTTTGGAATGTCATCACAAACTGTTCCATCAATATCAATTAAATAATTTTTAATCGATTTTGGTAAAACCGGACTAATGTGCTTACCGTTAACTACAACATCTTCTAGTTGTTTTTCAATATCCTCTTTTTTCATTATTATTTTGACTTTCTTATGTTTGTTGGTATTACAAAATTACCTAAAACAAGTCAAAAACCTCATCTAAAAGTGAAACTATATAAAGAACTATTTTTAAATATTATAATCTGATTAAATCATTACTGTCAAATTAAACAGTTTTTACTCAGATTAACTTACAAATCGAAACAAAGTATCGACTATACATCAATGCTCAAAGTATTATCTAAGCATTTACCTCTTCATCTTTCCAGTTAAGCCTGTCAGCAGCAGAATACTGCCAAGGAGCTCCATTATTTTCAATATTTGTCATCATCATGTTAAGCTCTGTTGGAGCAGCTGATTGTTCAAGAACCAGATAACGTCGTAAATCCATAATTATTGAAATAGGATCAATTAGTACAGGACAAGCATCTGTACAAGCATTACATGTTGTACATGCCCATAATTCTTCAGGCTTGATATAATCATTTAATAATGATTTACCATCTTCCTCAAACTTACCTTTTTCATCTATAATTTTTCCAACTTCCTCTAGCCTATCACGAGTTTTCATCATAATGTTACGCGGAGAAAGAAGTTTTCCAGTTTCATTAGCAGGACAAACATCTGTACATCTACCACACTCGGTACATGTATATGCATTCATAAGTTGCACCCAATTCAAATCTAAAACATCACTAGCACCTAGTTTACCAGGATCTTCCATATCATCATCACCTGCTGCGAAAGGATCTGCATTAGGATCCATCATCATTTTTACTTCGTTAGTGACAGCCTCTAAGTTATCTAACTCTCCCCTAGGTGTTAGTTTAGAAAAATAAGTATTAGGGAATGCAAATAAAATATGTAAATGCTTTGACCAATACAGGTAATTCATAAAAAACAAAATCCCTACTATATGAAACCACCATAATCCTCTATCTAAAACAATAAGAGCTGTTTCGCTCATGCCGTTAAATAATGGAGTTAAGAAACTACTAATAATAAAAGAATCTGTTTTTACATAATGATGTGACTCTAACAATTGTAAATTCCAATCGGTAGCATTCATTAATAAAAATGCAGACATCAATAATGTTTCGATATAAAGGATGTTGTTAGCGTCATTAAAAGCCCACCCCTTCATTTCAGGCTTATGAAAACGTGTTAGTTTCAAAATGTTTCTTCTAAGCCAGAAAATAACAACTGAAACTATAACTAATAGAGCTAATACTTCAAACGAATTTATCAGGAAAGTATAGAGTGACCCCATACCAACAAAAACTCTGTGAGTACCAAAAACTCCATCGATAATAATCTCTAAAAGTTCTATATTAATAATAATAAAACCTGCATATACTATAATATGCAATAAGCCTGCTAATGGTCTTTTGGTCATTTTACTTTGACCTAAAGCTACCAGTAATACAGTCTTCCATCGTTCTGAAGAGTTATCGCTTCTATCGATATCTCTTCCAAGTTTAACATTGCGAATAAGTTTTCCCATGTTTTTTGCAAACATGTAAATACCTACAGCCATCACAATGACAAACAAGATATTGGACAAATAATTCATAATTGATTAGTAAATAATAATTGATTTATATTGGTTAATTTTATTTCATATTTATCATTGCTGGTTAGGGTTATAACTAGACAACAACTACTAAAACTATTTAAGTAAAACTGTTGATAATGCTATGTTTTGCTTACTAATTACTTTTCAATGTATCAACCTCTGGTTTTACATAGTCATCACTTTTTTTACCAAATACAGAAACATGAACATAACGTTTTGGGTTTAGTTTTAAATCTTCTAACAAATCGTGAAGCTCTTTAGTTGAAGCTGTTAGATTATCATATAAAGCTTTATCGTGAAGTAATTTTGAAAGGGTTCCATCACCATTATTTACAGAGTCAAGCATTTTATTAAGTTGACTCATAACATCATTAATATTGTTAACTGTTGAAACAATATTTACTTTCGACAATGAATCTGATAAGACCTTAAAATTATGAGACATAGAATTAATATTTGTAAAAATAGAATCTATACTCTCACTATTATTCTTTAATTTACCACTAACTACAGCAAAATTTTCGAGATTTTTATTTAAGTTATAAATAACTTTACCGATGTTTTTACCATTCTCACCACCAGTAAGTCTTCTAATATTGGCAGAAGTAGAATCAATAGAAGTCATTAAGTTTTCTAATTTTTTCTTTAATGGCTGAACTTCATCATTAAGTACTGTTGTAATTGAAGGATCAATAACTCCTCCTAATGTGTCTCCTGAAATAGCTAGAATTTGTCCTTCTTTCACATTTATTGACAAAGATTTAGCTCCCATTAAATCGGCACCATAAATTTTTAATAAACTATTTGTAGAAAACGGAAAAGTATTATCTATTTCGAGTTTTACAACTAACTCACCCGACATGTTTGGCAAAAAACTAATATCAGCAACACTACCTATTTGGAGCCCATTAAGTGTAACAGGTCTTCCTTTTGTAAGTCCATCTACATTATGATACTTTGCATAAAAAATACGAGTCTCTTTAAGGACATTTCTTCCTTTTAAAAAATTAAATCCCCAAAAAAATGCTGCTAAGGTTGCTATTGCAATAATTCCAGCTTTAATCTCATTTTTAAATTTCATCAGTAATAATTTGATATTTAAGGTTTGATGTTGTTCGCATGATATATCATCTCTAAAAAGAGATATATTTGGTCATACTCGGCTCATCATTAAAATATTTTTATCAATCTTTATAATGCAATATAGTTATTAGTTTTTTTATCCAAAAAGATAATTAATTATTGAACCACTTGTCAACAATAACTTTGAATCCAAATTTATAATTGTATTCACACAATAAATATGATGTTTGTAATAATCTTGAAAAACTCTTAAGTTTTAGTGATTAACCAAATAAAACAAAAAAAACCGAATCATTTAATAAAAATAGTAAATGTTTCGGTCTAACAATTAATAATGTCATAAATCAATTATCAATATTATCATCAATAAAAAACAAATTCAAATAAGTTTACTTTCTATTATCCTCTTTTAAAGCTTCATAAAGCAATACTCTAACATCATCTTTAAACGCAACAATGAAAGCTCCTTTAAATCCTTTTGCTTTAACATCTTTCTGTCTAGCAACAACTTCTAAGTAATCAGAACTTTTATAATAAACATACTTATAATATGATCCTTCCTCGTAAAAAGTTACATTATCTAGCCCTTTAAAATGTTTAGAATTATTAGCTAATTTATTTTTAGATATCAAGAATTGAATTCCATACTTAATTGGTGCATCACCTTCTTCTATTTCAATGTTAGATACTTCCAAAGCCGATGTTTCAAAACTAAAATCAGTACCAACACTAGATTGGTCATCCCAGTATTTTTTAAATTCTTTAAAGGATTGATATAATGATTGAGCAACTTGATTTTTCCCTTTTTCTGACATTAACAATTTAGCATCCTTATCATTTGATAAAAATCCTAATTCAGTTAAAATACTTGGCATATAATTTTGAGCTAGCACCCAAAAGCCTGCCTGTTTTACTCCCCTATTTTTTAAGGGTGTTCTAGTTTTAAAATTTTTCTGAACAATTGAAGCTAACAATAAACTTTTTTCTAAATAACGCTCTTGATCTAGTGTTAATGCTATTATAGATTCAACAGAATTAGGATCAAAACCTTGATAACTGAATGAATAATCATCCTCTAAAAATATTACGGAGTTTTCCTTTTTAGCAACTTCAAAATTATCTTTGTTTTTGTGCATACCTAATACGTATGTCTCAGCTCCATTTGCTCGTTTATTGGGGTTTGAATTACAATGTATAGAAACAAATAAGTCAGCATTATTTTGGTTTGCTATTTTTGGTCTGTTTTTTAATTTAATAAAAACATCAGTTTTTCGTGTATATACAACCTTTACTTCCTTAAAATTGTTTTCTACTAGCTTCCCAAATTTTAATGCAACACTTAAGGCTACATCTTTTTCGTATTTCTTGTACTTTTTATTACCCATAGTACCTGGATCATGTCCTCCATGCCCAGCATCTACTATAAGTGTGAAAGTTTTTTTATTTTGAGCATTTGCTAAAACAAATAAAAAACTAAACATAAAAATAAATAGTACTCTTTTTCTATATAGTATAAATCTTATCAAAATAAATTGTTTTAACGGTCAGTCTTGTCGAACTACAGGCATGATGGTCTTCCATAAAAAGCTATACACTTGTATGTTTAAACTCCTTAATGATAGTATCATTTATAAGAAGGTTAATTAATACCATTACCTCAATGAAATAGACCTTCTATTTTTATAGGTCTACAAATTTGATTCTAGTATTAAAAAGCTATAAAATCAACAACAATATAAATATAAAGTATTAATGTCGTTTTTTTTTAAAAAATAAATGTAAAATTAACAATTTGAACTATATCTTAGCAATAAATCTTACTTAATGCACTTTATTTTTAAATAAAGAATCATATATAGAAACATTATCTCTTAATTTACAGAACTATAATAACAATAAGCAAAAAGAGTTTTTATATGCTGTATTTTTAATTAATTTTGGTCTTTATAAAAATCCAGTTAAAACTAGATAACAATAATTTTGCAGAAATATAATTCTAATATATTATTTATACTGATACTCATTTCAGTATTTTACTATTCAACCAGTATAGGTCAAGTTGTACCTGCAAGTGATAGCACATCTACTACTCCAAATATCATTAATGATTCTACTTTAGTTCAGAGTGACTCTACGCAAGTTGATTCACTAGCAAATGAACCAAAAGAACTTATTTCTGATGTAGTAAAATATACAGCCAAGGATACAATTAGAACACAAGTAGTTACACAAAAGGTTTTTTTATATAACGAAGCAGAGGTAAACTATGGAGATATTAACCTTAAAGCAGGAAAAATTCACATAGATTGGAGTACAAATACTGTAAAAGCTACAGGTATACCTGATTCTACTGGTACAATTACTCAACGTCCAGTATTTACGCAGGCAGGAAAAGTATATGAAACTGATACCATTTCTTATAATTTTAGTTCCGAGAAAGGATTAATTCAACAAGTAAGAACCGAAGAAGGTGAAGGTTTTTTAACTGGTAAAAAAGTAAAAAAAATAAATGATGACGTCATTTATGTAAAAAACGGATATTTTACAACAGATAAAAAAGAACACCCTGACTATTACCTATGGGCTAATAAAATTAAAGTTGTTCCTGGAAAAGAAATCATAACAAGTTTCACCCAAATGTATATTGCTGATGTTCCTACTCCATTAATTTTACCTTTTGGTTATTTTCCTACTACTGAAAATAGAAGATCTGGTATAATTTTTCCTTCATTCAATTTTACTGAGACTCAAGGTTATGCTATACAAAATGGTGGATACTATTGGGCTATGAGTGACTATTTTGACTTAATGATTACGGGAGATATATATACTAATGGTTCAAATGGAATGAGAGTAAAATCGAACTATGGACTTAGGTATAAATTTAGAGGAGCCGCTGATTTAAGGTATGAAACAATAATAAGAGGTATAGAAGGACGTAGTGATTATTCCAAATCAAATAATTATCGTATTTCTTGGTCGCATTCACAAGATCAAAAATCTAACCCTAATTTAAGGTTTTCTGCAAGTGTTAGCATGTCAAGTTCTAAATACTATCGTGAATCATTTAACCAAGTTAATAATGACAATCACCTGAACAATACAGCAAATTCATCTATTTCACTTGTTAAATCATGGGATGATTTGCCAATTAGGCTATCAGTTACGGCTTCGCACTCGCAAAATAATAATACTAACCAGGTTAACATGACCTTACCAAACTTAAGGTTTGATGTTGACAGACAATTTCCGTTTGCCCCAAAAAATGGTTCTAAAAAAACATGGTATGAAAATATTGGATTTTCATATAGTATGAGAGCCGAAAATAAAATAGTAACATCTGATTCATTAATGTTTAAACCAGAAATGTTTGACAATATGAAAAACGGTGTAGAACACAGCATACCAATTAGTACTAGTTTTAAATTATTAAAGTTCTTTACAATTTCTCCATCTGTAAATTACAAAGAAAGATGGTATGCAAATTCAATAGAAAAGAAGTGGGACAACGAGAATAATGTTGAGATAATTGATACTATACAAGGCTTTTCTAGAAACAACGAGTATAATTTTTCAGCAGGTACAAGTACTGTTATATACGGTATGTTTAACTTCGGTAAAAATTCAAAAGTTCAAGCCATAAGACACGTTATTAAACCAAGTATTTCATATTCATACAGACCAGATTTTGGAGATCCTAGTATGGGTAATATTGACTATTATAAGCAAGGTCAACTTGGTCAAGTTGTAGAATATTCAAAATTTGAAAATGGCGTTTATGGTTATGCAAGGGGAGGATTATCTAGCTCTATTAGCATGTCTCTTAAAAACACATTCGAAATGAAGGTAAAGTCCGACTCATTAGAAGAGGGATCGAAGAAGATAAAATTATTAGAAAATTTAAACTTTAGCACTTCATATAATATGGCATCTCCAGATTATAAATGGAGTCCTTTACGAGTTACTGGAGGTACATCTTTTTTTGATAGAAATATGTCGGTAAACTTTAATGCCACTTTTGATCCATACGCATTAGTATTAGATGATGACGATAGGTATGTAAGAGTTCCTGAATTTAACTATGATCATGGAGGTGGATTATTTAGAATGACAAATTCTGGATTTACTGTAAATTATCGCTTTTCTAGTAGCAAAAAGAACAAAAAATCTGATTCGAAAAATGCTGGTGATGCAAGTAATAGGTTTACAGATATAAATGAAGATGAAGGACAAGACAGAGACCGTGGAACTGAAAATAACGATAATGCCGTAAAAGCCATAATGGGCTACCTTGATTATTCTGTACCTTGGAGTTTTAATGTAAATTATTCCTTTAACTATGTAAATGCCAATAATGAGCCTAGACTTGTAAATACTCTTAATTTTAATGGTAATGTTAAGGTTACTGAAAAATGGGATTTTGGATTCTCATCTGGTTATGATTTTGAAACCCAAGGACTATCATATACAAGGCTGAATTTCAATAGAGACTTAGGTTCTTGGATAATGAAATTTGAATGGGTGCCTTTTGGACCACGTTCTACTTACTACTTCTTTATAGGAATAAAAGCTTCTATGCTTCAAGATATTAAATACGAGAAGCGTAAAATACCAGATAGTCTTTTATAATATCTAGTAAGGCAGTGAGATGCAGTATACTAACTAAGTAAAACACGACAAACTATATATTTCAATTATGAAAACAATAATTAATACTGATAAAGCACCTGCTCCAATAGGACCATACAATCAAGCAGTTAAAGTAGGAAATATGCTATACACATCTGGCCAGATAGCATTAGATCCAACAACAGGAGAATTAAAAATTTCGGATATCGTTGAAGAGACGAAGCTTGTAATGGCAAACGTAGAGGCTATACTTAATGAAGCAGGAATGAATTTTTCTAATATTGTTAAGTGTTCAATATTCATCAAAGACATGAATCAATTTGGTACAATAAACGATGTTTATGGAAGTTATTTTCCTGAAAATGCACCAGCAAGAGAAACTATAGAAGTTGCAAGATTACCAAAAGACGTTAATATTGAAATTTCGGTTATTGCAGCCGAATAAATCAACCTATTCTCAATTGGTGAAGAAATAAAGTTAAGAATAATATTCTTCAATTAAATGGATTATTTAAAGTCTTTTGAAAAGACTTTAAATAATCCATTTTCATTGCTAATCATCTGATATTTAGAACAATTATACCCGTTTTTATTCGTAAATTTGGAATAGAAATTCTAAAATTCGAAGTCATGAGTACAGATACATTAATAAGAGAAATCATGACTACCCAATTGATAACAATTCAAGAAACGGATAGTCTGGAACATGCTCGCAAAATTTTTGAGAAAAATAAAATCCGTCATATTTTAGTTTTCAATAAAGAAAATTTGGTTGGCATTTTAAGTAATCACGATTTATTGAGAGTTAGTTTTGGTGATACATATGGTGATGATCAAGCTAACATGGACGACGCCATTGTAAATATGCTAACTATTAAAGATGTGATGCGACATAAGCCTATTACTATTAGTCCAAACTCTTCTATTGAAGATGCTATATACGTATTATTAAACAGACGATTTCACTCTTTACCTGTTGTTGAGAACAATGTAACCGTTGGTATTGTAACGACTACTGATTTTTTAAAATTACTTGTAAAGAATGTATAAAAAAAAGGCTATCAACAAGTATATAAATACTTATTAATAGCCTTATAAATAATATTAAAAAAATATTATGCAGCGAATTCTGCTATTGTCTTATCAATAATAGCAACGCATTCTAATATTTGTTCTTTTGTCATCACTAAAGGTGGTGCAAAACGAATAATGTTGCCATGAGTAGGTTTAGCCAATAATCCATTATCTCTAAGTCTCAAACAAATATCCCAAGCTGTTGAACTATCCTCACTATCATTTATCACAATAGCATTTAATAACCCTTTTCCTCTAACAAGTTTTATAAGGTCATATTTTTCGATCATCTTGTTAATTTCTGATCTGAATAATTCACCTAATTGTTGAGCATTATTTTCTAACTCTTCATCTTTTACAACTTTAAGTGCTTCCATTGCTACAACATTCGCAACCGGGTTTCCTCCAAAAGTAGATCCGTGAACACCAGGTGTCATTACACTCATAATATCATTATCGGCAAGTACAGCAGATACAGGTAACACTCCTCCTGAAATAGCTTTACCAAGAATCAACATATCTGGCTTAATACCACTGTGATCAACAGCTAACATTTTTCCAGTTCTTGCTATTCCTGTTTGAACTTCATCAGCTACAAATAGTACGTTTTTAGATTTACAAAGCTCATATGCATCTTTAATGTAGCTATCTCCTGGTACATAAACCCCTGCTTCACCCTGAATAGGCTCAACTAAGAATGCAGCTACATTATTATCTTCTAAAACTTTTTCTAGAGCAGACATATTATTGTACTCAATAGAAATAAGCCCTGGTGTAAATGGTCCAAAACCATTAGTAGCAACAGGATCATTTGAAGCTGAAATAATAGTTACCGTACGACCATGAAAATTATTTTCGCAAACAACTATTTTTGCCTGATTTTCTGGAATACCTTTTTTCTCATACCCCCACTTACGTGCAATTTTGATAGCCGTTTCTACAGCTTCTGCACCAGTATTCATTGGTAATACTTTATCAAATCCAAAATACTCAGTTACAAACTTTTCATAAATACCTAAGGTGTCATTATAAAAAGCTCTAGATGTAAGCGTAAGCGTCTTTGCCTGATCAATCAGTTTATTAACTATTCTAGGATGGCAGTGACCTTGGTTTACCGCCGAATACGATGATAAAAAATCGTAATATTTATTACCTTCTACATCCCATACAAATACACCTTCTCCTTTATTTAATACAACTGGAAGTGGGTGATAGTTATGAGCTCCATGTTTGTCTTCTAAAGCAATAGCTTGTTTTGAAGTTAAATTTTTCTTTAAATCGTTCATAATTATTGAACATTTTAAAATTATCGAATAATACAATTCCTTCTAAGGGGAGAAATCACCCGAAATAAGATTACAAATTACGTCAATATTACTATAATATCCTTTATATAAATAGATATAATTATATTGTAACAATAAAATGGATTTATCAGTTGTATTGTAATTTTATAATAAGAAATGATTGTAAAACAATAATAGTAATTGGCCTTTCAATATATGTCATTAACTACAATTAATAAAAATACTGTATATCAAATTCATTATATTTACAATAATACTTCAATTAAAAGATGAAATATGACAGTAAATGATATACTTGAAGAACTTGAACAGTATGGAGATGAAAACACAAAAAACACTCTAATTAAACATGGTACAAAAGAGCCTTTCTTTGGGGTTAAGGTTGCAGATTTGAAAAAAATCTTAAGAAAAACAAAGAAGAACCACGAACTATCTTTAGAATTATTTGATACCGGAAATTCTGATGCAATGTACTTAGCTGGTCTCATGGCAGATGAAAAGAAAATTACTAAAGAGCAACTAAATGATTGGGCTAATAAAGCATATTGGTATTACTTAAGTGAATATTCCGTTCCGAAAGTGGCAGCTGAATCAAGGTTTGGATTTGAACTAGGAAAAGAATGGATTAACTCAGATTTAGAAAGAGTAGCATCAGCGGGATGGGCAACATTAGCAAATTATGCTGGAATAAATGATGATCACGAATTAGATATTGATATATATAGTGACCTCCTTGAACTCGTAGAAAATAACATCCATACAGCTCAAAATAGAGTTAGGTATGCAATGAATGGATTTGTAATTTCAGTGGGAACAAATATTCAAGAATTAACAGAAAAAGCTATAAATATTGCGTCTAAAATAGGGAAAGTAGATGTTAATGTTGGGGGAACAGCATGTAAAGTACCACTAGCAAAAGACTATATAGATAAAACAATTAAAAAAGGTAACATAGGCAAAAAACGAAAACCTACTAGGTAGTAAGTATAAGACCAATTATACTCCAATATTTCATACATCATTATAGTAATACACCTACTCGCTACAGTAGGAAACTGCTATATATATTAAGTTATCGTTAACAAATAGTATACATAACATTATCCGCCATCTCAGATTACCATCACATTTTATATGTAACTTGCTAATTTACCGAATAGTTTATTCATCATATCCCCATATATGACTTACAAAACATGATATTTTTAATGTAAACAAGGCTAATTATAGTATTTAAATTAATTATTTAATTTTATAAAAAACACAGCTTTAATGTTAATCGATTAAATAATCAATACACATAGTAATTGTAAAAAGTACACTTTCTATATTTTTTCATATATTTGCCACATAATCAATTAAATATAGTTTACTATGAGTTTAAAGAAGCAATTATTAAAAACTAAAGAAATTTGTAAAGTAACCTTTACTCTTACTTCAAAAGAAGTAGAAAATGCAGAATCAGTAACCGTTGTTGGTGAGTTTAACGATTGGAGCGAAACAAAAACTCCACTTAAAAAATTCAAAAATGGAAACTTCAAAATAACCATCGACCTTGAAAAAGGAAAACAATTTCAATTTAAATACTTAGTTGATGGTGAAAAATGGCTAAATGATTCAAAAGCTGACTCATACACTTCAAACGATTTTTCTGGAGAAAACTCAGTTGTAATAACTGAATAAATAATATATCAGCCTACTTACACCGATATAACATTTCGGTTAAAGTAGTTTGTACAAGCTAAAAATCCGAAGGTTAATACAATTTGTATCTACCTTCGGATTTATTATATTCAATAAAATATTCTCTACTCTGCAAGAAGTTTATCTAAAGTAGCACGCATACTTTTACTATTCCAATCACTAGCTCCAGTTTCATTAATTAATATTTTACCATTTTGATCTAATAAAAAAGTAGTAGGTAACGAATTGGTAAATAGCTTTGCTGGTGCTTTAGAAGCTTGCTGATATACAGGTAAAGTAAGTTCACGTTTCTTCAAGAAAGCTTCTGTTTTATTTCTATCATCACTAGTAACAAAAATAAAAACAATTTTATCTCCATAATCATTATATAGTTTCTGAAAACTTGGCATCTCTGCTACACATGGAGGGCACCATGTTGCCCAATGATTTATCAAGATAACTTTACCTTGAAATTCAGATAACAGCACCTTTTCTCCTTCGGAATTCATCAATTGCCACTCATAATCGAATTTTGAGAGTTGTTTTTGATTTTCAACTTTTTCAACACTTGGGTTTAAAACTAGCACCCTAAGCTTTGAAACCATTAACTTCATTTCCATTCCAACTGGGTTCGGAACTAATATTATGGCTAAAAATGCTAAGAATGCTACATTCTTATAAAACTCTTTTGACTTAAATATTTTCATTTTCTTTTATTGGTTATATGAAGTTGGCATGTATTAATATTTTCCTGTGTGAAAAAAAATTGCTCATGCGCGGTTCATTTTCTTTAACAACAACTCTTCAACTAAAGACAATTACTTGTAACCTATTAACTTTCAATAATAATTACCATGATTCTTAAAATTCATCATGGATATTTTACCTATCTTAATATCTAACTCACAGCCTCTGCAAGAGCCTTATAAATTCTATCATCAGATATTATACACCCTTCAGTTATTAACTGAAACATTTCCTGTCTTCTTTCCTGACTCCTAATTTTTTTCTCGCCTTTATATAATACTACTCTAGTGTCCATTATATTTTCAAAAACTTTCCCTATGCCATTATGTGCAGTAAGATCAATATCTAACTTGCCCTTAATTTTTATAGAAATCATTTTTACTTTGTTTTTCATAAAACGAAATACTTTCAAATCTTTTGGACTTACATGTTCTAAATATTCTGCATTTCCTAAAGCATCATCCCAAACAATATCGCTAAACAAATCCAATTGCTCTTCTGTCATCTTCGGATTTGTTTCAACAATTTTCTTCCACTCATCCTTATCAATTTTCTGAGTAGCCAAAAATTCTGCGAATTTCTCATGGAAAATCTCGAATTGCTCTTTTGTTAACCTTGTATATTTCATTTTGATTTTTTGTCTTTGTAGATTTATTTTTTGCAAATAACGATAAAATTATTTTTTCTCATCAGGTAATGCCGTAAAATAAGTATCATCTGGGTTCAATTCTTCCCAGAAAGCTGATTCATATTCTAATGATCCATTTTCAAATGATTCTCTAAGAATTGCCTCAATAGATAGATCTTCTTTGTATTTAAAAGGGTTATAGGTAGCTTTTAATGATAAATTGAAAATATTTGCAGTAGCATTAGACCAAAATGCCTTCCAACCACTTTTATATTTTCTCAAAAGGTCGAAAGTACTAACTCCTATTTGTCTATAAATTAGCTTAATAAGTATTCTGCCTTCTGATTGAGTAAACTTTTTAAGTTTTGGACCAAATTCATTTTGAATATAATCCTCTACTATCTTGATATATTTTTTCTTCTTCTTTTTCGTATCTAATCTTCCTAATCGCTTATCTAACTCAGTTAACCTTTTAGCTGCAAGTACAGCATATGGATATACTTTTTTTGTTTTACGTCTTAAAATATAATACCTTTTTCTATCCTCCCATGTCTTGAATTCAGGTCTATTAAAAACTATTATTTCTCTTAACATAATTACCTGCATGTCAACAGAATCCTGAACTTCTTCACTGTTAATAATACTAACGCCCAAACTATCTATCAAAATAGAATCAACAGGAGATACTTGAGCAGGGAGAATACTGCTCAGAAACAAAAACATTAATATTACAAAAGACGATTTCGTTTCCAATTACTTTCTAAGTTAATTTGAGTAACAAGCTCCACGTTTTTAAGCTTATCAAAATATTGAGAAGCAAATATAACACCCATTTTTTCTTCTTCAAGATAAGATGCATCATATTTTTCAATAGAGAAGTGATTTTTCACAAAATGTGTATCAAAATTCCCACTTCTAAAAGCCTCGTGCATCATAACAAACCTGCCAAATCCAAGAGTTGTTATTGGTCCAACAATTTTATATTCTTGACAAGCATCTATCATATTATCTATAGCTTCCTCTCGTGTTTTGCCGTAAGTAATTAATTTTGAAATCATAGGGTCGTAATATAGAGGTATTTTCATTCCTTCTTTATAGCCCGAATCTACTCTTACCATTTCCCCTTTCGGATGTTTATAAAGTTTTATTTCGCCAATATTAGGCAAGAAATTATTACGTGGATCTTCGGCGTAAACTCTTAATTCAATTGCGTGGCCATTAATAGAAATATCATTTTGCTTTATACTTAATACTTCCCCCCTAGCAACTCTAATTTGTTGTTCTACCAAATCTATTCCAGTTATCCATTCAGTTACAGGATGTTCTACTTGCAATCTGGTATTCATTTCCATAAAATAAAACTTCTTATTTTCATCTAAAAGAAACTCTATTGTACCAGCTCCAACATAATCGCAAGATTTAGCAACTTTTATTGCTGCTTTTCCCATTATTTCACGCAAATCATCATCTAAAACCGATGATGGAGCTTCTTCTATAACTTTTTGATGGCGACGCTGTATTGAACATTCTCTATCAAACAGATGAATATAGTTACCATGAGTATCAGATAAAACTTGAAATTCAATATGTCGAGGTGATGTAATATACTTTTCAATAAAAACTTCTCCATTTCCAAAAGCCGATTTTGCTTCAGAAACTGCAAGTCCCATTTGCTCTTCAAATTCTTCTTCATTATCAACAATACGCATTCCCTTACCTCCACCACCTGCAGATGCCTTAATCAAAACTGGATAACCAATTTTTTCACTTAACCTTTTTGCTTCTTCAATATCTTCAACAGCCCCATCAGTACCAGGTAATAAAGGAATTCCATAACTCTCAACAGTTGCTTTAGCCATTAGCTTATCGCCCATTATCCTCATACTCCCTGATCTTGGACCTACAAAGTTTATCCCAGATAATTCTACTTTCTTTACAAAATCAGCATTTTCAGACAAAAAACCATAACCGGGATGTATGGCATCAATATCATTTTCTAAACATAATTTAATTATTTTATCTTGATTTAAATATGATTTAGAAGAAGGAGATTCACCAATATAATAGGCTTCATCAGCAAACTGAACAAAGGGTGCTTCAGCATCAGCATCAGAAAAAATTGCTATTGTAGTAATCCCCATTCTTTTAGCTGTTTCCATAACCCTAATGGCTATTTCTCCCCTATTTGCGATTAGTAAGCGTTTCATTATGTTGGTTTTTTATTAGAGAATAATATATATATGAAAGTAGATATTTTTATTCAATAGACCTAACCTATAATACATCAAAATACACGTTAAAAATCTTTCACATTTTTACTTTATCCTTTTTTTTAAATATCTATTCACGATAAAAACCTATGAATATGTAAGAAAATTGAAACTTAAACAAAAAAATATTCTAAAATCTAATATTGCAAGTTGATACAAAGTTGGTATTATGTTCAATTATTTATCTGAAATTTATTTTTTGGCGCTATTTCCGTCTATCCACTTCTAGCTTTATTTGTAGTTGCTGTTCATAAATGTTCTGCGGGGTATTTTGCCGAAAAGGCAAAATCCGCCACAGCCCAATATTCACGAGCAACTACAAACAAAGGCTAGCGCTTCTATACGGGCGAGATTCTCTAATCTACCAAAAATCGCAACCACCCAACAAATATATCTATACAAATATCGCTACAAATATTTCGCAGCTACACAGCTTTGCCTAAACCAGATTATGTGTTCTACAAATATATAATACCAACTGAATTTCAAAATGCTCTGTTAGATTTGAAATATAATTCTTTTTTATGAGTTTCAAATTTATTGCATAGCAGAGCTACGGAATAAATTTTAAGCGGTGCAAAAATGGATTATATAAAAAATATACAGTGTATTTTGATGTTTAATTGGTATAAACTGCTCTGCAGTTTTTTTTGTGATTTGAATTATTATCTATTTTACTAAAATGGTTCTACCATAATTTGTGTGAAAATATTGTAATATCGTCATTTCGACTGGAGCTTGCGGAATGGAGAAATCTGTTCCTTTATTGATGAGATCCCTCCACCCCTATAGTCGGTCGAGATGATGAAAATTACTGAAATTTTAATATTTCCACAACATTCGTGGTAGTACCAAAATAAATAAACGCTGTAGTTTTATCTAAATGATATTATAAACGCAACAAAGTGGTAGTTATTTCAGCAACAGGCAACACCTGTTGAAATTTAAAATTAATATAGCGAGCACCCTGAAAGGGCAACTTAGAAATAAATACGAAATTGTATTTTTATTTAGCTTTCTATCATGATACCGTTACAATACTGTTTGTTTCTAATTTCTAGTGAATAAGAGTGGAATAGTTTAGAATTGTAGTTAATAGATATTGACTTAAAGCTACTTGCAATATCGCCCTGGATTGAAATGATACCCTGCAGTTGCCAAAACATTACGAACAAATACTTGCAATGGCTTTGAGTATGCGAAAAGACCTTTGCTAGTATATTGTGAGTTGTTTTGGCAACGAAGTGTAAAATGTAAAGCCAGATACAGGCGCATAATAATACCAACTAGACATTCAAAAATTGATTTCTAAAACTTTAGCTAATAATAAATGGAGTAAAATTTTCGTAGTGTATCAAATACACTATATTTGTCATGCTAATAAAATATTATCATTCCTTATATATATTTTAGGTAGTATAACAACAAAACAACATAGAAATGATTAAGGCACAACAAAAACTAACAAATACATTTTACGCCATATTAGGGCTGCCATCAACAGCAATGGGATTTGCACTTTCGGTACAAATAGCTGTTTTGAGTTGGATACTTACAACTAAATTTGGATTAGATATTCATAAGGTAGGACTTGTTTGGGCTGCTGGACCACTAGCAGGTATATTTGGGCAAGTAATAATTGGGTTTATATCTGATAATGTTTGGTTTTGGGGAGGAAGAAGAAGACCTTTTATTATTATTGGTGGTGTACTAGCATCACTTTCGATTTTGGCATTACCAAATATTGATATCATTGCGTCAGCATTAGGTATTTCGTCGCTTGTAGCAGTTGCAATTACGGTTGCCTTAGTACTAGATTTATCTATAAATATTAGTTTTAACCCTACAAGAGCAATTATTGCAGATGTAACTCCTGATGGAAACCCACGTACAAAAGGTTATACTTGGATGCAATCTATATCTAACCTATTTGGTAGTTTGGCTTATTTAATTGGTGCATTAATATCTAACTATACATTGATTTATGTAGGTGTAGGTTTAGTATTAGTATTTTCAATTATCCCTTTGTTTTTTATTGAAGAGCCTAAAGAACTAGCTAAAAATGACGAAGATAGTGATGGAACTGAAAAAGGTGGATCGACAAATTGGATTGAATTATATAAAATATATATTGCTCATGGTTTTTCGTGGATAGGTATTCAAACAATGTTTGTATATATTATTGCCTTTTTAATGCAGAAAATGTTTACTCCTGATACTGTTGAAAAAATTGAAATTATTCAGCAAATAAAAGTAAATAATGGCACCCTATCTGAAGAATTGAGTAATATTGATCAAATGGTTTCTTCTGAAACTGGAATGATGATAGGTATTTCGTTTTTCTTACTTAATGGTATTGGAGCCTTTTTACCAATTTTTTTAATTGAGCCGCTTACAAAAATATGGGGTCAGGTAAGAACACATTACCTTGCTGTAGCTGCAATGGCTGTTGGATATTTTGGAATAGTTTTCTTTGCTGAGGATAAATACACATTGTTTGCTATGATGGCAGTTGTCAGTATAGGATGGTCGGCTGTAGTTAGTTTGCCTTTTGCAATAATGACCGAAAATGTTGATAAATCTAGAATGGGATTCTTTATGGGAATATTTAACCTTTCGGTTGTAATACCTCAGCTTATTGTTAGTTTAGTAATAGGATATTTCATTAATGAAGCTGCTGATAAAAATATTGTATTTATTATTAGTGGTGTTTCGCTTGCAATTTCTGCCATACTTTGGACTATTGTAAAAGAACCTGTTAAAGAAGCTTCTATAAAAGAAGTAAAAGCATAAGTAATACTTAGTCCTTATTAAAAATTATTTTTTTGAAAAGCTCTTAATCTTATTTGATTAGGAGCTTTTTTTTATGCAATTTATTATCTGTAATTTATTGGTTAAGGTGGTTTAGTCTCTTTTATTATGTTTAAAATCATAAAACAACTATAAATACACATCTTTACTTATCTCCATTTACTTACCATTTATAGGTCTTTCAGACAAATTCGTCTAAATATAAAAAAACATCAATCTATATTGAAAAAAAACACTACTTTTGCACGCTTAAAAAATAAGATAAATGGGAAACAATACTGCAAATCCAGCTCCTCTAGGACTGATAGGCTTTGGAATGACAACCGTATTATTGAATATTCATAATGCTGGGATCACTTCTCTTGACACTACTGTTATGGGAATGGGAATTTTTGTTGGTGGTTTAGCACAAGTTATCGCTGGTGTTTTAGAATCAGGGAAAGGTAATACTTTTGGACTAACAGCTTTTACATCATACGGGTTTTTTTGGCTTTCGTTAGTAGCAATATGGGCTTTACCTGCATTAGGCATAGGAAATGCTCCAACTGCTGAATCTATGGGATACTACCTATTATTTTGGGGTATTTACACTGGCGGAATGTTTTATGCTTCATTAAAGCTTAACAGAGCTACGCAAGTTGTTTTTTCTAGTTTAACTATACTATTTATTTTATTAGCTGTAGCTGATTTTACTGGCAATGCAACTATTAAAACTATTGCAGGCTACGAAGGTATATTTACTGGGTTATCTGCTATTTATGCTTCGTTAGCTCAAGTAATTAACGAAGTACATGAAAAGGAAGTACTTCCTTTAGGTTAGTATTTGATTTTGGATAATTTCTAGTTTTAGAAATTATCTCATCCATATATTGAATAATTATTGAACGCTTAAAAGGTCAATTCCAACTGGGATTGACCTTTTTTGTTTTTGGGTTAATTATTTAAAAAAATGAATAGCACGATAAAGAAAATATGATTTGCTATTTGCTATTTCTTAAATTACATTTGCCGACACATTATATATTTAGAAAACAATGGGTACACCAGTAAAACCATATAAAGAATCAGAATTAACTAAGAAGGAACAGGTAGCAGAAATGTTTGATAATATTTCGCATAAATACGACTTCTTAAATCACTTTTTATCAATGGGAATTGATATACTATGGCGAAAAAGGGTTGTTAAGCTGATAAAGAAATCGGGGGCTAAAAACATTCTGGACATAGCAACAGGGACTGGTGATTTAGCTATTGCCATGAGCAGCTTGAATCCAGATAAAATTACTGGTTTAGATTTATCTGCAGGGATGCTTAAAGTTGGTATCGAAAAAGTAAAAGAGAAGAATCTGGAATCAATTATTGAAATGATTCAAGGCGATTCAGAAAATTTACCTTTTCAAGACAATACTTTTGATGCTATTACCGTTTCATTTGGTGTAAGGAATTTTGAAAACTTAGACAAAGGTTTGAGCGAAATTAACAGAGTATTAAAACCTAATGGTACATTTATTATTCTAGAATTTTCGCAACCTCGAAAGGTTCCTATGAAGCAACTATATGGTTTCTATTCTAAATATATTTTACCATTTTTTGGTAAACTTATTTCTAGTGATAGTTCGGCTTATACTTATTTACCAGAATCGGTTGAAGCATTTCCTTATGGAGAAAAACTACTCGCTATTTTGAGGGAAAATGGATTTGTAAACGAAAAAGCAAAAGAATTATCTTTTGGAATTTCTACAATTTATTCTTCTCAAAAATAAAAAATACTTGAGTAGCAAGCTTTAAACAGTATCAAATAGATTATTCTGACCTATGATAAAAAAAATATTTTTAACCCTACTATTGCCAATTATCTTTTTTGCATCTGCAAGTGCACAAGACAAAGTAGCAAACTTGCAAAACTTTGATAAACAACGCTGGCACTGGGGATACTTTTTTGGATTAAATCATTATGATTTTAAAATTACACCTACCAGTCAAGGTATGGTTGATAACAAACTTGGAGTAAATTCAAACCCTACTGTTGGTTTTTCGGTTGGATTAATTGGTGATTTTAGATTGAATGATTATTTTAATTTTAGGATAGAACCAGGTCTTAGTTATGCTACAAGAGAAATAATATATGATAAAAAAGTTCTAAATAATTTTTATGATAGTGGATACACAGGTACTAAACCTGACAACGATTCTATTAGAGTAATACAGTCTACATACGTAAATATACCTTTGCTATTGAAATTTGGTGGTGAACGTAGGCATAATATAAAACCTTACTTAATTGGAGGTATTAATCTTGGTATTGATTTAGCTTCTCATCAAAATAGTACTGATGACAACACTTCAGGAGTTGATGGATTTAGGATGAATACTATCAATCTTTTTTGGGAAGGTGGAGCAGGGATTGATTGGTATCTTCCATATTTTAAATTTACAACCGAAATTAGAGGATCATTTGGTATTGCAGATGAGCTTGTAAAAGATGGAACACCTCCAGGAACAAACCATACTCCTTGGACAGGCACCTTAGATAAACTTCAGACTAGAGCTATATTCTTTGTTCTAAAATTTGAATAAAAATACATTAACTTTGTCGGTATTAATAAAATAGGTATTTTGTTGAAAGATTTCGTTTTGCAAACTTTCCCTAATACTTCTTCAAACCCTTTTGCAATATCCAGATATTGCTTCAGAAGCTTGAATACGGTTATGAATAAATTATTCATAACCGTATTCAAATTACTCATTGAACTCAGATTATTATAAATTTGATAATAAAAAATGCAAAAAGAACTCCAATTAACAATAAGTCCAAAAGTTGCTAGTGATGAATGGCTGATAAAAAAAGAAGTTGCTTATAAATTAGGAATTCCTTTTGAAAGAGTAAACCACGTAAGACAGGTTCGTAGATCTATTGATGCACGAAAACGCACAATAAAAATAAATATGCTTGTAGAGGTTTACCTAGACAACGATGAACCAAAAAAATCTGAATATACATTAAACTATAACAACGTATCGGATAAAAACCCCGTTATAGTTGTTGGTAGTGGCCCTGCTGGGATGTTTGCCGCCTTGAGACTAATAGAACTAGGTTTTAAACCTATAATTTTAGAAAGAGGAAAAGATGTACAGACTAGACGAAAAGATTTAAAAAAAATAAATCAAGACCATATTGTTAACCCTGAATCAAACTACTGTTTTGGTGAAGGTGGTGCAGGAACTTACTCCGATGGAAAGCTATATACCAGGTCAAAAAAGCGTGGTAATATAAACCGTATACTTGATTCACTTATTGCCCATGGTGCAGTTGAAGATATTAAAGTAAACTCGCAGCCACACATAGGCACTAACAAGTTGCCACATATAATAAAAGCTATTAGAGAAAGTATTGTAAACGCTGGCGGCGAATACTTATTCGACCAAAAAGTAAATGATTTTATTATTGAAGGTGATAAAGTAAAAGGTGTAAAAACTACGAATGGCGATACATTTTTGGGTGAAGGTGTTATTCTTGCAACTGGACATTCAGCAAGAGATATTTACGAAACCTTACATTCTAAGAATATTCTATTAGAATCAAAATCGTTTGCTATGGGTGTAAGAATAGAACATCCGCAAGAATTGATTGATTCTATTCAATATCACTGCGATTTACGAGGCCCACATCTACCGGCTGCTGCTTACAAATTAGTTTCTCAATCAAACAACAGAGGAGTATATTCGTTTTGTATGTGTCCTGGTGGTTTTATTGTTCCATCGGCAACATCGCCTGATGAAGTTGTTGTAAATGGTATGTCGCCCTCAACTAGAAATAACAAGTTTGCAAACTCTGGAATGGTTGTATCAATTGAACAGCACGATTTAATAGATTATCAAAAATATGGACCTTTGGCCGGTATGTATTACCAGAAACACTTGGAGCAAATGGCATTTATTGCAGGAGGTAAAACTCAAGCTGCACCAGCTCAGAAAATGGTTGATTTTGTAAATGGCAAACTTTCCAATAACTTGAATGGTACTTCATATGTTCCGGGGCTTAACTCTGCACCATTACACGAATTACTTCCTAATGTAATTGGCGAACAATTGCAAAATGGTTTCAAGGATTTTGGAAGAAAAATGAAAGGTTTTTTAACTAATGAAGCTCAAATATTGGGTGTAGAATCTAGAACTTCATCACCAGTAAGAATACCTAGAGATAAGGAAACATTGGAACATCCACAAATAAAAGGTCTTTTCCCATCGGGCGAAGGAGCAGGATATGCAGGAGGAATTATTTCAGCAGCAATTGATGGAGAGAGGTGTGCTGAGGCTTTTGTGAAATTGTATAGCTAGTTGTAAGATTGTGACTAATTGAAGTTGTCACAATGTAACTTTATGATTCGGTGATTTCGTAAAACTGTCTTGGTTAAAATAATGGTTACGCTAGGGATGGAAGTGTTATACCAATTAGATATTGAAATGACGTTTTAAGATTGCAGTATTTTTTGATTATACAATTTATAAAAATCGAATATAGCCACAGCTACACGAGTGTTTTTCTAAAGAAGTAGAATCTATAAAGACAAAAATATTAATGGTCATTTCAATGTGTATTTGGTATTACCCCACAGCTCCAAAAACTATTGAGCAAAGCAAACGAGGAAGCGACCAAAGGAGCTACCGCAGTGCTTTTACGAAAAGTTTTTTGAGCGAGGAGTTTAACGGACAGCGCGTAAAAGCGCAAAATAAAAATATTACTACATACTCAAAAATTAAATCTTAAAATGGTTAAACATACCAACTTATTACTAATTGGAGGAAGTGGTCAGAATGTTGGGAAGACTACTTTTACTACTGATATTTTAAAGACTTTTGCGTCTAAACACAATATTATTGCAATAAAAACATCATGCCATTTTCACGGTATTTTAGATACTGATATTGTTATTGCTAACAACGAAAAATACGTTATTGTTAAAGAAACTGTAATTAATACGGGTAAAGACAGTGCAAGAATGCTTGAATCTGGTGCTTTAGAGGTTTATTTTATTCAAGCTAAAGATATTAATATTGGTGAGGCATATAATTATTTAACAAAAACACTAAACCCACATCAGCTAACAATTTGTGAATCAGCATCATTAAGGAAGCATCTTATTCCTCAAATTTTCTTAGCTTTAACCTCGTCAACAGAAATTGATATTCCTGATAATAAGTTAATATTAAATAAAGCAGATTTATTTATTGAAGACTATCTTGAAAATAAAAATAAAGTAGAATCATACTTAGGAATAAAAAATAATGAATGGCGCATAAATAACTAATTCAAAACTTATGAACTTAAAAAAACTACTATTAACATCTTTATTAATTAGCATTTCGATAACCGCATTTTCTCAACACAGAAGAGGCAGCAGGGTTAATTTTAAAGATTCCGGGAAAAAAGAAAAACCTATTAGTGCCAATTATGATGATGTTGAAAGAGTTGTTGAAATAGGGATTATTAGTGCTTACCAATTTGGAGGTAAATTTTATTCTTATTACGCTGGAACATATGGTGACGTAACTATTAGTGATGGAACGGCTTACGGTATTACAGCTAGTTTCCCTGTTAAATGGAACACTAGAGCCGAATTATCTTTTCAAAATCAGGAAACCAGTCTTTCGGGATGGGGAATAGAAGGTAAACATGAGGCTGCTATTAGGTATTACCAATTAGGTGTAGTAAAAGAATTTCCTAAAGGAAAAATGATTCCTTATGGTGCTTTTTCATTAGGAGCTGTTGAACTTAATTTCGATGAAGATAATGGATACGATACCTGGAAATTTGCGATTACATTAGGTGGTGGATTAAAATACTACTTCAATAGATTTATTGGCATAAAACTAGAAGCTAAGATGCTTGTTCCTATTTCGTATGGAGGACTATATATAGGTACTGGTGGTTCGGGCGTAAGTGCAGGTTCAGCTACTATACAGGGTTATGTTGGTGGTGGACTTACTTTTGCATTAACTAGATAAAAAAGCTGTTTAGTAAAAGAAACAATTTATTATAATAAAAATCATATTAAGGTTACTTTCTACTTATCAGAAAGTAACCTTTTTTAATTTATTTTTATAACCAAAATATATAATATTGTGATAATCTTACATTAATGATAATATCACATAAATAATGATAATAAATTTATTATTAATCTTAAATTTACAGGCCAAAATAATAAAACAACACAAATGAGCAAAATACTTGTAACAGGAGGAGCGGGATATATTGGATCGCATACTGCCATAGAATTAATTAATGCAGGACATGAAGTTCTAATTGTTGATGATTTATCAAACTCAAATATTGAAGCACTTGACAGAATTGAGAAGCTTGCAGGTAAACGACCTATTTTTGAACAATTCAAACTAAGAGATAGTGCAAAAGTTGATGATTTTTTTGATGAATATGATATTGATGCAGTTATTCATTTTGCAGCATCTAAAGCTGTAGGTGAATCTGTTGCTCACCCTATGAAGTATTACAAAAACAACTTAGTTTCGTTAGCTAATGTGGTTGATGCGATGATTAATAATAAAGTTAAAAACATTGTATTTTCTTCATCGGCGACTGTATATGGTCAACCCGAAATCCTTCCAGCTACTGAAAATTCTCCTATTTTACCTGCTGAGTCTCCTTACGGAAACACAAAGCAAATTGGAGAAGAAATGCTCATTGATCAAACTATAGCAGAAAAAAACTTTAATGCAATTGCGTTAAGATATTTTAATCCAATTGGAGCTCACGAAAGTGGCGAAAATGGAGAATTACCTTTAGGAGCACCTAATAACCTTATGCCTTTTATTACTCAAACAGCTATTGGTTTAAGAGACGAACTTAAAGTTTTTGGGGATGATTACAATACTCCTGACGGAACTGCTGTAAGAGATTATATTCACGTTGTTGACATAGCTAAAGCTCATGTTAAAGCTATTGAAAGAATGATAAATGGAGAGGTTGATTCACAGTTCGAAATTTTCAACTTAGGAACTGGAAAAGGATTTTCTGTTAAAGAAGTTATTGATTCTTTCGAAAAAACTACAGGTGTAAAGCTTAATTATTCGATGGCTCCTAGAAGACAAGGTGATGTTGAACAGATATATGCATCTACAGAAAAAGCTAATAATGTATTAGGCTGGAAAGCCGAAATTACTCTTGATGAAATGACCTTATCTGCTTGGAAATGGGAAAAACATTTAGAGGCTAAAAATAAGTAATACAGTGATTCTGTAATACCGTATCAGTAATGAGTAATTCAGTTATTTAGAGTATTCTATAAACTGTATTACTCATTTCTATTTCTACATTACTGATTACAGCAGTACTGCATCACTAATAACAACATCACTCCTTCTCTAAGCTATCAGAAAAAGCTTTAGTCATATACTTTCTCCATTTACCATCATTATCAATGTAAATTAAATATGCATCTATCTCAGGGTGTTTTGCTAGAAATGCTTTAGTTTCTTCTAAACCCATTGCCATAAATGTAGTAGCATAACCATCTGCTAGAGTGCAATTTTTTGCCATTACAGATGCACTTAACATATTACTTCTACTAGTAAAACCTGTTTTCGCATTGATGGTATGTACATATTTCTCTCCAGTTAAAGAGTCTAATCTAAATTTTCTATAGTTACCAGATGTAGCTAATGCTTTATTTGTAATATCGATAATTGCAGTAAGAGGTCTTTCTTCCTCACCTCCTTGTTTAGGATCGTCAATACCGATGCGCCATACTTTTCCATTTATCTTTTTTCCTTTTGCTACTATCTCCCCTCCTATTTCAATCAAGTAATTATCTATACCATTATTATCAAAAAAGACAGCAACTCTATCTAAAGTATAACCTTTTGCTATAGCATTAAAATCGATTTGAGTTTCAGAAAAATCTTTCTGAAATATACCATTTGATAATATTCTGGTTTTATTGAATCCAACTGTTTCCATTAACTCATTAACCTTGTCTATATCCAAGTCATTAAGTTGTCCTTTGGGTCCAAACCCCCATGCATTAACCATAATACCAATGGTAGGATCAAATATACCATCAGATTCTTTCCAAATTTTCTCTGATGCTTTATACACATCTACAAACATGTGATCTACAACAATTGTAGTATCTCCTGCATTTATTTTTGAAATATCAGAAGTAGGTACGTATGTTGACATTGAATTTACTATAGCATCATAAACACTATCAATTTGAGGTTGAAAATTTTCGTTACCTGATGACAAATATTTTATGTGATAAGTTGTTCCTAATGTATAACCTGCCAACGACTTCTCTATTAATTCAGGTTCATTATTACAAGATGAAAATATTACTCCCGTAAATACAAGAAAACTAATAATTCTTTTTACCATTTTACACTTCTTTTAATCCGTTATACTTCACAATATATCCACTTTCTTTGGTAAGAGGCTTAGCCATATCATCGTTATTTGCCAATCCAACTCCTGCAAATATTAACTTTGCTTTCTTTGATATAGCATGAACTTTGAATGACTCCATCCAAATTCTATCGTATTTTTCAGGGTTTTCAGGAAAAACAACTGTACGAACAACAATAAAAGTTAATACCCCGCTATTATCCTTAACAATAAACTGGGGGTTTTTCTTCATGTCGCTATTTACAGCCAGAAACTCATATTTTTGTTTTTCTAGATCTTTCCCAACAATATTCATTCCTAAATTGTGAATATCTTGCTCTATTAATTCTGACATTATTATCTACATTAAAAATCTTTGCGAAATTAATTATTTATCCTAAATCAGGTAAATTTAAATGAATAATATAATTCAAATTAATAACACTTAAATTTAAAATGTAATAGGTAATATTGCATACCAAACCAAGAACCAAAATAATAATGACAAAAATACGAGTTGCAATAAATGGATTCGGAAGAATAGGCCGAGTGTTATTTAGAGTTTTGCATGAAAGAGATGAGTTTGAAGTAATAGCTATAAATGATTTAGCAGATGCTAAAACTCTTGCCCATTTACTTAAATACGATTCAATTCACCGCACATTTAATGCTGAAGTACAAAATGATGACAATAATATTATTGTTAATGGAAAGGCAATAAAAATATTCAACATCAAAGAGCTTGAAAACTTAAGTTGGGATTCCTTAAATATTGATTATGTTATTGAAGCTACCGGACTATTCAAAACAAGAGATCTTGCCGAGTTACATTTAAAAAATGGAGCAAAAAAAGTAATTATATCAGCCCCACCTACAGACGATTCAATCAAAACTATAGTATTAGGAATTAACGAAGGCATACTTAATGCTGAGGATAAAATAATCTCTAATGCATCGTGCACTACTAATAATGCCGCACCTATGGTTAAAGTAATAGATGAGCTTTACGGTATTGAAACTGCTTATATTACTACAATTCATTCATATACCACCGATCAAAAACTTCACGATGTAGCGCATAAAGATTTACGTAGAGGTAGAGCTGGAGCACAATCAATAGTACCTACTACAACAGGAGCAGCAAAAGCTATTACAAAAATTTTTCCTCATTTAGAAACTCATATTGGTGGATGTGGAATTAGAGTACCAGTACCCGATGGCTCATTAACTGACATTACTTTTAATGTTAAAAACAAAGCCGATATTGATGAGATAAATGAAGCCTTCAAAAATGAATCTGAAAATGACTTGAAAGGAATCTTAAACTATATTACTGACCCAATTGTTTCTACTGATATTATTGGCAACCCATATTCATGTACTTTTGATTCATTGCTAACATCTGTTATTGATGATAAATTTGTTAAAGTGGTGGGTTGGTATGATAATGAAATGGGGTATTCAAATAGGTTGGCAGACTTAATGCTTTACGTAAATAAATTATAGAAACAGATGAAACTATTTATTATTGGAGGAAATGGCACTATAGGAAATAGAGTATCAAACCATTATAAAGAAAAACATGAAGTACTAATAGGTAGTAGGACTAATGGAGATATACAAATAGATATTGCTAATAGTGATTCAATTAAGACTGCATTTGATAAAATTGGAAAAGTAGATGCCATTGTTTGTATTGCAGGAGAAGCTAAATGGGCAAATTTTGATGAACTAACAGAAGATGATTTCTATATAGGATTGAGAAGTAAACTTATGGGACAAGTAAACTTAGTTAGGATAGGCAAAGATTATTTAAACCCAAAAGGTTCAATTACCCTCTCGACGGGAATTTTAGCTGATGACCCTGTAGAGAAAACAACAAGTGCTGCAATGGTAAATGGGGCTATACATAGTTTTGTTAAAGCCGTAAGTCTAGAGATTGAAAACGATAATAGAGTAAATGTAGTATCGCTAGGAGTAGTTGAAGATGCATATGAAAAGTATAAAGATTATTTTCCTGGTCATAATCCTATTACTATGAAAAAAGTGGTAAATGCATATGTAAAAAGTATTGAAGGAAAAGGAAGAGGAGAAATAATCAGAGTTTATGAGTAATTCTAACAATATTTTTATAAATAATTCATGATTGTTATGCCTCATCAATGAATTAAAGCGGTTGTTTCTTTAGCAAAACTATATTCATATCACTCAATTCATCATTAAAAAAAATAATCTCAACCCTTTTTTCATATAGCATTACCTATTTTTAGTCTTTAAAAAAAGGTAATGCTATATTTACATTATTAATCAGTATAAAATACATATTGTTGATGAGCGATAAGAAAAAGGATATATCACAAATTCTTAAAGATATTAATTCAGGCAAAGCTTCGGCTGCGAATGATCTTTTACCTAAACTGTATGATGATTTAAAAGGTATGGCAAGTAATTATATGCGTTATGAAAATAACAATCATACTTTACAAGCCACTAGTTTAGTACACGAAGCGTATGTAAAACTTATTGATCAGGATAAAGTGAAATGGCAAAGTAGAACCCATTTTTTAGCAATTAGTGCTAATATTATGCGTAGAATATTAGTTGATCATGCAAGAACAAAGAATAGAATAAAAAGGGGTGGTGACAAAATAATAGTTGGCATTGAAGTAGCCGAATGGAGTGTTTTATCAAACGAAAATGACAATGATGTTTTGACTATCGATACTTTATTGAAAAGATTAGAAGAAATAGACTTCCGTCAGGCAAAAATAGTTGAAATGCGTTTTTTTAGTGGTATGCAAGTTCAAGAAGTTGCCGACGCATTAGGTGTCTCAAAAAGAACTGTTGAAGGAGATTGGACTATGGCAAAAGCATGGTTAAGAAAAGAATTAAATAAACTTAATAACTAAATTTTGCTGTAAGTATGAACTCCGAAAAACATAAAAAAATTAAAGATATTTTCTTAAGAGCTATAGAAATAGATAATAGTGAAAGAGAAATGTTTTTGAACGATGTTTGCGGAGGCGATACCGAGATATTAAGTGAGGTAAAAGAACTACTAAAGAATCATAATGATGATCCAATTTTTGAAATCGATAATAACTCTAAAACAAATACTCCACAAGTAAAAGAAGAAATTGGCAGACTTGAAGTAATTAAATCAGATACAACAATTATCGGTTCAAGTATTATTTCAACAATATTTGCTTCAAAAGTCAAAAAATTATTTGTTTTATTTTCTACTATTGTAGGTCTAATTGTTATTGGTGTTACGTTACATAATACTCTAAAAAATTCGTTACTAAGTTTAAAAGGTAACGAATTAAAAACTATCGTCGCATCAAATGCTCAAGCACTCAACATATGGGTTGAGGGTAATAAAAGATTTATTAGTGCAATTGCTGCATTTCCTGAAATAATACAAAACTCAGAAAAATTAAATAATCATATTCAAAATAATATTGATAAAGATTCTCTTATTAATACGGATGAGAATATTAACTTAAATAAGTTATTTAAAATATTTCTGAAAGAAACAAGTAGTGAAAACTTCTATATTATTTCTAAGGACGGAACATTTATATCTAGTTCAAACAATAATGCAATAGGCAAAAAGTTGTCAAAGTCAGGAGTGTTATTTTCATATGATGTTTTTGATGGTATCCCGAAATTTAATAAACCTCAAAACTATTTATATTGGACTAATGACAGTCTTCAACTAGAATCCAATCAAATAATTGTTTTTTCATCCCCAATTTTTGATTCATTAAATAATGTTATTGCAAGCATTAACTTTACATATAAAACTAAAGATGATTTTAGTAAAATGCTTGAAGTTGGTGAATTTGGAAAAACTGGCGAAACTTATGCATTCGATAATAGAAAAATACTACTTACCGAAAGTAGATTTACAAAATCGTTGAAAAAGAAAGGATTAATTCCTGAAAAATCAGAATCGGCAACCCTAGAAACTAAATTAATTATTCCAAATAAAGTTTTATCAGATATAAACCATCCTCAACTCGATAAAGACATAGAACAGGCTACTGTGCTGGTTGCAAATGCTATTAATGCACAAGAAAAAGGTTACAATAAAATATCAGGTACAATAACCATCCCCTACCAAAACTATAGGGGCGAATATGTTATTGGTTCATGGAGGTGGATACCTAAATATGGAATTGCAATAGCAACAGAAATTAGCATAACCGAAGCCTTTGAACCCTTATTTATTCTTGACATTATTTTCTTCTCGCTTATAGTATTGATTACAATACTTATTGCATTTGGATTATTTTCTTCTTACTCAATAGTTAAGCTTAAAACTAAAGTTGGTGAAGCTATGGATATGGGACAATATAAATTAGAAAGAAAGATTGGAGAAGGTGGTGTTGGAGAAGTATACCTAGCTAGCCATGGAATGCTAAAAAGACCTACTGCCATAAAGATATTAAAGAAAGAACTTACCAATGATGAAACAATAAGAAGGTTTGAAAGAGAAGTACAACTTGTAAGCCACCTTTCTCATCCTAACACAATACAAATTTTTGATTATGGAAAAACTCCTGAAGGTGTTTTATACTATGCGATGGAATATTTAGATGGAGCTAACTTGCAAGAAATAATCGAAAAAAATGATAAATTAAACTTCGACCGTACTTTAGATATTATTATCCAGATATGTGGTTCATTAAAAGAAGCCCATTCTGTAGGTTTAGTACATAGAGATATTAAACCTATGAACATTATAATATCTCCATATGGAGGTATAGTCGACTTTGTAAAGGTTCTTGATTTTGGCTTAGTGAAAAGCATTTACTACACTGAAGATCAAAACATAACAAGGGTTAGCGAAATTGCTGGAACACCAATATACATGTCTCCTGAACGATTTAAAAATCCAAGAATAGTTGATACTCGATCTGATATATATTCTTTAGGTGTATTAACATATTACCTATTAACAGGTAAACAATTATATCAATTCAACAATGATTTGGATCTTATATATCAAGTTCTAAATGAAAAAATCGAACTCAGCAACATTAAAGAATTTACCAATTTACCACCCAAATTTGTATCAACTTTAGAAAGCATGCTTGAAAAGGATATAGACAAGAGGATTAAAACAATTTCTGAAGTTTTAGATATTTTCAATCAAATAAAGATAGATAAAATATTATCTGAGCAAAAAAAGTAAAAATTATAGCTTAACCAATATCTACTTAAGAATTAATTAAACTATTGAATTTCAAAATACTATATTTAAACATTACGGATTACAATAAAACAAGCGCTTTATATTATATCAATAATAATTTAATATGGGTCTCAAAGTAAATAAAACTAAAGGGTTAAGTAAGAAAGGTAAAAGAGATATAAATGAAGATTATATCTCTTTTACTAAAAAGCTCAATAATACTATCCTTGACAACTTATTTATTATATGCGATGGGGTTGGCGGATCTAACAAAGGAGATGTTGCATCAAAAATTGTATCCGAAAGTATAAAAAACTACTTCTATACAAACCCAACAAAATACGTTGACGAAAATTATATTGAAAAATCTATTAGATATTCAGAGTATAAATTAAGCCAATACTCAAAAGAAAATAGGATATTAGATATGGCTACTACCCTAGCCTTATTGTACATTAACAATGAAGATGCAATAATGTCGTGGGTTGGTGACAGCAGAATTTATCATATTTCTGAAGGTAAAATAAAACATAAAAGTGAAGATCATAGCTTAATTCAATTTATGATAAACAACGGTGATTTAAGCGAAGAAGAAGCAAAAAACCATCCTTATAAAAACATAATAAGTAGAGCAATAAAAGGAATAGAAAAAACATCAGAAATAGAACACAAAAGAATTCATAATATTAAAGAAAATGATTATTTTGCACTTGTTTCAGATGGCATTCTAGAGTCGGTTGATGAAACAAGTTTATTGAAAGTACTTAATGAAAATTATAACATCGAAAATGC
>LGVF01611825.1_pt1 | contig 36165 bp, 34 predicted proteins | sample 469901 | NCBI WGS metagenome assembly LGVF01 (sample SAMN03893561, study PRJNA290197) | marine sediment metagenome | material: sediment; isolation source: combined push core samples #3730, #5133, and #5579 collected at Hydrate Ridge | place: Pacific Ocean: Hydrate Ridge
TTTGGACAACTTGCTTCCTGACAAACCGTAAATAGATTATTTTCCTTTAATAAAGCCCTTATCTTCTTTGTCTGTTTATTTAAATCACGCATATCAATTTTCAAGTAGTCAGGCTTAGTTTTATACTTTTTTTCAACTTTACCAAAGAATAGCTCTAAAAATTCACTTGTTTTTAATTTATATAGATATTCCCTGATTTTAAACTGTTTTGTAATCTCTAGAAATGCACTTCTATTAAATTCTACACCAATAAAAGCGTTTTCAAGATCTTGAATTTTTTTGAGACTAAAATAGTCTCCATTTATTTTTAAACTTCTTATAATGTTTTTTTTAATTTCTGCGTAAACAGTTATGTTTCCGGCATCAAATTTTAGTTTATTTGTAAATTCGTATTTAGGGTTTTTCCCAAAATTCCACTCTTGCTTATAGAATTTGGATTCATATTGATGAATTCTAGTTTTATCAAGATCTTTAACATTTATTTCAGATGTTTTTATTTCATCTATTAAGTAATCGCAAAATCCACCTATATTAGTATCTAATAAAGTACCGATGTTAATCACTCTGGCTTTTACACTTGAAATTGCATGTTTTGTTAACTTTGATTTATCAGGTGTAAGTGATCCAATTAGATTATCAAAATTCGAGTTAAACAATATCGTACCGTGAACTACCATTTTATCTTTATAAATATATTCAGCGTTACCACTAAACTTCCTACCATTCACTAGAATGTCATTTCTACCGGTAAACACAGCATCTATCCCTAGTTTTCTTATAGCAGTAATTATTTTGCTTACATGTGATTCAAAGATATTAGTATGGTTCTTTTTATCAGTTATAAATGAGAATTGAATACACCCATGATCAGTATATACAGCTCCTCCTCCACTGTTTCTTCTAATAATTTCAATATTATTATCTTTTACAAATTTCTCATCAATTTCAAATGAAGTAACTTGATGTCTTCCAATCATTACTGAAGGGTTAACTGTCCATAAAAGAAAAATATCATCAGTAAACTTATAATCCTTAATTAAATACTCTTCTAACCCAAAGAAATAGGCACATGAATTTTGATTTATTTGTCGAGTATTAATATAGAGCATTTAACCACCGTCTTTCTACCATTATGATACCATATTTTTATTCAAATTCAACATTATTTTATACAAAAAAAAGCGGAATTTTTCCGCTTCTTTTTAACGATTCATTTTATCTTTTAAATCCTCATCAAAACGTAATCTAACTTGGTGATGAGCAGGCACTACTATCTTTTTACGAGTTTGTGGATTAACAGCTTCTTTAGCAGGCATTTCGATTGTTGTAAAGAATCCTATTCCCTCTAAGTCTACATCTTTTCTCAAAGCCAGTTGTTCTTTAACAACTTCAGCAAAATACTTCAAGAATTTGTTAGCTTTATTTTTACTCAAATCAGTGGTAGCATCAATAAGTTCAATAAACTGTTTTTTCGTCTTTGTAACTACTTTAGGTTTTGCTGGTTTTTTAGGCACTATTGCAGCAGCAACTTGTTCAGCAGGAACTTCAACTTTTTTCACTGGTACAATTACTGGTTCTTCTTTAACTGGTTCTTCTTTAACCGGTTCTTCTTTAACTGGTTCTTCTTTAACTGGTTCTTCTTTAACTGGTTCTTCTTTAATTGGTTCTTCTTTAGTTGGTTCTTCTTTAATTGGTTCTTCTTTAGTAGCAGTTTTTGTAAATAGTTCGATAAAATATTTGAAAGGAGTAAATTCCACAGTGTTGTATGCTTCTACACCTGATGTCTCCTTGATTTCCACTTTAGCAAAACGGCCGAATTTAGCTATTTTAACTTCCTCATTAGCAACAACTGTTTCTCTAATTGTATCTAATAAGGTATTAAGAAATAATCTTGAATCGTTTTGCGACATATCTGTCGCTTCTGTAATTAGAATAATAAGTTCTGTTTTATTTAATTTTGTACGAGCTTTAATTGCTTGATCTTTTTCTTTTTGATCTTGATCAATTTTTTTAAGTTCTTGCTTTAATTCTTGTTTTTCAACCATCTTAGTTTTGAAATTCTTAAATGAATCTTTAGATTTATTATATAATCCAACAAAAAACTCTCCAATATTAACAAAGAACTCTTTGAAATTTAGTTTTATTGTAGTAAGTATAGGTTCATCACTTGAGCGAGTAACTCGTTTTCCTTGTCGAAGTTTATCATAAAGTTCTTCTCTAGTAATAGGTTCTTCCTCTTCTTCTTTAAGTAATGATTTTTTATAATCACTAACTGATAAAAGAGACGATTCTCTATTAGCTAAGAAATAGAATACTCTACCTGCAACTAAAAAGATAATAGTTCCTATCCCTAAAGGATAAAGTGTAAGTTTAAAAAATGTAAATTTATCGTCAACTGAAAAACCTGCTCCAATTGCTCCTGAAACCATTGCAGTAAATAAGTCAATCAAGAATAATACAAAAAATATGGCACTAAATATATAAGCAATTTTTAATAATTTCTCATAAAGTAATTGAAGTTTCGACATCAATACCACCTCTTATAAAATATTGTATACCAATACACAATAAAATGCAATAAAAAAAAGCCGAAAATTGACCATTTTCTAATTCTGTGAGGCTCAAAATGGTAAATTATATGACCTTTTTGCTAAAATTATGAGCATTTGCATACTCTCTATATAGCTCCTTTGCATAGTCAAGTTCATGGGTTAAATTTGCTTCTCCTATAAAAGAAATTATTAGTATTAATAGGCGTTTTGTTTTAGGTGTTATCATAGTTCTTTCAGTATCACTTGTAGATGATCCAAAAGGACCGAGGTCATCCTCATATACTGGTATATTAGCAATGTTAATTTTTCCTCTTCCTATTCCATAATAGTTATCTGATGATTTTCCTAAACGTATAAGGACATCACCAACAATTTTATCATAGTCCAATATTGCGATACTCTTTCTTGTATATAAAGAAAGTATATTACCAAGATCAACAACATTGTTTATTCGATAAAGCCGATTCCCTTTAGAAAGTCTTCTATAAAGGCTTTCAACGGCTAATCTATAGCGACTTGGATCTTTTCCATATAATTTGTAAGCATCTCTTGATTCTTTAATAACATCCAAATTTACTACTTCTTCTATAGAAATCTCGTTACTAATTTTATTTTCCAATTCAGATATTATTTTTGTTATTCTATCATCATTTTTAATTTCAATATCACACACTAAAATACCTACATTAAACAGCGGAGTAATTTCTTTTAGTTTTCTATCAATTGCTATATTCATCTTGTCACCTCAACAAAATTATAGCATAAAAAAAGGAAGTTTTAACTTCCCTTTTTTTATCACATCAATTATAAGTCTATATTTTTGCAAGTCTTAAAGTATCTCTTGCAATCATTACTTCTTCATTAGTAGGAAGAAGATATAATTTTACTTTAGAATTGTCTGAAGAAATTAATCTTTCAACTCCTCTTACAAAGTTTCTTTCTTCATCAATTTCTACACCTAATGGGTAAAGACGTTTTGAAATTAGCTGTCTTGTAAAAATTGCATTTTCCCCTACTCCAGCTGTAAAACATATCGCATCAACGCTTCCCATTGTTACATAATAAGCAGCAATATAATCACAAATCATTTTAACTTGTTTTTTAACAGCTAATAGACTTTGTGTATCTCCTGCATGTGAAGCCGTCCATAAATCTCTTGAATCGCTTGAGTTCCCGCTAATACCTAGATAACCAGATTTTTTATTCAAATCGTTAATAACTTCTTTAATTGATTTTTGCTCTTTTTGAGCAATAAATTCAACAATTGCTGGATCAATATCACCGCTTCTAGTTCCCATTAAGATACCAGCAAGTGGTGTGAACCCCATTGAAGTGTCAACACTAACTCCACCTTTAACAGCACATATACTTGCACCATTACCTAAATGAAGAACGATAACATTAATATCTTTTATATCTTTATTCATTAGTTCCGCAACGCGCTCTGCAACATATTTATGGCTTGTTCCATGGAATCCATATTTTCTTACACCATACTGTTCATACCATTTATATGGTACACCATACAAATATGCTTCTTGCTCCATTGTTTGATGAAATGCAGTATCGAATACTGCAACACCTTTAATATGTGGTAAAGCTTTTTGAAAAGCTCTAATACCTGTTAGATTGGCCGGATTATGTAATGGTGCTAAATCACTTACATCTTCAATAGCTTTAATAACTTCTTCAGTTATTACTACACTATCACTAAATTTTTCTCCACCGTGAACGACTCTATGTCCAACTCCATCAATTTCATTAATAGAACTAACAATTTCTAATTCAATTAGTTTTTTTAGTAATAAATCAACAGCAACACTGTGATCTTTTACATCTACTAATTCAACTAATTTATCTCCATTTAATTTCATTTTTATTACAGAATTTTCCATTCCAATTCTTTCAACAATCCCACTTACTAATACTGTTTCTTCTGGCATTGTAAGTAATTGAAATTTTAGTGATGAACTTCCTGCGTTAACCGCTACAACTTTCATAAAACCACTCCTCGTACTATTCTTAAGTAATAATAATTCTATTTCTACCTGCGTCTTTTGCTTTATACATGTTTACGTCTGCTCTTTTAATAATAATTTCTTCTGTATCCTCAGCCTGATATATACTTCCACCTGACGAAACAGTCACATTTAATGGCTCATTATTATCAAGGTAATGATAAGATTTTTCAACAAGTAAACGTAATTTCTCAGCAACTAATTCTAGTTCGTCAATTGAGGCAACTTTTGCTAGAAGCAAAAACTCTTCTCCGCCCCATCTACCAAATATATCGTTTGCTCTAATATTAGAGTTCACTGTTCTTGAAATTAGTTGTAGAATTTTATCACCGACATCATGGCCATATTTATCATTAACATTTTTAAATTTATCAATATCAATAAATAAAACCCCAAATTTTTGGTTAAATTCGACAGCTTCTTGAATATATGTTTTTAATTGGAAATCTAAATATCTACGATTATAAATTTTTGTTAAATCATCAACAAGTATTAACTCCTGAAGACGCTTATTTTCATAGTAGTTATCTTTTCTAAAACGATTATCAGTAAAAACTTCTACTGCAGCTACCACTTTTTCTCTTTTTTTATCATAAATTGGAAACGATCTAACAGTAACAGGTACTCTATGACCTTCCTTATGATGCAAGAAAACATCAGTTTCCATCTCTTTACCTGTAGCCAGCGTTTCATGTAAAGGACATCCACCAAAACAGAGTTCTTTTCCATTTTTGTCAACATGTTGTAAAATATTACTGTAACAATGTTTGTTAACAACTTCTTCACTTTTATAACCAGTTATATTTTCACTACCAGTATTCCAAAAGATAATTTTTCTATTTGAATCAACAATATAAACACCTTCAAATAGTGAAGTCATCAACTCTATATACTCATTTTTTATCACAAAATCACTCCCTAAAACCATAATTTCTTCTTTTTCATTATATCATAAAGATTTATAAATAATAGATATTAAAGAAAACAATAAAAAAAATATATTTTTCACTTGACAGTAATATCCTGATGATGTTTATAATGAGGATATAATTATAAGTTTTTTTGAATTATTTCATTTAAATTTTTATTTAATAATCGAACATTTTTATTATATTCATTCAAGGAGGAAACCATGGTTTATTTTGAGGTAGTTTTTGATATCACATATTTAATTTCCGTTATTTTTCTATCTAGTTTGATAGTTAAAAAAGGTTTGGAAAAGAAAGTGAAAGCTATTATTATTTTCGGAATTATGGGATTACTACTAGGTTTTGGAGATTCATTCCATCTTATCCCACGAATTATTGCTCAGTTAACTACTGGTATGGATGATTACGCTTTGTATTTAGGAGTAGGAAAATTGATTACTGGTATAACGATGACTATTTTTTACTATTTACTTTATCAATTTTATATATTGAAAACTGATGATAGAAATAGCAATATCCATATTAGTATTATCTTTCTCATTCTAGTTCGTTTTATTTTACTTGCTTTACCTGGTAACGAATGGACGTTAAACAGTAATATCCTTTTATTTGGTATAATAAGAAATATTCCATTTGCCTTGTTAGGTGGAATAATTGTTTATTTATTTTTAACTAATAATAATGAAAAAGAGAAAGTTCTATTTAGTAAGATTGGGATATGGGTTATTGTTTCTTTTGTATGTTATGGCATTGTTGTAATTGGCAGTGGATTTATTCCAATTCTAGGAGCACTAATGATGCCGAAGACAGTTGCTTACTTCATTATCATATATCTTGGCTATAAAGATACTGTGAATTATCACAAAACCATAGGTTAATAACTTATGGTTTTTATTATGCTTAAAAAAGCTCAATAAAAAAACGCCCATATAGAGCGTCTTAGAACTAAGTTTGGTACCAGTAGTCGGGGTCGAACCGACACGGCCGTAAAGCCACAAGATTTTGAATCTTGCGTGTCTACCAATTCCACCATACTGGCACAACATNNTCCACCATACTGGCACAGCAATACTATTATACATCATTTTTATCAAAAACAAATACCCTTTTTTAAATATTTATTTCTGATCCTGTTTTTAATCTATTAATATTATCTTTTAATTTTTGCTTAAGCTCAAAATAAGCATCATTTCCAGTACAATGTCCAGTATAAAAGATTGTATTATCTCTTTTCATAAATTTTGTACTAAGCGTTTGTAAATAATCAGTCTGTTTAAAGTTAAAAGAATCATAATGAGAAAAATGGAATCCTCCTACAATGTGTGTAAAAGATAAATTATGTTTCTTCTCAATTGAATCAATAATATTTTCAATTCCTTTATGAGAGCACCCTGAAAATAGTACTAATTTATTATTTTCTTCAATAACTAAATATATCTCATGTTTGAAACGATCAGCAATAAATTGTCCATCTATATAAACTTTTAAATCACTATCTCCAATTATTTGATTTTTATATCTTACATCTGTATAAATATTAATACCAGGTAATATTTCTGTTTTTTTGCTTATTAGAACTAAATTTTCTCGTTTTGAAGGCTCTTTGATTCCAATGTTAACAATTTCTTTACCATTTTCTTTTATATGCTCTTCAAATGCGTGTATAGATAAATATATTTTTGCAGTTTTATTTAGCTTAATAAATTTACTTAGTCCACTACCATGATCATAGTGTCCATGCGAAACAACTAAAATATCCACTTCACTTAAATCAATACCTAATTGTTTAGCATTTTTAATATAGTAATTATTTGGTCCAATATCAAATAATATCTTTTTGTCAAGTGCTTCAATATATAAACTCAATCCGTGTGCAGCACGAAATTTCTTATCGATACGTTCGTTTTCTAATAATGTTGTTATTTTCATAATATTTCCAAATTATAAAAAGAATAGCAAATGCTACTCTTTATTACTCAACCTTTTTATAATCATTTCGTACCCACCTGGACCAAATGAAAATGATTTTGAAATTTTACTAATAGTAGCTGCACTAATACCAGTTTCCTTTTCGATTTCCTGATAAGTCATTTTACTATAAAGCATTTTTGCAACTGCTAAACGTTGTCCAAATGCTTCAATTTCATTGACAGTACATAAATCATCAAAAAAACGATAACATTCTTCAATGTTTTCTAGTTTTAAAATTGCTGTGAATAACTTATCAATTTCTTCATTTTGAACTTTATATCGATAATTCATATCCTCACCTCTACACATTCTAAAATAATTATAACATAGTTTTTTAGAGATTAAAACTGCATAAATGATTAATATATCCGTATTATATAGAAAGATTTTATTTTTTTACAATTTCTACCAATAAAATTGGAAAGACATTTGTTAGTATATTGAAGGTGGTAATAAACTACCAAAAAGGAGGAAGTAAAATGATTAAGAAAATCGGAAGTGTAATGTTAGGTTTAATGTTAGTTTTTGGATTAGCTGCATGTGCAAATGAAAGTGTTGATGCTGGTTCTTACTACGTAGCAATTGATATTAATCCAGCAATCGAATTTATCGTTGATGAGAATGACAATGTAGTTTCTTTTAACCTATTAAATGAAGATGCTGAAATTTTAGTGGCTGGAATAGATTTTATTGGAATGAATATCGATGAAGCAGTAGAATTATTCATTCAAACTGCAACAGAGGCAGGATATCTTGATCCAGAATGTGAAGATAATGCTGTATTAATTACTGTATTAGGTGAAGAAAGAGATTATACTAATGTAATCCGTCAAAGAATCAAAGAACGTGTTGGACGATTCTTTATAAGAAATTATATTCAAGGTGAAGTACTTACAGATGAATTTACTGACGAAGATTTAGTTCTTCAAGCTGAAGAATTAGGTGTGACACCTGGAAAATTATCGCTTGCTTTACTAATTATGGAAACAGAAACTACTGAAGTTTATGTTTTAGAAGACTTACTTGAAATGGCCGTTAAAGACTTAATGGGTATAGTTAGAATCTATCACGAAGAGTCGTTCCAAGAATATCATGAAAATCAATTAGCAGAATTTGCTCAAAAACGTGCTGCATTAATGGAACAACACGAAGCAAGATTTAATGAATGGGTAAATAATCATCCAGAACTAACTGATGAAGAAATTGATGTTTTATACGAACAATACAAACAAAGAATCAGAGTAACTACAAGAGAGAGATGGCAAAATCGTATTAATGAGTGGCGAGAAAATCATCCACGACCTAATACCAATGAAGAAACAGATGAAACCCAAGAAACAAGTTAAATAAAATTGATATATCGGGGGTAGTTACTCTACCCCCTCCCCCTAATCTTTCTTAATAATATTGTTAATTTCTTTACTTGTTATGGCAAAATTCATATAATTATATAGAGGTGATTTCCATGACAACTAAACAACTTAACGATTTAGTAAAGAAACTACAAAATGGTAATATGAATGTTTTTGATGACGTTTACTATGAAACAAAGAGTGTAGTTTATTACACAATTCTTGCAATATTGAAAGATAAATCATTATCTGAAGATATTATGCAAGATACTTACTTAAAAAGTCTTGAGAAAATCCATTCTTTCAAGCCTCACTATAGTTTTAAATCATGGATAGTAACTATCGCAAGAAATCTTGCATTAAACGAATATAATCGCCGTAAACGTGAATTAAGCTATGATCCAAATGTCGATGAATATATATTTGGTACTACTGAAAGCACTTCAGAAAAAGAACTTATAGTTAAACAGATGATAGAAACCTTAAAAGAAGATGAAAGAGAAATTGTTATTTTACATGTAATTGGTGATTTAAAACATCGAGAAATTGCTGAAATTGTTGGAAAACCTTTAGGAACTGTTACATGGATGTATAATCAAGCAATAAAAAAATTAAAAAATGAGTATGGAGAGTAGGTGAAATTATGGATAAACAAAAAATTGAAGATAGAATGCGTGAAACTTTTGAATCAGAAGTACCAGATGTATTATCAAAAATTAAAGCTTCCCCAGATTTCTATGTACCAGAAAAACATCAAACAGTTTTTGGGTTAAGTCGTTTCTTTAATAAGAAAATGGCACTTAGTTTAATGAGTGTATTCGTAATGGCACTTATTATCGTATCAATAATAAGCAGAAATAATGAACCAGTTGTAGCTTCTACTGTTACATTAGATGTTAACCCCTCAATCCAAATTACTTTAGATGAAGATGATTATGTAATTGCTGTTATCGCAATTAATGATGATGGTGATGAGGTAGTTCAAAAGAATATTAATTATTTAGGGATGACTCTAGATGAAGTATTAGAAACATTAGTAAATCGCTTGAATGAACTAGGTTATATTGTAACGACTACAGTTGATAGCAATATTATATTAATTGAAGTTAATTCTAACAGTGAAGCAAGAAGACAACGAGTTGAAGAATTATTAAAAACAAAACTACAAGCTGAAATGAATAAATATTCTAACTCTCATTGGGTTCTTAATTCACGAGATATTGAATTAACACCAGAACAAAAAGCACGAATGAATGAAGACTCAAGACTTGGAATATATACAAGAGCAAAACTTACTTTAATATATCGTATTAATTCATTAGACAGCACCTACGAATTAGGTGAATTAGCACAGTTAAATATTCGTCAACTATACGATATTTTCATTTCACTTGAAGATCCTGATAATTTACCTGATTACAATCAGATGCCAGGACATAGACAACCAAACAACTATAATCCTATTGATTCAGACAACGAGTTAAATGCATAAGAAAAGGGCATCACTTATTATAAGTGAAGCCCTTTTTTATTTACTTAATTCCTTTTTGTCTAAGAGTTAATTCTGGAGTAGTATGTTTTGCTGCATTACGCATTTCTTTTAAAGTATCAGTTGTTTTTTGTTTTTTAGATTTAGTATATAGATACTCATCAATTCCTTGTGCACTACGATGTCCATCTGCTACACCACTAATTAAGTCTGGACCACGGAAGATGTCTCCACCAACGAATAACCATTTAGCTTTATCAACTTGGCCAAACTCGTTAGCTTTAATTTTCCCTCTTGAGATTTCAATTTTATCTTGAAGACCTTTTGGAATATAGTCATAATCTGGTGATTGTCCAATTGATACAAAGATTTGTTTACCAGCAATTGTTTGCTCGCACTCTTTATCAAATTCTGGATTGAATTTTCCTTCTTCGTCAAATACACATAAACATTGCCATAGACGTAATCCAGTGATTTCACCTTTTTTAATCATAATTTCTTGAGGTCCATTTCCACAGAAGAATTCAATTCCTTCTTCTGCACCTTCAATTAATTCATCTTCACTAGCAGGTAATTCATCTTGATTTTCAAGTGAAGTTAGCTTAACATCAGTTTTTCCATATTTAAGCATTTGTAGTCTTGTAGCGCTTCTTGCAACATCAAATGCTACATCTCCACCACCGATAACAACGACACTTTTTTCAACATGAATGTCTTCTAATTTTAGGTTTCCTCTTTCAAATTCACGTACTTGTGGTAAGAAATCCATAGCTCCAACTACATTTTTATGATCACTACCTGGAATATTAAGCATGCGAGGTTTAAAGAATCCCGTTCCTAAAAATACAGCATCATAATCTTTTTCTAGTTGTTCCATTGTAATATCTCTTCCAACTCTTGTATTCAGTTTAATGTTTACACCAATACTTTCGATGAAATTAATATCTTTATCAATAGCACTATCTGGTAAACGATATGCAGGGATACCATAACGCATAACTCCACCAGCTTGAGGTAATTCTTCAAATACATCAACTTTATAACCCATTACTTTTAAGTAATATGCTGCACCAAGTCCAGCTGGACCTGCACCAACAACTGCAACACTAGCATCAACTACTTCACTAACAGGTTCACTAATAACTTTTTGATAAATATCATTAGGAGCACTATCAATAATATAACGTTTCAACCATCTTATCGCGATTGCTTCACCTCTAACAGCAATTGAACATGCTGTTTCACAGTTATGTGTACATATACGTCCACATACACCAGGTAATGGATTTGTTTCATAAACTTGTCTTAAAGCTCCTTCGATATCATCTTCCCATATTGCTTTAATATAAGCCGGGATATGCATTTGCACAGGACAACTACTAGTACATACACCACATTCAACACAACGTGCTGCTTCTTGTTTGGCGTAATCTTTACTATATCCTCTAACGATTTCAATGAAACTTGATTTTCTTTCTTCAGCATCTTCGTGTTCCATATGAATACGTTCTAAATCAAGTAAATCACTTACTTCATCTTTAACCCATCCTTCTTCAACTTCTTCACCAAACAGTGTTTTTTCTGGCATAAATAAGAATTTATCAGGATCTGGATTAGTATAAATATATTCTTTACTCATTTTTAATGATCCTGTAGTACATGTATCTACGCATAATGCGCAGAAACAACATCTACCATAATCAATAATTGGTCTTTGTTGTAATGCTCCTACTTTTTCGGGAACATCTAATCTTTCTGCCATTGTAATAGCTTCAGTTGGACAGATATCAGCACATGTTGAACATCCAATACACTCTTCCCAGTCATTTGTATGTAATCCACGAGCATTTGTAGGTGCAGTTCGAGGGCTTGATCCCTCTACTTCTATGTTCTTTAAAATTGAGTTTTGATTTAAATAATTAGCATTCATTTTAGTAAATATGTCTTTAAAAGGTATGGTTACAGGCTTTTTAAATAAGTACTTCCAATGTCTTATTGGATTAAATATACTAGCTTTACGATATTTTTTACTCATAATTTCTCCTATCTATCAATCTCAGGAGAACATACACCCATTGTGTCTACCCATAATGCGGCATCATCAATACGTGTTCCTGGAAGATATTTTTCAATTCCTAAAAGTCCTTGTGGGTAGCTAGCCCCTCTTACTCCAACGCGGTACGGGTGTGTACCTCCATCAGAAACCATATAATAACCAAACTCACCTCTTGAAGACTCAACACAACTGTAGACATGTCCTTTAGGAACTGTCCATCTCATTGATTGTCCTCTGCTTAAAGGTACACGAACGTCACCTTCAGGCATTTTCGCCATACATTGACGAATAATACTAATTGATTGTACTAATTCACGTAGTTTTAAATCAACACGACTTCTCGCATCACTATAATCAGCTACAGGAACTTCAAACTCAACTTTATCATATCTTGCATAAGGCATTACTTTACGAAGATCATAAGCCTTATTTACTGCACTTCTCATTCCAATACCCGTAACACCTAATTCCCATACTACCTCTGCAGGTAAAGGAATAGTATCTTTAATACGAGGAACAATTGATGGATTTTCAATACCGATATCACGGTATTCAACATATCTGCTTTCTAAATCATCTAAGAAGTCATTAATATCATTCTCAATCCCAACAGGTAAATCTTTTCTAACTCCACCTGGCACGATATATTGATGATAAACACGATGCCCAGTTATTTTTTCAAAAATATTTAAAATTGTATTACGATCAGCATGAGCATGATACATCATTGTATAGTTACCAGTTGGACCTCCAAGTCCACCATAAGCCATTAAATGAATACTAATTCGAGCAAGCTCTAAAATAATCATACGAATCCAATGTGCTCTTTCTGGCACAGTAATATCTGCTAAAGTTTCAACACCCATCGCAAATGCCATCTCATTAATATCAGGTTCAACAACACATACTCGAGGTATTAAACTAATGTTGTTAACCCACGTATGTCGTTCCATACCTTTTTCAAATCCACGATGAAGCATTCCTGGAAGTAAGAAAGCTTTTTTAATAATATCTCCTTCTACATACATATGAACTGAAGCGTTCCCATGCATACCAGGATGCTGAGGTCCTAAAAATAATTTTAATTCACGCATTATTTTCTACCTCCTTTACGAACTCTTTTAATTCTTTCTTTTCTTTTTTCTCTTGTTCCTTGTTTACTTTCTTCTTTATTCAAATTAACAAATGTTTCACTATACTCTCTTTTTGAGAAATGCGCATCACTATAAGCACGCGGATCAAAATCTTTACGTAGAGGTGGAATATCATCCCAACCTTCTAAAATTAACTGTTTAGCATAATCAGGATTTCCTGGGAATTTAATTCCAAAGAATTCATGAGCTTCACGCTCATAATATTTACAACCAGGGAATATTGGTAAGATAGAATCCATTGATGGATTTTCTCTACTAATACGCGTTCTTATTTGAACATGAACAGCTTTCTCCCAGTTCATAACGATATATATAAGTTCATATTCGTTATCGTTAATCCAGTCAATTGCGCTTAAATAAGATAGTTGTATCCAACCTTCTAATTTCAATAAAGTTAACAAACGATGAACTTCAGCCTTTTCAACTTCAAAACTAATTTGATACTTACTTATAATTTCTTTCTTATTAACTTTAAATTTATTTTCAACTAGTGAAGATACATATTCAATATTATTCATGGAATTCATCTTTAACATACACCTCACCTAATGAATCAATCTGATTCTTTTTATACCATGCATTATTTTTATGATACTTTTTCCAACCATTTGCTTTTTTTGTTTTAATCAACCTCATTAAATCAACAAACCCATTCATAACTGCTTCTGTATTAGGCATACACCCAGCAACATAAACATCAACAGGAATATATTGATCTAACTGATTAATTACAGCATGTGAATCATGATAAATACCACCATTAATAGTGCAACTACCAATACCTACAACGTATTTTGGTTCACTCATTTGCTCATAAGTGTAAATTAAACGACGTAAAGTTTTTAATGATAAGTATCCAGTAACTAATAATACATCTGCTTGTCTAGGCGTAGCCATAGGCCCCATTCCTAAACGTTCCATATCGTATGCACTCGTCATTGCTGGTGGTAACTCAATAGCACAACATCCTGTACAATACATTAACATCCATAGTGAATTTCTTCGGAAAAAGTCACCAATTTCCCACCACTTACGATCAACTTCTTCTTTTGTAAGAAGACTAAATTTTGTAGATTCCATATTAAATCACCCACCCAAGATAGATTGCCACGAAGGCTTGCATTACTGCGAATAACAATGGCCATTTGTAGAAGAATACAACTACTTGATCAATTTTGAAACGACCATTTACATTACTAATTAAATTAACTGAAGTATAAACTAAGAAATATTTTATTAAGAAGATCCAAATATTTTCAGCTCCTCCTAAGAATAAATGTACAAATAAACTTACTTCAATGAAAACAGTAATTTCATGCATAATAAATAACATACCTAACTGTTTTCCACCATATTCAACCATTGGTCCTGAAGCGATTTCCGCAGGAGCAATATAAGTTTCAAATGGCTTCTTACCTAACATTCCCATTAAACTTAAGAATGCAACTGCAAACCCAACAGGTAAAGCAATCATAAACCACGTACCAGAAAATTCTAATCCAGCAACTGCGGTTTGTTGGAACATCGCAATTTCACTTAAACTTGAATGTCCAGTAAGTTTGATAATTGTTAAAACAATTACCATAAACGGAATTTCATAAGCAAGCATAGTTGTTAATGCTCTCATAACTCCAATACTAGCAAGCGGGTTACCACTACCACTAGCACTCATCGCCATTCCTAACATTCCAACAGCGATTAAATAGACAAAGATAAAGAAGTTATCAAATCCTGGGAACGCCATTAAATCATTAGTAAGAGGCATAAACATCGCTGTTGCGATAATACCACCTAATGCCATAATTACTCCAAAATCAAATATCCAACCATGTGTAACAGATCTTTTTGATAATAATTTAAAGATATCTAAAAACTCTTGATACCATTTAGGTCCATATCTCTTTTGGACACGACCAATAATTTTACGGTTAACACCAGCAATTGATGTTTGTAGTACAAATCCGAATAAGGCAACTCCGATTCCCATTAAAATACTAATAATCATAATAAATCACCCCATAACAATAAGATTCCGAGTACAATTACAACCCATAGTACCGTAATTTCCGGTTTACTTGTAAAGAAGAAATACTTCACAAACGATCCAAATTCTTGAACTTTTTTCGCAACACCTTTATAGAAATCTTTCATAATATTTATATATTTTTCATATAATCTTTCAATTGGTGCATAGAAATCAACACTATAATGAAGTAACTCTTCTGTATAAATGAAGTTACCTGCTGTATAAGTATCCATTAAGTCTACTTTTTTTGATTTTTTCAATAGAATAAAAATTATAAAAGCAATTACAACACCAACACCAAATACTACCGCAATTAACGCGGGGTATAACTCCCCATTATTTCCACTAATAGTCCAAGTAGTAATTCCTAACTGTGCTACTCCCAATTCACCTAAAATATTGTTAATATATTCTAAAATCATTGAAGGATGAACTCCTGTAAAAATATTTAATCCACTTAAAATTATCATCGGTAACAACATAAAGACTGGTGCTTCTTTAATAACTTTTTTAAATTCCGGCAACTCTTGTCCTAAGAACAACGCTGCAAGCGGTCTAAATACATATAAGAAACTACCAATACTACCAAAGAAAGTCGCAATTGCAATCAGGATCATACCTTCATTAATTACACTTTGGAAAATTAGCCATTTACTTACAAATCCACCCATTGGTGGAATACCAGCGATACTGATAATCGCAATTAAGTAAACAACATAGGTAACTGGCATCTTATGAATCATTCCACCAAGTTCACTCATTTTTGTAGTACCAGTTTGACGATTAACTGCCCCAATTGCCAAGAATGCAGCAGTACTTGCTAAAGCATGAATTAAAACATGATATAAAGCACCACTAACAGATGTATCATTAAGTAAAGTCAAAGCAACTAAGATATATCCACCATTACTCATAGAGGAATATGCTAATAACTTTTTAGCATCATCTTGACGAATAGCCATCAAAGTACCAAACACTATCGTTAAAGCACCTAGAATAGCAATAAAGTATTGTCCTAACGCCATATCTATTGCTTCAATCACAGGTCCTACAGGAGCTAATTTAACTAACCCCATAACAGCAACAAAAGCACCTAATTTTTCTAATCCACCACTAAATACACTAGTAACAGGATCAGGTGCATTACCTAAAACCTTAGGTAACCAAATATGTAATGGGAATGCCCCAAGTTTTGCAAAAGCGGCAACCATTAATAGTATAAACACTAATATTTGATCACTACCTCCAACCATTGACAATCCATCATTAATATCAAAAGATCCAGCCGTATTTCTCATTACGAATATCGCAAATAATAAACTGAAACTTCCAAAAGCACTAAATCCATAATACCAACTAGCAGCTCTTTTACTTTTTCCTAATGGTATTAAGAATAAACTTGTCCAAACAACTAATTCAAAGAAGAAAAATAACACTAAGAAATTATCTGTAAAGAATACTCCAAGTACACCAGCTAAACTAAATAAATAGAACATTGAATATAAACTAGGATATTTGTATTTATCAATAAAATATGGATTAAAGAATGAAACCATAAAGAAGATAAATGTAACCAAAATCCCAAAATAAGTACCTAAATACAAATCTGTTGCTTCAAAAGAAACAAAAGGTAAATATGTAATACTAGCATCTAAAGATCCATTTAAACCAAAGTAAGTAACACTTACAAAGATAAACCCAGTAACTAATACTGTTAAAGATGCACCAACAACTTTATTTATTTTACCAACTAAGTAAGCTAATACTCCACCTAGCAATGCAACAATAACTAATAATTCTAAACTAGCCATTACAATATCACTCCCTTCACAAGATTCACAAGCACTGCAGCTTGATCTTGTAACGGTTCAAAATATAATCCAAATACAACAAGTAATAAAGCTATAACAACAACTAAATATACTAATGGTAATTCAAATTTAACTTGTGGTAAATTATCTTCTTTATACCATAATTTAGTTAATAATTTAATGAAGTAAACTCCCTCAACAACACTACTTAATAAGATAATTGCTGGAAATATATAATCTCCACTACTAAATAATTGACTTAAAATTCCCATCTTCACAAAGAATCCAGCAAATAAAGGTAATCCTAACAAACTAAGTACTGTAGCAGTAAAGCTTGCACCAACAAGTTTATTATTAACAAATAATCCTTGTAAGTCTTTTACTTCGTCACTACCAACAACTTCAGTTGCATGATTAATAATTAAGAATAAAACAACTTTACTAAAACCATTTAATGAAACAAACAGTACAGCGTATCCCGTAAATCCACTAACGAACACAAGGACAGCAATACCAGCTTGAGCAATACTACTAAACAGTAATATTTCCCTTGCTTTTGTACTACTATATGCCATTGCTTCACCAGCTAAAATACTAAACGCTAATATAACTGAAATAATTAACATAAAAGTATCACTTATAACAAATACTTCTGTTAATAATCGACCAAATACAAATAAACTAGCAGCAGCATAAACACCAGCAATCATCGGACCAGTTAACTTATTAGAATGTCCTAAGATTCCTTTAACCCATGAGTTAAAAGGTAATAACTTAGCTTCTACACCAATCCCGATAAACATTAACATAAATGGTAATGCAACTTCAATATCACTTGCACCACTTGCTGCTATTCTAACAGCCATATCTGCCATATTTAGAGTACCAAACATATTATATAAAATGATTAATCCAAGTAAATATAAACTACTTCCAACCGTACCTGCTACTAAATAATTAAATGTAGTAAGTGGTTTTTTATTGGTTGTTGTAATTATGTATGCACTAATTCCACTAATTTCTAAAAATACAAATAAGTTGAATAAGTCACCAGTTAACATTAATCCATTTAATCCTGCTAAAGAAACAAGTAAGATTGTACTCAATTTCTTGTAGTTGTAAACATTGATTACTGCTACTAAGAAAAATAATACATTCACAACATATAAAGCAGTATAACTATAGTTATCAACAACTAAACTAATACCGTAAGGTGCACTAAATCCACCAATAATAATTGTTTCTAACGGAAGATAACCAAGTAAAATAACTAATCCAAATGAAACTAATAACAATATATAAGGAGACCATTTCTTAACTAGAATACTAATAAAAGCAGCTAGTATAGGAATCGCTATTAATAATACAGCACTCATTATTCTGCCCCCTTCATGTTGTCAATATCAAATGTTCCGTATTTAGCATAAATTTTCTTAGCTAAAGCCAGTCCAAGTGCAGTAGTCCCAACACCAATAACAATAGCCGTAAGAACTAAAGCTTGTGGTAAAGGATCAACGAATACTAAACTATTTAAATTATTTTGACTTGTAAATATCGGAGCAACTCCACCCTCTACAAAACCAACACTTATAATAAAGATATTTAAACCTATTTCTAAAATATTTAAAGAGATAATTATTTTAATAATATTTCTTTGTGTTAAAATTCCATATAATCCTAGCATCATAAGGATAATCGCAGCATATAATAACATTACGCAACCTCCTCTGTTAGGAAATTATCAATAATACCTGAAATTTCACTACCAACTTTTAATCCAATCAAAATATAAACTATCGGAACGATACCAGCACTAAATATTTCTCCTAAAATACCATTATCTAAGAAGTTAACTAAGAAATAATCAAAGGCAAATAATCCTACTAATCCAAGAATTACATATAAACTACCCGCAATACTTTCTAAAGTTTTAAAACTTTTTACCTTAGCACGGAAACTATCATCAGCTAAGTAAAGGAGTAAGATACTACTCGCAATCATTGTTCCACCAGGGAATCCTCCCCCAGGAGTTAAATGACCATGAACAATAATAAATATCCCTGTCATTAAAATAATCCCAAATAATGCACGAGAACCAACGCGAAGCATAAAGTTTGGATGGAAATGAAGGTCTAAACGTTTTTGTTTTCCAGTAGCAAGTAACAAAGCAACTCCTAATGAACTAACAAATAATACAGTTACTTCACCTAAAGTATCAAAACTACGGTAATCCGCAACAATTGCAGTAACAATATTAGCAGGACCACTTTCTAAATTATTAGCAACACCAAATTCAACAGCTTGTGTTCCGCCGTTTACATCACGATTAATATAACTTTCACTTACTCTTTCAGTAATATCTACTTCTCCATATAATGGGAAGTACTGATTATTTTGTAATGAAAGAATAATCATTGCTCCTAAAGCTAAAACAAGAACAAGGCTTAAGAAATTTTTCATATTTTTTCTTCCACCTTTCTCACAGCAAGCAGCGTGAAAACAAATAAACTAGTTACAAGTCCACTACCAATTACAGCTTCAGTAACAGCAACATCAGGTGCATGCATAATAACAAATGAAATAACACTTAACATACTTAATGAAGATAAAAAGATAACAGACTTAATTAACTTTTTAGAGTTTATTGCTAAAAACGCTAAAACAATTAACAAGACACTTATAACGATTTCAATAATATCAATTAACATCATCTTCACCTCCAAGAAATTCTTGTAAATCATCTTGAACCAAATTATTTGGCTTCGCACTTGATTTATAAGCAGCTTTTGCTAAAACACTTGATCCAATTGGATTAGATAAAGTAATAAATATAATAATAAGCAAAGCTTTAAAAAACCATTCAGGATTAGAAATTCCTACACCTAATAAGATTGAAAACGCTCCTAAAGTAGTCGCTTTTGTTCCTGCTTGAATACGGTCAAATACATCAGGCATTCTTAAAACACCAAGACCACCTAGTAGATAGAAGAAACCACCAATGATCATAAATACATAACTAACAATCTCCATGTCTACCCTCCATGTATCTTGCAAATACAATTGTTTCTAAAAACGCTAAAATAGCATAAACAATCGCAATATCAAGATATAGTGAATTTTGGTATAAGTGTGATAATAACGAAATAGTACCAATTACAATAACGTTAAATGTATCCAAAGATACAGCTCTATCTGCAACAGTTGGCCCAATAATTAATCTTACAACTGCGAAAAGCAATCCAAGTCCAACTAAACTAAAAACAATAATATTTAGTATATCTATCATTTGAAAATCACCCCAATCACTCTTTCAAACAAAGCACTAATATTCTCTCTATTTTCTTCAGGTGTTTTTCCTTTAACATCAATAGTATGAACATATAAATCTTTACCATCAATATCAATACTCAATGTTCCTGGTGTCAACGTAATAGAATTCGCTAACAACAATTTACCAAAATCTCCTTCTAAATCCGTTTCAATCTTAACAATTCCCGGATTTAAAGGAATTTTAATACTAAGTACTCTTCTAGCTACACTAAAATTAGCTAATACTAACTGCCAAAGAAAAATTGGCAAGTACAAAAAGACAAATACTAAAATTCTATAAGGCAGCTTATAATCAAATTCATAATTAACATATTGCGCAATTATAAAAGTTAAAGCTAAGCTTATTACAGCACCAAGTATCAACTCTTGAACAACAAATCCAGCAAGTAATACATAAATTGAAAATAAGACAAGAAACGTTGCTACATACTTCATAAAATACCTCCTCTAAATATTAATTTTCTTATATATTTTTAACTTGACAGCAAATTTAACATTTTTTGTAAATGACCAAATTGTCCATCTACTTAAATCAGTAATCATTAACTCATCAAGATTGTAAAGACCAAAATCCCCAAAACCCATACCATATTTTTCTTTATATCCTTCATATATTTCTTCCATTACATCCTTATTACGAATACTATTACTAACACGTCTTTCAAAATCACTCCCCACATCAAGTTGAAAAACGTCACTAAGGACAAATAGAGTTCCTGTATTTTTTAGTAAAGAAACAACATTATTATTAAATCTCGCAATAATATTTATCATCTCTTCCAACATTGTATTTTCTATATATTTAAGTAAATGCTCTGGATATCCACTTTCTCTAAGTAGTGAACATTCTCTTAAAAGTTGTTGATAAATTAATTGTGTATATATTGGACTTATGTAAATAAAATCAAAATGTTCGTTTCTATTCTTTAAAAATTTATATTTACGTATTTTTTTTAATTTTTGATCAATTATTTGATCAATTTTCTCAAAGTCACGTACTTCAATAATTTTTTCCTTAAAATCATCAAAAAACTTACTATAAGTAAAGCCCGTATATTCAACTTCTTCTACTGTTATCTTTTTTCTATTTCTTTTTGATAATTTTATCTTTTCAATTGATTCCCTAACAGAATCAACATCAACATCGGTGATTAAAACATTTGAAAAACACTCAATAATTCCCAAAAGTGAAAAATCATTCATCTTACCAGCACCGATAATACAAGCATTGTCAAAAGCCCCCATTTTTTTAAATGTTGACTCCATTAATAGATCTACTTGAGATCGCAAATCACTCGTATTTTCTTCATCATTTTTGAAGCTATTATTTAATCTATGATTAAAGCCTTTAATCGCATTCATAAAATCACCATACTACTATTATACAAAAACAGAAATATCCAGGCAACAGATATTTTGCATACGAATTGAAATGACAAAAAATAAAAAGTGTAATATTGCTATGCATGGCCAAAAAGGGCTTTTTAGTTTGTATACTAATTATAATCTTTATATTTTACTCTGTGCATATGCACAAATTAGCGCAAATTATGTTTGTGATATTTGAAATAGATTATAAAAAACGGCTGAATTTAGACAAAAAAAAGATATTGAAAAAGTTTTCAATATCTTTTAATTTTACATATTTTTTGATTCTTCAACACGTTCAGAAAGAAATTGATTTGTATATAATCGGTAATACTTTCCTTCTTTTTTTATTAATTCTCTATGTGATCCTGATTCAATAACCTTACCATCTTCAAGAACTAAAATTCGATCACTAGTTGTAATTGTCGAAAGACGATGAGCAACTACAAAACTAGTTCGATTTCTTAAAACGACTTCAATTGCTTTTTGGACGCTTTTTTCAGTCTTAGTATCAACACTAGATGTTGCTTCATCAAGAATTAAAATCCGTGGATTAGCTATAAGCGCTCTTGCAAAACTTATTAGTTGTTTTTGTCCAACACTTAATCTTGCTCCGCCTTCACCTACTGTTGTTTCATAACCGTCATCAAACTCTTTTATAAAGGCATGCGCTTCAACTAAAGTAGACGCCTCTATTACTTCATCCATTGTTGCAGCAGGATTACCGTATTTAATATTATCTAAGATAGTTCCACTAAATAGATGAGGAGACTGTAAAACGTACCCCAAGTTATCATGTAACCATCCTAAAGAACGGTCTTTATAATCTTTTCCATCAATTAATATTTTACCTTTTGTTGGTTCATAGAAACGACATATTAGATTTACAATTGTCGATTTCCCAGCGCCGGTATGCCCTACAAGGGCAATACTTTCTCCTTGTTTAACTTTTAAATTAAAGTTACTAAGTACTTCTTCCCCACGAGAATATTTAAATGTAACATCTCTAAATTCAATATCTCCATGAAGTGTTTCCCAGTTTTCCTTTTTAAAATTTATTACATCACCGTACTTCTCGATAACTTCTTCAGTATCCCAAATTTCTGGTTCTGCTTCAATTAATGCCATAATTCGTTCAGCTGATGCTTGTGCTTGTTGGAAACGTGCTAAAATACTAGCAAGTTGCATAATCGGATCAAAGAATAATCCTATATATGCAATAAAGACATATAATATCCCAATATCAATCGCCATAAGTGCTACTTTGTTTCCTCCATAGTACATTACTAATCCAGTCGCAATCGAGGCAATAAATAATATTGTAGGGAAATATAATCCCGCAAACATTGCTGCCTTAATTGAGTGATCACGCATTGTTTTAGTTTTACGATCAAAATCAGAAAAATTCTGATTTTCAAGAACTAATGTTTTTGTTGTTTTAGCTCCTGTTATACCTTCGTTAAATGCTCCTGTAATTTTCGAGTTTTCTTTTCTTATTTTTCGATATAAAAACAGAATTTTCTTACGGAAATAGTAACTAATTACTAATAATACTGGAATCAATGTAACTGTAATTAAAGCTAATTGCCAGTTTGTGATAAACATTGCGATTGTAATAAAAATCATCATTAATAATCCCCATGACATATCAATCATACTCCAACTTAATACATCACTTAGATTTCTTGAATCACTTGTCATTCTTGCCATTATCCATCCTACTGGTGTTTTATCATAGTATGAGAATGGTAATTTCTGTAATTTTTCAAAGGCTTGTTTTCTAAGTGAATAAGATAACTTTCTTTGAACTTGTCCAGCATGCATAATAAATGTGTATACCATTGATCCAATAAGAATCATTATTACAACATAAATAGCAATAAAATAAGGTAGACTTGATAAATCACCAGTTGCTGCAATTTCATTAATTGCATATCTGTTTATTTGTGGATAAATCGCATCTATTAAAGCTAAAACAACAGCAGCACCAACACCGATGATAAGGTGTTTTTTAAACGGCAATATCATTTTAAAGATCTTTTTCCATACTTCAAAATCAATCTTCGAATTTGTATAATCTTCTTCTTCGAAATAATTCATCTTATTCAACCCCTTTCTCTAGCTGGTTATAGTCGTATTCGACATTTGTTTGAATATCCCATAGTTCACTATAAATACCATCTTTTTCAAGAAGTTGTTTGTGTGATCCCATTTCGACAATTTTTCCTTTTTCAATAACAATAATATTATCTGCTTCCATCGCAGTTGTAATACGATGAGTAATAATAAAGACAGTTGTGTTTTTCCAATGGTCGTTTAATGCTCTTCTTATTTGAATGTCAGTCTCTGTATCAACAGCACTTAAACTATCATCAAAGATTAGAACAGGTTTACTATCCAGTAACATACGAGCAATTGCGACACGTTGTTTTTGTCCACCACTTAGTGTTACTCCGCGTTCACCAACGATTGTTTTATATCCACTTTCAAAGCCAACTATATCGTCGTGTAAAGCAGCTATATTAGCAGCTTTATATATTTTTTCTTCTGATGCTTTCTGATCCATAATACCTATGTTGTCATATAACGTTCTGCTGTATAAAAATGGTTCTTGCATAATAATACCAACACTTTTACGTAAGTGTTTTTTATTAATATCTTTTATGTCGACACCATCAAATAAAATACTACCAGAATCATAATCTAACAATCTAACCATTAAGTTAATCAAAGTTGATTTACCACTACCTGTTTTACCAACAATGGCAATACTTTCGCCTTGTTTTACTTTAAACGAAATATCTTTAAGTAATGGTTTTGTATCGTCTTCAAATTTAAAGCTTATATTTTTGAATTCAACTTCACCTTTAATTTCTGGTTTATTATCTGAATCATCTAAATGTTCTGAATCTTTTAACATAATTTCATCTAAACGATCAAGTGCAACTGCCGTTTTACCAAAGTCACCAACAATACGCCCTAGTTGACGTAACGGCCATACAATCATACCAATATATGCTAAATAAGCAATAAACTCTCCTAAAGTAATTTGTTTACTAGCAGTCATCAAAATACCAGCAACTAAAGTAATTGCATACTGGATAAAGATAATAAAATCTGTACCTCCCCAGAAATAGGCCATTAGTTTTAATAATTTATAATCTTCTTCTAAATATTTTTTTGATTCATTATCAAATTTTTCAATTTCAAGTTTTTCTTTTGCAAAAGCTTTTACAACACGAATACCTGTTACACTTTCTTGTAGTGCCGTTGTCATTTTAGCTTCTGCTTCTTCAACTTTTTTAAAGACTTTCTTAACATAGATGAAGTAAATAAACGCAGCTAAGAAAATAATTGGTGTTACTATAACTGAATATAAAGTCATTGTGACACTCAATTTTGACATTTGATAAATCGCTAGTGAAATTAGAAATACTAGTCTAAAAATTTCAATTAATTGTTCACCAACAAAAGCACGATATGCTTCAACGTCTGTTGTACATCTTTGAATTAAATCTCCTGTTTCTGCATGTGAGTGATAATTAAAACTCAAATTTTGTAATTTGCTATATAGACTATTTCGCATATTATATGCAACATTTTCTGTAAAATACGCGTTTAACATCCTTCTTCCAAACATAATAATTACTCTAAATAATGCAAATAGAACATATACTAAAGCAACTAATAATAATTGCTTTTTAATAGTATTCGCATCAAGTAAGCTGGAAATAAAACTAGGTAATGCAGATGGTTCACTACCAAAAATAGTATCAATAATATGAGTAATAAATAATGGTAATAATGTTCTAAAATATTGTAATGAAATTAGAAGTGTAACGGCAATAAAGTATATAAACTTGTAGCCGTTCATCCATTTAAGTAATTGTTTAAGTCTCTTCATATTTACACCTCTTCTCTTTCCTTAATTTCTAGCAAATTTAAATACTTTTGTTCTGCTAAAAGTAAGTCTTTTTCTAAATATGTGATTTCTTCATTTAATGTTTTCATCTTTTTATAATCTAAATAATATTCGCTTTTATATGTTTCTGATTTTTTAAAAACGATAATTTTTTCTAATGAATGGATGTTCTTTNNGATGTTCTTTTCAATTTCAGTAATTTCTTTTGCAATATTTCGTTTAATATTTTTTGCTTTTTTAATTTGTTTTTTCTTAATTTTCGTTTTTTCTTGTAGTTCTTTGAATTCATCATAAGATCCTTCAAATTCAATCATTTTATCAAATGATAAATGAATTATTTTAGTTCCTAATTTATTTATAAAATATCGATCATGTGAAACGAATATAATCGGTCCACTAAACTGACTTAAGACGTCTTCAACAATATCTTTTGTTTCAATATCTAAATGGTTAGTTGGTTCATCTAGGATTAATAAATCTGGTTTTTCTAACATTAATAATAAAAGAACTAATCTAACTCTTTCTCCTCCACTTAAGATACTTATTGGTTTATCAAGATCTTCGTTAAAAAATAGGAATCTAGCGGCGATACTTCGCACATCTTTATTTGTATACATCGGATAATAATCATGAATTTCCTGATATATTGTTTTCTGATAATTTAATGTTTCTTGATTTTGATCAAAATATCCGAATTTGTATTCTCTTAAGAAGTCGATTTTTCCTAATAATGGTGACAACTTCTTCTCAATAACTTTTAATAAAGTTGTTTTTCCAGTTCCATTCGGTCCAATGATCGCTAATTTATCAAAGCCACGCATTGTAAAATTAATACCTTCTAGCAAGGTTTTATTATCATATCCTATACTTAGATTATCAGCTTTTAAAATAATATCTCTAGTTGTTCTTCTATCCTCAAATTGTATTTTTACATGTTTTTTTGATTGATGTGGTTTATCTATTTTAACAATTCTTTTTATCTTCTTCTCGCGATCTTTTGCTATACTTGCTCGTTTAGCGTTATATTTAAATCTATCCACAAAACTTTGCAAGTGGGAAATTTCTTTTTGTTGACGTTTATAACTCCTTAATAAAAGTTCGTATCTCTTTATTTTCTCTTCTTCATATTCACTAAAACTACCATGATATACATGGGCTGTTTGGTGATCAATTTCAATCATTTTACGGCACACTTTTGTTATAAAGTATTTGTCATGAGTAACGATTAAAACTGCTCCAGCGTATTTGTTTAAATAATCTTCTAGCCAGTCTATTATTTCAATATCTAGATGATTTGTTGGTTCATCTAAAATTAGCAAATCTGGTTTTTGTAATAGTAGTTTTGAAAACGCTACTCTTGTTTTCTCTCCACCACTAAAAGTACTAATATTTCGATTGTATTCCTCTTTTTTAAATCCAAACTTGCTTAAGATAAGATTGATTTGATAATGATATTCATAGCCTCCATTAATGGCATAACTATGTTCTAATGTTGCATATCTATTTATTAATTCTTTATTAAATGGATCATTTTCAAGTTTTGCTGTCAACTCACTCATACGTTTTTCTAAAGCGATTATTTCATGAAATACATCATACATTTCATCAATTAGAGAATTATTACTATTTGAAATAACATCTTGTGATAAATATCCAACTTTTACTTTTGAAGATTTATTAATTTCACCTTCATCAATTTGAATATCACCTAATATCATCTTCAGTAATGTTGATTTTCCTGTTCCATTTTTACCTATTAAGGCAATTTTATCTTTACTATTTATGTCAAAAGAGATGTTTTGAAATAAAACTTCTCCATTAAACTCTTTTTTAAGTTTCGATATACTTAATATATTCATTTTCTTCACCTCACCCATAAAAAAATGTCCTCCATCAAAAGATGAAAGACATATCTAGTTCATTAAAAAATAACTAAAATCCAATTTTATAAAAATTAGAGTCTATCCTCGTGTGATGGTTTTTGCATAACAAAAAACGCGCTTAAATTAACGTTATGTGTAGTTCTCATGTTTACTAATCTTTTAATCATTACCATCACCTCTTTCTAAAATTTATTTTGAAATTGCTTTAACCTCTATAATTTTAGCATAGAAGATACCTATTGTAAAGGCTTGAAAACATTTTTTTTAAATTTCATCATCTACTAAAACTTCTTGTGGTTTTTCTAATAAAATTATCGGGTTTTCCATAATTTTGTATGCATACTTTATTGCACTCGCAAAATAAAATCCATCAACAATTCGTTCATCTGCAACGACTCTAATATCCATTGCCTTTTTATGTTGAATTGTTAAATCTTGATCAATTATTTGTTCCCTACTTCTTGTCCCAAAAGACAGAAATATTGTGGTTGTCCCAATATTATAAACATGATGATATACTGGTTTAATTCCTAAAGAACCTAAATCGGTAACAAATAAACTAGAATGAAAAGGACTTAATTCTAGGAGGAACTTTGGTAATTTGCCACGATTATCTAAAAATTTTATAATTCCCATAACAAAAGAAAGGACAAATCCTGGTAAGATACTGAAGAATTTTGCTGCTTTATCTGTATTATTACTTTCTGAGATTTGTTTATTCTTGTCAATCTCAATATTAATTTTATCACAGACATCATAGATGGTATCTTCAGGATCAAATTTAATCTTAATTGTTGTTTCTTCTCCTTTTTCACTCATCTCTTTTTTAATAGCAAGTGAAACTGATATTTCTTTTCTTGCATAAGTCTTTTTTCCTCGTACAAAGCGATTTATTTTTGGTTTTTGTGATATTACACGAACCATTGATGCTATAAGAATATGAAGAAAGCCTATTCTATAACCTTCTTTTCGTAATTGTCTAATTAATTCTTGCGATTTATCCAAATATATTCGCTCATCAAAGAAGATTTGTGCATCATTTCTTTCTTCCATTATATAAGGAATAATTCTAAAAAAAGGATTTGCTTTTCTTAAACGGTAACCATCACTTCGGTCTNNAAAAAAAGAAGAGGATTATTCCTCTTCTAATACTAAATCTTTAAATTGTGTTGTGTATAAGTCGTAATAGAATCCTTTTTCATGTAATAAATCATGATGATTTCCACTCTCAATTAGTTCTCCTTCTTTAATTACAAGAATCTTGCTAGCATTTCTAATTGTTTGGAGACGATGAGCTATTACAAAACTTGTTCGTCCTTTCATCAATGTTTGCATACTTTTTTGAATTCTAAATTCTGTTCTAGTATCGACATTACTTGTCGCTTCATCAAGAATTAAGATATCAGGATTACTTAAAATAGTACGAGCAATTGAAATCAACTGTCTTTCACCTTGACTAAAGTTATTCCCACCCTCGTATACTTCAGATTCGTATCCGTGTGGTAGTTTCATAATGAAGTCATGGGCATTAGCTAAATCAGCAGCCTTTTCTACTTCTTCTTTAGTGGCTTGTAAATCACCGTAAACGATATTATCATAAACAGTTCCACTAAATAGTTTAGTATCTTGGAGTACAACTCCAATATTCTTACGTAAATCATCTTTTTTATAGTCTCTAATATCTTTGTTATCTACCAAAATACTTCCATCATCTATATCATAAAAGCGATTTAGAAGATTGATAATAGTTGTTTTACCACTACCAGTTGGTCCAACTATTGCTACTGTTTTCCCTTTTTCAGCATCAAAAGATATTTTCTTTAATACTACTTTATCTTCTTCATATCCAAATGTTACATCTCTAAACTCAACATGGCCATTAAATTTTTCAACTTCAAATTCACCGTCTTCTTCGTACTCAGTTGGTTCATCGATTAGTCCAAATACTCGTTCAGCACCTGCTAAAGCTTGTTGTAATGTATTAAATAATTGTGCTAAGTTTGATATTGGTTGAATAAATTGTCTTGCGTATTGGGTAATTGCAGAGATATCACCAATTGTTATAACTACAACACCACTAATTTTCAGTAAACCTCCAACAATTATTATTAGAACGTATATTAAATTATTTAAGAAGTTAATAACTGGCATAATCATACCGGCATATATTAAAGCTCCATATCCAGCATTTCTTAACTTAATATTAGTGTCAGCAAATTCTTCAATTACATCTTCTTCAGTTCCATAAAGTTTTATTACTTTTAAGCCCGAAATACTCTCTTCAACAATTCCGTTTAAGTTACCTAAGAACTTTTGTTGAGCTGTAAATCCTTTTTTTGTTGCTTTTCCAATTTTCTTTGTAAAAATTACCATTATTGGAACAAAAATTAAAACGAGGATTGCTAAAGACCAGTTTACTAAGAACATCATTATTAATGATCCAATTAAAGTTATAATTGAAGAAATCATCTCAGTCGTAACTGATGCTAAAGAATTACTTATTAAATCAACATCATTAGTGATTCTTGATACAATATCACCTGATTGATTAGAATCGTAATATTTGATTGGTAATTTTTGCAGATTATCAAAGGCATCTTTTCTAATTTTTGCAACTGTTCTTTGGGAAATTATTGTCATTGTGTATCTTCCAATAAAACGTACAATACTATTTAATAAAGCCACTACTATGATAATAGCCCCAATATAATAAGCACCTTTGAAATCGGATTGAAGAATATAATCATCTAAAGCCATTGCGAAAAGCCAAGGTAGTAATACCGCTAATCCACTTGTAAGTATAATAGCAATTACTACAGTAATAAGACCTGCTTTATATTTACCTAAATAATCCCATATTCTTAAAATAGTTCCTTTTCTATCTGAAGCATTTTTTCCTAGATAAGTAGAATGTCTTCTTCCACCCATAACTCTATTTAATATTTTTGAGTAATCCTTTGATTGTTCATTACGCTTTTTTACATCATGTTTATCTAATACTACTTTTTTATGATCTATATGAGCATATAAATCCTTCTTTTTTTCTTGTTGTTTCATTCCTTGCATCTTCATTTGTTGCATTTTTTTCATATCTTTTTTGTTAGGCATCAAGATCACCTCCGTTACCGATTTGTGATTGTGCGATTTCTTGATAAACCTTACTGTTTCTAAGTAGATTTTCATGGGTATCGAATCCGTCTACTTTTCCTTTATTATTTAAGACTAAGATATTATCCATATCACGAATAGTAGATATTTTTTGTGATATGATAATAGTTGTCATATTCGATGATAATTTATTGATTTCATTAATGATTTGTTCTTCACTTTTAGCGTCAACTGCGCTAGTAGAATCATCTAAAATTAAGATTTTAGGTTTTCTTAAAAAGGCACGTGCTAAAGATATTCTTTGTTTTTGTCCACCACTAAAGTTAGTTCCTTTTTGTTGAACAATATGATTATAAAAATCATCATAACTTTCAATAAACTCAGTAGCCTGAGCACTTGAACTCGCTTCGTCTAATTCTTTATATGAAGCATTATTTTTACCTTGCATTAAGTTTGTTCCTATACTTCCACTAAATAAAATTGGTGATTGTGTTACAACACTAATTTGAGAACGTAAACTTTTCATTTGCAATTTCTTTACATTTGTTCCATCAATAAGTACTTCTCCTGAGGTTGTATCATACAACCTTGGTATCAAATTGATAAGTGATGACTTACCACTACCTGTTGATCCGATTACACCAATACGTTCTCCTGCTTTTACTTTAAAACTAATATCTCTTAAGACCTTATTACCATCTTTTTCATATGCAAAGCTAACATTTTTAAATTCAATATCTCCATTAATTTCAAATGCATCAATACATTCTTCACAATTTAGTAAGTCTATTTCTTCTTCTAAAACTTCAACAACTCTTTTTGCACTTACTGCTGCTCGTGAAATGAAAATCAATATCATTGCGAACATAATAAATCCAAATAATATTTGCATACTGAAGCTATTAAATGCTATTAAAACTCCTACTGCTGGAAGTTCAACTCCATTAACAATGTTTATTAAATACCCTTGATTAATAAAGTAAGCACCTAAAATTATTATTCCTGCTAAAGAAGCATTAAATATCATCATGATAATTGGTTCTGTTATTACCATTACTTTTTCAGCTGCTGTATTTGTTTTTCTAAATAATTCATTTGCTTTATTAAATTTATCGTTTTCATGTTTCATTGATACAAATGATTTAATTACACGTGGTGAATTAACGGTCTCTAGAGACACTTTATTCAATCCATCAACTGTTTTTTGCACTTTAGAAAATCTTGGGAAAGCAATAATCATAATAATTACGATTGAAATTATTAAGATTGGTAATGATATGTAAAATAAACTAGATAGTTGTGCTGAAGTTCTTATTGCCATATATAATCCAATTCCAATCATTAATGGCGCTCTTACAATAATTCTAAATATCATTTGGAAAAATTGTTGAATTCTTAATATATCATTTGTTGATGTTGTTATTAAACGACTTGTTTTATATTTATCAATATTCGTAAAGCTTAACGCTTGAATTTTTTTAAATAAATCTAAGCGTAAATCAGCTGTTGAATACATTGCAACTTTTTGTGATGTAAGTGTATTAATAATTCCAAATCCAAGTCCGACTACTGCTATTAATACCATCATTCCGCCTGTTCTCCATAGTAGAGTATAATCCCCAAATGGAATTGCTTCATCAATAATAGTTGCCATTAACATCGGAATCATAAATCCTGCAATAACTTGTACTAACATAGCAAAAACCGACATAAATAATTGTGTTTTATACTTCCACGGATACTTTAGTAATTTATTTAAGTTACCCATTAAATTGCCTCCTTAGCAATAACACCGTTTTTAATAATCTCTAAGTGCCATTTCAGTAATTTTTGTGCTTCTTCTTTAGATAGTTGTCTCATTAAAGATTTTTGAATAACTATTCGTTTTAAATTTTGAAGTAATTCATATAATTTAATAAGTTCTTCTGTCTCTGTGATTTTAATATTTGATAGGTCCATTTGTTTTAAGACATCAATTATATAGTTTCTTCTTTTTTTATGATGCTGTTCCAAGTATTCCACATTAGAACCAATACTTTTTAGAACATTCATAATGAATTTATGACGATTATCATTCATATAAGTTGTAATATCAACTTCAAAAGTAAGTTCGGTATATTTAAAAATATCATTCGTTAATTCTGTATTTTTGTACCCTTCATAAAAAATCTTATCAAACGCATCATCAATAACGTAGTAATAAAGATCATCTAAATCCTCAAAATACTGGTAAAAACTCCCACGGGGAATACCAGCTTCTTTTATAATATTTGATACTCTTGATTTATGAAGTTGATTATCAGTGAACTCTTTTGTTGCTGCTGATAATATCTTCTCTCTTTTCTCAATATCTAGATTAAAAAATGTTTCTCTCGGCATAAAAACCCTCCTTTATGACAGGTTGTCACTTATAATAGTATATGACATCGTGTCATATGTCAATAATAATACGAAATAAAAAGCCCCTGGGGGAAGGGGCTCAATATTTTTTCCTATTACTTTAAGAGGTTTTATGGAAAAAATTTTATATCTAATTATAGCAATTAATTATGTTTATTTTATGAAATACTTATGAAGATTTCGTGAAACTTCTTAGTTATTATTAAAGAAAACGTTTTAATAAGTGTATTTTTTTTATATTTCATATTTTTTTGGTATTATATTTATGAGAGGTGATTTCATGGATAAAAGTAAAGTTGTTATTGTTGGTACTGGTTTTGTAGGTATGAGTTATGCTTATGCTTTAGTTAATCAAGGTACTGTAGAAGAATTAATTTTAGTAGATATTGATCATGAAAAAGCAGTTGGAGAGGCAATGGATTTAAATCATGGTCTTGCTTTTGGTCCCAGAAAGATGAGTATTAGAGCTGGGAACTATGATGAGTGTAAAACAGCAGGATTAGTCGTAATCACAGCTGGTGTTAACCAAAAAAATGGTGAAACAAGAATTGAGTTATTATCAAGAAATGCTAAAATCATAAAATCTGTCGTTATTAATATAATGAAAAGCGGATTTGATGGAATATTACTCGTTGCTAGTAATCCTGTTGATATTTTAGCATATGTTGCTTGGAAAGAATCTGGATTAGATGAGTCCCGAGTTATTGGTAGTGGAACATCACTAGATACCGCAAGACTTAGATATGAAATTTCTAGTTATATAAATATAGATATGCGAAACATTCATGCTTATATCTTAGGTGAGCACGGTGATAGTGAATTTGTTGTTTGGTCTAACGCTAATATCGGTGCAAAACCTATTTTAGATGTTATCAATTCAATGAAAGAACTTAACTTTGAGGATTTAGATCAAATATATCAAGATGTTCGTAATGCTGCATATGAGATTATAAAACGAAAAAAAGCAACCTATTACGGAATTGGAATGGCATTAGTACGAATCACATCAGCAATCTTTAATAATGAAAATCGGATTATGTCAATAAGCGTCTTAAATAACGGTATTTATGACTATGTAGATAATATTTATATTGGTTTACCTGCAGTATTAAATCGCAATGGTGTACATCATGTTGTTCATTTTGAACTTTCAATAGAAGAAAAAGAAAAACTAAAAAAATCTGCTGCCATCTTACGAAAAAATTTAAATAATATTGGATACTAAAAAAATCTGCTTTGGCAGATTTTTTTTATTCAATGTGCTGTTCTTTCTCTTTTCCATTAACTAATATACTATTACTCAGAAATTGTAGTTGCTTTATTTTATTGTTTTCAACAGTAATTATCGACGAAATAGAAATTAAAATACTACATTATCAAATTCAGGAAATAATTTATTTCCTTTATTTAAGGTTTTTATTTGAGCCATTTCTTCATTTGATAATTTGAAATCATTAACATCAAAGTTAGCAATAATTCTACTTTCGTTTACACTTTTAGGTAAAGCAACTATTCCTCTTTGATTTAACCATTTAATAGCTATTTGAGGTACTGTTTTATTATGAGCTTTTGCTATTGCCTTAAGTTCTTCTTTTTCAATCATTTCTTTCACTTTCCAACTCATGAGTGGAGCATATGCTTCTAATTGAATATTATTCTTCTTACAAAAGTCTTGAATAAAGTCATTTTGCAGTTCTACGTGTGTTTCAATTTGATTTACCATTGGCTTGATTTTTGCATTCTCAAGTAGATACATCAGATGGTGTACGTTGTAATTGCTAACTCCAATAGCACGAATTTTACCATTTTCATAAGCTTCTTCAATTGCTTTCCATGATTCTAAAGCTTGTTCATATCCTTTAAACCAATGAATTAGGTATAAATCTACATAATCTTGATTTAAACTTTTAAGTGATGTTTCAATTGCTTTTTTTGTTTGTTCGTATCCCTGGCTAGTATTCCATAATTTAGTTGTTAAAAAAATTTCTTCTCGTTTAATATTAGAATCGTTAATTGCATTTCCTACAGCATCTTCATTACCATATATAAATGCAGTATCTATATGACGATACCCCGCTTTTAAAGCTGAAGTTACAGCATTATATGCATCTTCTTTTGGGCTTTGCCATGTTCCTAATCCAATAATTGGCATAAGAACACCGTTACTAAGTTTTACTTTTTCCATTATATCACCTCAATTATATTATAATTTTTGATTGTTTTTCATGCAAGAATAAAGCTTATTTTTGACAATTAGGACAATAGTAACTTGTAGTTGAACCGGTTTTAATTTTTTTGATTATTGTTCCACAAGTACAAAGTTGTCCATCTTTGTAAGCGACTTTATTGGCCTTGAACTCCCCATTTACATTATAAATATCAAGTTCATAATGAGCTCCTCTTTTAGAAATGGATGTTTTAAATTCATCAATAATCACCTTAAATAAGTGATTTTTTTTACGTGTTGATAATTTCGGTATTTTTACTAGAGGGTTAATTTTAGTTTGAAATAATATATCATGAATATAATAATTCCCAATTCCAGCAATATTCTTTTGATTCAAAAGGAATGATTTTAAGGATCCTTTTCTATTATCTAGCATTTTGTTGAAATCCTCTTTTGAAGCGTTATTTCGGATTAAGTCTATTCCTAGTTTATCAGTCATTTGGTGCGATTCTCCCTCTACAACACTATGGATATGACCAAACCACCAAAATCTAAACGTTAAAAACATATCATTTGATAACTTAATATGAGCTTGATATTTTTTCAAAGGAATTTCAGTACTATATAAT
>LGVF01061246.1_pt1 | contig 35681 bp, 28 predicted proteins | sample 469901 | NCBI WGS metagenome assembly LGVF01 (sample SAMN03893561, study PRJNA290197) | marine sediment metagenome | material: sediment; isolation source: combined push core samples #3730, #5133, and #5579 collected at Hydrate Ridge | place: Pacific Ocean: Hydrate Ridge
AATATTGAACACCACGCTACTACTCAAACTTGTAACTTCTTAGAAGGAATGGGATTTACAATTAACTATTTACATGTTGATAGTAATGGATTTATTGATATTAATGAACTAAGAAACTTAGTAAATGAGAATACTCTTGTAGTTAGTATTATTATGGCAAATAACGAAATCGGAACTATCCAAAACATTAAAGAGATTTCTGAAGTTTGTGATCAAGCTAGAACATATCTTCATGTAGATGCTGTTCAAGCTGTATGTCATACTAAATTAGACTTACAAGAATTAAAAGTAGATCTCTTAAGTATCTCTGGACATAAGTTTCATGGCCCTAAAGGTATTGGATTATTATATATCAAAGAAGGTACTCATATAGAAAGTTTGATACATGGTGGTCAACAAGAACTTAAAAAAAGAGCTGGGACTGAAAATGTACCATACATCGTTGGTTTTACTAAAGCTCTTGAACTAGGAATTGCTAATTTAGGACATTATACAAAAAGGCTTAATGATTACTCTAATCAATTCTTAAAAAGATTAGATAGTGAGAATATAAAATACTTACTAAATGGTCCAAATATCGGTGAAGAAAGACTTCCTGGAAACCTGAATTTATCATTCAAAGATAAAGATGGTTTATTATTGACCTATCTACTAGATAAGCGTGGAATATTCGTAAGTACTGGTAGTGCTTGTGATAGTGAATCAATTGAACCATCACACGTTATTTTAGCTATAGAAGTTCCTAGAGATTATATGAATGCTACTGTTAGATTCAGTATAGGAAATGAAACAACTAGTGAAGAAGTTAATTATGTTATTGATAACTTAATTGATATTCTAAAAAACGAAATGTAAAAGGCGTAAAAATTTACGCCTTTTTTTATATCTTATATTCAATTATTTCCTTATATCTACCTTTTTCTAAGTCTTTATCTAATTCAATATTTCCAATTGAAACTCTTTTTAAGTATACTACCTTATTATTAAAGTGTTCTACCATTCTCTTAACTTGATGGAATTTTCCTTCTTTTATTGATAAGTAAAATTCATTATCACTAATTTCTTCTACTTTTGGTAGTAATGGAGTAAACATAATATCTCTTCCATCTTTTATCTCAAATTGTTTCAATAATTTCTTCGAATCAAATTTTGATTCAGTTTTTACATAGTACTTCTTGTATACATCCTTATTAGGAGAAATAATCTTATGTAACAGCTTTCCATCATTTGTAAGTAAAATTAGCCCTTCAGTATCGATATCTAACCTACCAGCTATTCTTAAATCAAATCTATTGTAAGGTTCCCCTATTAAATCTAATACTGTTTCATGAAGACCGTCTTTATTCGCACTAATTACTCCCGCAGGCTTATGTACCATTAATAAAACAGTTTCTTTGTAAAAAATTTCTATACCTTCAAGAATTACTAAGTCGTTTATAGTATCAACTTTATATCTTGAATCAGTAACCACAATACCATTAACAGTTACCTTTTTACTTTTTATCTTTTTTGTTATTTCGTTTCTAGTTCCATATTTAAGATTTGCTAAATATCTGTCAAGTCTCATAATTTCACTTCCTTTTTGTTTCTATATATATTATAGTCTAATATTTAATTTGATTCAAATATAAAAGTAGGCAATTGCCTACTTATATTTTTTAATTGTTTTATAGATTGAATATCCAGATATCTTTTCAAATTCTTTATCAATTTGTTTTTCTATTGAAATTGAATTCAAAATCTTACGAAATTCATTATGTTTTTTTATTAATACTTCTTTATTAACTTTGCCTTCATTAGCATCTTCAATAAGTGCGTAAAACTCAACAAGTGTAACAACTTCTTCTGGAGTATATAAATCATAATCTATTGGATAAGAATACATCTTAGTTCCCGAAACTAATTCCTATTGCTCTAGCAGCTTGAACATATTGTCCTTCAGGATCAACTTGTTTCCCTCCACCTTTTGAAGTTTCTCCAACTTTTCCAGAACCTACAACTTCTTCAAGTGGAATTGAAGTGATTTTACGACCACGTAACTGAACCATTCGTCCAGCTCCACCTTCCATTAATAGATCTACTGCGTTAACTCCGAATAATAATCCTAACGCTCTATCAAATTGAGAAGTTATTCCTCCACGTTGAATATATGCAAGGTTAGTATATCTAACTTCATGTTCTGTAATTAGTTTAGATAATTGATGAGCTATTTCATTCCCGATACCACCAAGACGAACACTATCAGCACTATCTTCAATAATTTCTCTTACTTTTTGTTTACCACCTATTGGCTTAGCTCCTTCACTTACAACAATAATTGTAAAGTTTCTACCAAAGGCATCTCTTTGTTTAATTTTTTCTACTATTTTATTAATATCATAAGGTATTTCAGGAAGTAAAATAACATCAGCGCTTCCCGCTAATCCACCTTCAAGTGCAAGCCATCCTGAATTACGACCCATAACTTCAACAACCATTACTCTATCATGACTGTATGCAGTTGTATGGATTTTATCAAGTGCATCTGTGATAGTTTCAAGTGAAGTGTTATATCCAAATGTAACATCAGTTGCTGGTAAATCATTATCAATTGTTTTAGGTACTCCCACTACAGGAATTCCTTTTCTATAGAAGTCACGAGCACTAGTTAAAGTACCATCTCCTCCAATTACAATTAAAGCATCAATTCCTAAATATTTTAAATTTTGAACTGCATCATCTGAAACATCTTTGTATTCATAAGTACCATCAAGTCTTTGAGTTCTGTAATTAAATAAATTATCTTTATTTGATGATTTTAAGATTGTTCCCCCTTCATGCATAATTCCTGAAACACTTCTTAAATCTAAAGGGCGATAAGTATTTTTGAATAAACCAGAGTATCCTCTTGTGAATCCTACTACTTCAACTCCATACTTATTTATAGCTGCTTTTGTTATACCATTGATTACTGCGTTAAGACCACTACAGTCTCCTCCACCAGTAATTATTCCTATTTTTCTTATTTCTTTTTTCATGATAGTACCTCCATTAAAAATTCCAACTTTATTATACTTGTTTTAGTTCACATAAACAACCAATTTACTGACGATGAAAACGTTTTATTTAAATAAATTGTAAAAATATAAGAAAATAATGTAAAATATAGTTTGTTTTGATTTATTCTTTCACTTGATTTTGCTATAATATGAATGAGGTGATACCCGTGTTAACAATGAAAGACGTAATTAGAGAAGGTCATCCAACTTTAGCTATGAAAGCAAAAGATGTTGAATTACCGTTAAGTACCGAAGATAAGAAAACTTTAAAATTAATGATGGAGTTTTTAGAAAATGGACAAGACCCTGAAATTGCGGAAGAATATGAACTGCGTCCAGGTGTTGGTCTTGCTGCTCCTCAAATTAATATTAGTAAAAGAATGCTTGTAGTATTCACATATGATGAAACAGGTGAAAAACTATACAAACATTTATTAGTAAACCCTAAAATTATGTCACATAGTATTAAAAAGACATACTTACCGGGTGGAGAAGGTTGTTTAAGTGTTGATAGAGAAGTTGAAGGAATTACTCCAAGACATAAGAAAATCACTCTTAAAAGCTATTTTTATAACACTGAAACTGAAGAATTAACACTTGGTACTTTAAAGGTATCCGGATATGTTTCAGTTGTATTCCAACATGAAATTGATCATTTAAATGGAATACTATTTGTTGATAAGTTATTTGAAAACATTGAAGACGCTGAACCAGTTGTCTTCCCAGAACTAGAATTTGAAGAAGAATTTGAAGAAAGAGATTTATAGGAGGATAAATTATGAAATTATTTATTGATACTGCAAATGTAGAACATATTAGAGAAATGGCAGAACTTGGTATTATCGCAGGTGTTACAACTAACCCTACGTTAATAGCTAAAGAAGGAAGAGATTTTTTAGAAGTAATTAAAGAGATTACTAGTATTGTTGACGGTCCAATTAGTGGAGAAGTAATTAGCTTAGAAGCTGAAGGTATGGTTAAAGAAGGAATTGAAATTAGTAAAATTCACCCAAATATGGTTGTTAAAATCCCAATGACTCAAGAAGGATTGAAAGCAACAAAGGCTTTATCAGATCTTGGTATTGATACTAATGTTACTTTAGTATTTAGTGTTAACCAAGCTTTACTTGCAGCTACTGCAGGAGCTACTTATGTTAGTCCATTCGTAGGAAGACTTGAAGATACTCTTCATGACGGAATCCAAGTAGTTAGTGAAATAAGAGAAGTATTTGATATTTATGGATTTGCTACTGAAATTATAAGTGCTAGTATTAGAACTCCTAAACAAATGGCAGATAGTGCACTTGTAGGAGCACATATTGCTACAGTTCCTTACGAAGTACTTAAGAAAGCATCACAACATCCACTTACAGACAAAGGTATTGCTGCATTCATGGCAGACTGGAAAGCAGTATTTGGAGATAAATAATCAAAAAAATAAAACGACTTTTAAAAAAGTCGTTTTTTAATACCTATATCCATGACTACTAGTAAATAATATTAAAGCTGCTAGTCCTAAAACTATCATCACAATTAAATATATTGTAATTATCCATCTTGTCTTATTACTAAAAGATTTCGTAACCCACATATATGGTATTCCGAATGGGTAAAAAAATATTAGAAAGATTACTGACAATATATTATTTGTTTGTTTTCTATCACCCATTTTTTCACATCCTCTTGAATAATTATAACATTTTAATAGTAAAATCCCAATTCAATTTGAATTGGGATTTATTAAGCAAATATTATTTTGTATCTTTTTTTAAGCACATGAACCAATCAAGACAATAAGTATCATCATCTTCACTTTCCATTCTCTCTTGTGCTGTTCCACAACTACCAGCTGGTGGAACTATTAAATCATCTCCAGGTCTCCAGTCAGCAGGTGTAGCAACACTTTCTGCATCAGCTTTTTGTAATGCTAAGATAATTCTTTTAATTTCATCCATATTACGTCCTGTAGATAGTGGGTAATAAAGAATTGTTCTAATTTTCGCTTCTGGATCCATAATAAATACTGCTCTTACTGCTTGTGTACTCGATTGTTTTGGTTGTATCATTCCAAACTTATTAGCTACTTCCATTGAAATATCTTCAATAAGTGGGAATTTAACTTCCATACCTTTCATTCCATTCCATTCAATTTTTTCTTGAATAGTTCTAAGCCAAGCAATGTGTGCATATAGTGAATCAACGCTTAATCCAATTAATTCTGTATTTAATTCTTTAAATTCTGGTGCCATTCTTGCGAATGTCATAAACTCACTAGTACAAACAGGTGTAAAATCTGCTGGATGACTAAATAAGATTACCCATTTCCCTTTATAATCCGCAGGGAAATTAATAATCCCTTGTGTAGTTACTGCAGTAAATTCTGGAGCATCATCTCCGATTAGTGGCATTCTGTGAAATTCTTTTACTTCTTCCATTTGTTTTTCTCCTTTTTTTCTCTCTCATTTTTTAATTATTTATGTGTTATTTCTTTATGTTTACAGTTTGGACAAATCCCTTTTAAATTAACTTCTTGATCAATAATTTCAAATCCAGGAATAACATCTTCATCTATTGGTCTACAAATATGAGGAATATCATATATAGTATTACAAACTTGGCAGATGAAATGAGAATGTTTCTCAATTACAAGTTCATATCTTTTTTCATTAGTACCAATATTCACTTCATATGCTAACTCTTTTTCAACAAATAATTTCACCACATTATAAACTGTTGTTTTTGAAAGTGTTGGCAATTCATCAATTAACTCTTTGTATATAGTATCAACTGTAGGATGAGTTTTACAATCATCTAAATAATAATAAATTCTCATTCTAGTGTAAGATGGACTAATACCCTTTTCTTTAAATATTTTCTTTAAAGTTTCAGTCATATTTTTTATTCCCCTTTTAAATTGTAATGATTACAATATTATAATAACATCAATTTAGTTTGCGCGCAAACTAAATGCTCATTAAAAAAAATAAACCCTCAAATATGAGGGTTTAAATTTTAAATTGTTAGTATTAAATATTATCCTAAGTCTTCGATTTCAGCAGTAAGTTGAGCTATAAATTCAGTTTTAGTAATACCACCAGAAACACCTTTAACACCTTTTGCGTATAATTCATAGATAGGACCTAAAGTATCCATACCGAATCCACTAGGCATATCATTTTGCCACCATGCATATGCATTTCCAGCTTGGTTCCATTCTAATACTGCCGCACTAAGTGGAGTAGAAGGTACTAATGTAACGCTGTTAAATGCAGGTACCATGTTTGCATCATTAACCATGTAAGCATGACCTTCATCTGTAGAAGATAAATCATTTAAGAATAATTTAGCTTCATCAATTGAATCAGAATCTTTGTTAATTACATAGAATGAAGGAGCTCCGATAAAGATTGAGTCATTTCCTGTAGCCATTACAGCATGAGGAGCATATCCCATTTCGAAAGTTGAATCAGCATAACTTGAATCAGTCCAGTTACCTTGGTGTAAGAATGCAGCTTCACCATTAGCGAAAGCACCAACTTGTTCGTTGTATCCACCAGTTAAAAGAATATCTTCGTCTCCCCAAGTAAATAATAATTCTACCCAGTTAGCATATTCAGCTAATCTGTCAGCATCAGCGATACCAGCGTTAACGTCATCAATTACTGAAGAATCAGTATAAGCTAAACCTGCTGATAAATAACCATTAAAGTTATGAAGTCCAGTAACCCAAGTCATACCGCTTGCTGCTGCCATAGAAACTACTGCGTAGTCCGCCATACCAGAAGTCGCTGCATAATAAGTTGCGATATCTTCAAATGCATCTTCATAAGCTGCTTGACTAGTTAAGTCTGCAGGATCTACACCAGCTGCAGTAAGGATGTCTAAGTTATAAGCCATACCCCAACCTTCAACTGCTACAGGGAATCCGTAAGTAGTTCCGTCAACAACGAATTCTAAATCTGTGTCTGAAGCCCAAGCTTCACCACTTAAGTCTAAAATCTTATCTTCGTAGATTTCATATCCACCCATACCTTCGATTACAAAGATATCAGGTTGTTCATCTGCTTGGAATTCTGCTAAAATTTGAGTACCATAAGCACAAGTGTCTCCACCACATGATTTAACTTCTACGTTAACATCATTTGCTTCTCCCCAAGCTTCTGCGTAATCTCTTAAAACTTCGTCGATTTCAACTTTGTTTTGGAAGATTACTAATGTTGTTTCATCTTCTTTACATGCACTTAAAGTGAAAACAAGTGCGATTGCTACAACTGCTAATAATAATTTTTTCAATTTAAATTCCTCCTATTTTTTTATATTTTTTTTAATTTTTTATAAAATTAAAATTGAAAACAAATTAAAGTTGTAAAGCTGTTTGATAAGTGCCGTTTATTTCAATTAATTCACCATAAATCATTAAACTGACCTTACCGGTAGAACTAACTGATAATTTATCATCTACCATAATTGTTACTTTTTGTCCGTGATACATAACATTTAATTCATAACCTGTAATATCACTTACTACTATTGGGTTAATCTTTAAGTAATTTGCTCTAACTCTTAATCCAACTACTCCATATATAAATCCTAAATATGATCCGCCTAAATTGGCCACATGAAGGCCATGTTTAGTATTTTTATGTGTATCTAAAAAATCTGTTTCTAATACCTTTTTAAAGTAATCACAAGCTAAATCATAGTTCTTAAGTTTATAAGCTAAGATACTATAAATACACTTAGATAAACTAGAATCATGAGTAGTAATTGGTTCATAGTAATCAAATGAGTCTTTAAGTATTTCTAAATCATCAAAATCTAGCAACGTCATTGAAAGCATTGTATCTGCTTGTTTTAATACTTGATGTTTGTATAAATATAAAGGATGATAATTTAGTAATAATGGATATTTGTCTTCTGGTATATTTTTAAGATCAAGTTTCTTCTTTTTTAAGAAAGATGAATCTTGAGCATAAATATTTAATTCTTTACTAAATGGTAAATAGATATTTTTAGATATATTTAATATCTCATCCATTTCCTCTTTAGTACATTTAAGTTTTATCAGTACTTCACTTAAATTACTTAAATTATGTTCGTATATCCAAACAAGATTTTCAAAATGATATTTAAGTAATTGATTAGTGTAATAGTTATCATCAACAACTGTTGTATATTCATCAGGCCCAGTAACACCATTTAAATGATAAAATTCACCATCATAGTTAACTGCTTCCTTTAAAAATCTAGCTGTTTCAATTAACATTTCAAATCCGTAATCAACTAAGAACTTAATATCGTTTGTAGCTTCATAGTATTTAATTATTGCGTAAGCAACATCACTGTTAATATGAAACTGTGCACTTCCAGCTGGATAATAAGGTGATGTTTCATCCCCATTTATGGTTCTCCAAGGGAATTTTATACCTTTTGAGTAACCTAAATTAAAGGCTTCCTTTTTAGCTTTATCCATCGTCTTATAACGATACATTAATAAATTCTTTGCTTTCTTTGGATTAGTTAATGTGAAGTATGGAATCATATAAATCTCTGTATCCCAGAAATAATGACCTTCATAACCTTCTCCACTAAGTCCTTTTGCGCTTATATTATGTAAACTACTTTCTCCTCCACTATTATTTAACTGGAAGATATTATAATTTAATAATCTTTCATATGTCTCATTTCCTTCTATTCTTACATATGATATATCCCAGAAATCACTATAGTATTTTTCTTGATATATTAATAATTGTGAAAATGACATATTACTTAATTTATTAACAATATCAGTATTTAAATCATTATAATTTTTACTATATAAACTAGAAGTATGAACAATATATTTAGTAATATTTAAATCATTATCCGGATTAATACTTACTGTTAAGTCTCCAACAAGTGAGTTACCATTAACTTCATATTTAAAATCTAAGTCATGACTAATACTTGTATTTAAGTAAAGATTACTTCTTGATGTTTTAACAATAATACTTCTCTTTTCTTTTGATATTTCAACATAATCATAATTATTAATACTCTCATTATGAATACGTGGGTCAATCTTACTAGTATCTTTTTTAAAAGATTCTTTAATAAATGTATTAACTTTGATATCACCATCGAAATTCAATGATTTTATATTTACTCTTATGGCTATAAGTTCGTTAAATTTTCTACTTACAATTTTTTCTTCTGTAAGAATAAATTCATAATTATCAATTGTCTTATAGTGAATAGTTCTTATAGTTAATCCTTTTTTTAGATCATAGACTCTTTCTAAAGACAATACTTCACACGTATTAATATTCAATGGCTTACCTAAGATGCTAAACATCATACTTTGTCCATCAATTAAATTAACGAATTTTTGTCCTTCTTGAGGGAATCCCGAAAAATTCTCTTCATAGAAATAGTCATAATAATTATAGAACCCATTTAAATATGTTTGATTATATTCGAAAACTTTTCCATATCCTTCTATAAATGTTCCTCTTGTCCCAAGATATCCATTAGCTATTGAAAATATAGTTTCATCAACAAGTAATTCTTCTTTATCTAGACGGTTATTTCGATATAATTTTTCCATAATTATTCCTCAATAACTTTCTTTAGATATGCGTAGTCAATATCAATTATTTTTTCAAAAACTCTATTAGCTTGTTTAAGCTGAACACTATCTCCAATTCCAATCGCATACATACTCGCAGACTTTATAGATTTAACACCTGACACAGCGTCTTCAACACCAACACATTCAGTTGGCTTTAAGTTGAAATAGTTCATTGCCTTATTAAATATATCTGGACTTGGTTTACTATTTAAATTTGATGGATCTACCACATAATCAAAATATTCTTTGATACCTAGACTTTCTATAATAGAAGGTCCATTTTTTGATGCGCTACCTAGCGCAATAAATATGTTTTGATTCTTTAAGAAATCAAATAACTCAATAATTCCTTCAAAGATATTATTTTTATCGAAATGACTTATCATCTCTTTATACATTTCATTCTTTTTAGTAGCTAACACTAATTTTTCTTCTTCAGTAATCGCATCTAGATTGTATGCCTTTAAAATAATATTTAAAGAATCCATTCTTGATACTCCCTTTGTAAATTCTTCTATCTCATCTTCAACGTAAACATTAAATCTTTCTTTTATTACCCTTCTCCAAGCTTCAAAATGTTCAATACTTGTAGAAGTAATAACTCCATCTAAATCAAAGATAAATAATTTAATCATTATTATTTAATCGCTCCTGAAGTCATTCCTTTAATAATATGTTTTTGAGCGAACAAGAAGAGTATAACTACTGGAAGAGCTGCTGTTAAAACTGAAGTTAAGATTAAAGACCAATCTTTAAAGTAGTTACCAGCTAGCATTGATACTGATAAAGGTAACGTTTGAACTGATGAACCTTTTCCTAATATAAGAACTGGTAGTAAGTAATCGTTCCAAATCCACATACCATTTAATACTAATAAAGTAACAAATATAGGTTTTAAGATCGGAAGAATAACTTTAAAGAATACTTGTGATTTTGTACATCCATCAATAATAGCTGCTTCTTCAATATCCATTGGAATAGATTTAATAAACCCATGGAATAAGAAGATAGATAATGGTGCACCAAATCCGATATAAGCTAAGATAATACCGTGAACAGTTCCTTTAAAAGGAATTCCAGTAATATCTTTCATTGTTTGTAATAATCTTACAAGAGGTAACATTACCACTTGAAACGGTATAACCATACCACTTAAGAAAATCATAAAGATAATAAGTGAGTATCTAGTTTTAGTTCTAACAAGTACCCAAGCAGCCATTGCACTAAAGATTCCAATTGCAATTAAACTTACTAAAGTAATTATTACTGAGTACATAAACGAACTAAAGTAATTAATATTTGGCTTCGCCATAACTTCTTTAGCGTTTGTAAATATTTGGAATATATTATCAGGTAAGCTTAGAGGATCCGTAATAATTTCACTATAACTCTTCGCAGCATTGATAATGATTATGTAGAAAGGATAAAAGAATGCGATTAATAATATTATTGCAAATACTTCTAAAAGTATTAATCCTATTTTTTCTTTTTTCATTACATTTCCACCTCTCTTCTCTTATTGTAATAAACTTGGATGAGTGAAAATGTCAATAGAACTACAAAGAATACGATAGCTTTTGCTTGTCCTATACCCATTTCATAGTTATCAAATGCTTCACTATAAATATTTAAAGCAATTAAATTTGTAGATTGAACAACAGGTAATAAATCTTTATCATAAATACTACCTATCCATGCTGGTAACTGTGTAGCTGGTCCTCCTTGAGTAAGCGATGTTACGGTATCAAACTGCTTAAAGGAAGTAACCAATGTTAAGAATAAAGCCACAGTAAACGCTTGTGCAACAAGCGGTAACGTAATTGCTTTTAACCTTTGAAACATATTAGCTCCATCAATTTTAGAAGCTTCAACTAAATCTTGAGGTATATTTTGAATAGCTGCGATATAAATCATCATGATATACCCAGCGTATTGCCATGTAACAACAACAATTAATCCAATTAATGCTGTATCTCCATTTATCAATATACTAGGATCAAGTGCTCCTCCAAATTCAACAAATGCTTTATTAAATATAAATTGCCAAATATAACCAAGTACTAACCCACCAATTAAATTAGGCATAAAGAATCCAGCTCGGTATATATTTTTACCTTTTAATTTTTGCGTAACAAGTAATGCCATTGAGAATGCTACAACATTAATAACAATAATATTTAGCACTGAGTAAATTACAGTTCTAAAGAATGAATACATAAATGCATAATCTGTTATTATTGTACGATAATTCTCAAAACCAATAAATGATTCTCTCCCTGTATTAAGTCCATTCCAATCAGTTAAACTAAACCACAATCCTTGGAAGAATGGTAAAGCAACAAATAATAGGAAAGAACCAAGTGCTGGGAATAAGAAATACACAAATACTCTATTATTTTGAGCAGTGTAAGTTTCCCCAAGCCATTTATCAATAATAAACTTTCTAACTTTTCCTTCTCCTTCTTTGTTTTTAAAAACAAGAAGGTCTTTCTTAAGTAATTTTCCACCCATTTGAATAGTTAGAATAACTGGAAATGCCATAATTACTAATGTAGAGACAACGAAATATAATAATTTATTACCAATTTTATTTAATTTACTTCCTTCATTCGTCATAGTTCCACCTCTTCTAATTATTTCTTATTAAATAGTTTCTTAAAAAACTTTTATCTAAATGTTTTTGACTTGGTTTCTCAAAGAACTTATTAATTGCTACATCTTTATAAGTTTCTTCTAAATTAACAATTGCATCTAAATACTTCTTAGCAGTTGCTTCCCAAGTATATTTTTGTTTAACTCTCTTCATTCCTTGAGTTTTATAAAATTCATAATTATTTAAAGCTTTTAATAAACCTTTTGCTATATCAGTTTCATCAAATGCATCAACTAATACACCATACTCAATACCATCTTCAAATAATACATCACTAGGTCCACCATATTTAGTTACTACAGCAGGTAACCCAGTACTCATTGCTTCTATTGGTGCTAGGCCAAAAGGTTCGTACATTGCAGTTAAAGCAAATATACTTTTTCTTTTAGTCATGTATCTATAAGTATCTGCAAGTTCAGTTTGGCTATTAATACTTATGAATGTGATTTTTCCAAATAAATCATATTCATTTATAATCTTAAATATTTGATCTAATATTTCCAATTCATCAATAGATACATTTTTATAACTATCAAATGCATTTTCTATCCCTCTAACCGAAATTAATAAGTTAGCTTTTTCATTTAATTCTTTGTTAATCGCAAAAGCTTTCACTAATCCTAAATGGTTCTTCTTAGAATCAAGTCTACTAGCTGAGATTATAAATGGAAGATTTCTTCTTTTATCACTTATATCTCTACTAATTATATTTTCAATAACATCACTAAATCCGATTGATATGTTGTCCCCCGCAAGTGGTGCGAATACTGTCGTATTTGCCCCAGGCGGGGAAACAACAAATTTAAGAGGATTCTGAATATTATTAGTAATATCTTTGTAAAGTGGATGACTGTATTGTTCATCTCTTTCTTGTTCTGTTGAAACAAATATTAAATCACTATTATACATAGCCGTTCTTTCAGCTAATATTCTTTCAGTAAAATGATATTTTTTATCTAGTTCTTCAATATTATTCATGTTAGTGCCTAATTTATCTAACTTCTGAGCTCCAAGACTATGTCCTGTAAATGAATATGGAATTGTAGTTTTAGCTTTAAGCATAGCGCAAGCTATCCCTCCGTCACCATAATGCCCTGTCATAAAATCAAAATACGAACCTTCTTTTTCATAAAAATCAATTATATTGTAAGTCCATTTATCTAAATGTCCCCAAAGTAATTCTTTAGTTAAGAACTCATTTGATTTTGATTTAATTCTAATTATTCTTAAATTTTTAATACCATCATAATAATCAATTTCACCTCTAAATTCAGGGAAATCAGGATCATCAATGTATCTTGTTACTATATCTACTTTATGTCCTAGATTAGCCATTGCTATTGCTATCTCTTTAACATAAACTAATTGTCCACCAAAATCTGGGTGCATAGTCCAGTATGAATCATTGTTATCAAAGTTTCCTTGAGGATTTACAAATATAATATGCATTTTATTCACCAATATTCAATTCTTTCTTTAAATCTATTAAACTTGGAAATTTATTAAATGCTCCTACTTGTTTTAAATTGTATGCACTACATAACGTTCCTAATCTTAACGAATCAATAATTGTTTCATTTGTTAATAATCCTGCATATAATCCACCCCAGAATGCATCTCCTGCACCTGTAGAATCTATTACAGTTTTTGCTAAAGATGGCATTCTTATAATGTCACCTTTATAACTAGCTATTAATCCCTCTTCACCAAGAGTCATAACAACTAACTTACAACCAAGTTCTAAATATTTATCAATGTATTCAGTAGGACTATATCCTTCACCAAATAATCTTATAGAATCATCAAGGCTTGGTTTAATGATATCTGCTTTTCCTATTACTTCTAAAATCTCCCTATTACTTAATCCACTTGATGGATCTAAATCGATATGATAGTTTGGATCAAATCCAATTAAAATTCCATTATTTTTCGCAACTTCTATTGCCTTTAATATAGTTGATTTAGATGGTTCAATTGATAATGGCCAATAAGAAAAATGTAATAACTTAGAATTCTTAATAGCGAATTCTAAATCTTTTGTAAAATATATATGATAATCAGAAGATCTGTTAAATTCAGGAATAGGACTTCCAATATTTTTATCTATTTTAACAACTGTAGTTTTCTTTTTTAAAGAGTATACATCAGTTGTATCTATTTCTAATTTTCTTAGCTTTTCTAAAATGTCTTTACCATAAGTATCATTTCCAACAGCACCAAAGAATTTAGGCTTTTGGCCTAGTTGCTTTAGATTAATAGTTATGTTAGCAGTACTACCACCTAGAATTGAAACAAATTTATCATTTGAATTATCACTTATTTCATCTATTAAAATTTCCCCAACGAGAACTACATCGTATGTCTTGTTAGGTAAAGTAAAATTATCTTGTATTGACATAATTATTCTCCTTTTTGTCAAATTTAGGGAAAGGTTTCCATAAATGTGTAAAAAAATATCTCGTGTACAATTTAAGGCCTCGTATAGACAAGTAAACCCTTATATGAGCCAAAACCTTTTTATACAACAATTTAAAAAAGTAGGTTGTTATTTATATAAATTATAGCACTTCATGAAAGCGTTGTCAATAAATCCGAAAAATGTGGAACCGTATTCACATTTGAACTTTTAAGCAGTGTCTCCAGGCTCAAAAAAGACAGGAATTATCTTATCTTCTACTGCTTCTTTATTATAATAACTTACGATTATAGAACAAATTGCTTCAGCTATTAATTCTGGTGATTGTCCAATAGAAGTTATCTTTTTACCTAAGTTTAAAAAGCTTCTTCCACCATCAAATCCTATTACCTTAACATCTTCAGGAACTCTTTTTCCAGTATGTTCTAGTTCTCTTATTACCGCTGCAGCTGCAGCATCAGATATTGCAAAAATACCATCAACATCTGAATAATTCTTTAGTAATCCATGTACATACTCAGCACTTACTATATAGTCACCTAAAGGGTACTCAATATTTATAACATCATTAATCCCAATTGAATTTAAATAATTATTAAATCCAAGACGTCTATTGGTTACTTCTGTAATTACCGGTGATGCATCACCTTGTGCATCATCCCCAATGAACATAAATTTCTTACATCCTAATTCAAGTAATTTCTTAGCAGCCATTTCTCCACCACCATAGTTATCACTTGCTACAAATGGTACACCTTCAAATCTTCTATCAAAAGATACTACAGGTTTACTTTTATCGATCAATGAATCTACATCGTTATTTGTTAGTAAAATAACTGCATCAACTCTATTATTTTTAAGCATTTCAAGATAAACAATTTCTTTAGCTATTTGTTCACTTGAATTACATATCATTAATTTATATCCATGTTCAAAAAGTTCTGCTTCAACAAAATATAATAATTCACCAAAGAATAAATGTGTACTATTAGGTAAGATAAACGCAACAATATTATTTTGTTGTAAAGTCATGCTTCTAGCTATTTCATTAGGTACATAATCAATTTCTTTAATTACTTTTTCTACTTTTTCTCTTGTCTCTCTTTTAACATATCCTGAGTTATTTATAACTCTAGAAACAGTAGCAATACCTACTCCAGCTTTTAAAGCAACATCTTTAATATTTGCCATATTTATCCTTCTTTCATACACTATTAATTTTATTATATCTTAAAAAAGAGAAAATAAAAAGAGAAATGTGGAAACAGTTCCACATTTCTCTTTTATCTTAAATTATGCAGCTTTAAATAAGTATTTAGTAACCTTTACATTCCAAGCTGCGATTTGTACTTGAAGTACATAAGATATCGCAATTAGTAATGCCGCTATTCCTGCATCAGGAAATGTTGATAGTATAATTGCTAAAGCTAGCGATAAATTTCTAATTAATGTCCCATTAACCATAGCTATACCATCAGCTCTATTAAATAACAATCTTGCAGTTAATACACTAATAATAAGCATAATAGCATAAAAGACAATAAGAGGTACAATTATATCAAATAATATAGATGGATTATTAACTAATAATTCAGCTTTAAGTGACATTGCTACAAATAATATTATTACAACAAAGAATGTTGAAAATAACGGAAATACAGGTTTTATTTTTTTCTTGAAAGTTTCCATTCCATATTTATTAATAATAGTTTTTTGTGTAAAGAATGCAGCTATCAAAGGTATAAATATAATAATAAGTATTTGAATCATAATATCTTTAACAGGAACATCAACTTCTGCTCCTAAAAAGAATGTTATATAGAATGGTGAAAGGAATGCTCCAAGTAATAATCCAAATATTACCATTCTAATTGCTTCATTAATATTTCCTTTTGCCATTACAGTCCAACTAATTGTCATACCACTTGTTGGTAGTAATCCAATTAACAATAATCCTAATCTTAAATATGTTTGATCTTTAAAGAAAATATAACCAATCCCATAAGCAATTAACGGGAATATAATAAAGTTTAGTATCTGTGTTGTAGCTTGTAATTTATAATTAGCTTTTTGTTTAAAAGAATTAAAGTCTAAAGTGACAAGCATTGGATACACAAGCATAAACGTTAAAGGTAAAATTAAACTTTTAAACCAATCTACTTCAAAGTTATAACCAACAATAATTCCTAAAGTTATCGAAACAAAGATAGTTCCAATTAAATGGTTCTTAACAAATTTTAGTAATTTCATATATATAGTCTCCTATTTCTTTTCATATTACTTCCATTCTACAAAAAAACATATATAAAAACAACTTAAATGTACTATTTGTTTGCGCGCGAACTAAATTTCTAATTAGTATAATAAATAAGAAAAGAAAACCTCAATAAATGACAATTATTGAGGTTTAATATTATTTAAATAACTTAGCTAATTCTCCACCAAATAATGGAATAAATCCTAGTCCTAATGCGAGTGCAAAGTTAGTAAAAGTTAAATCGATATCAGTTCTAAATATTGTGTTAATACCTGGTACAAATACTACAACTAGTAATAAAGAAAGTCCAAATATTACTGAGTAGTTAACCCATTTATTTTCAAATATTTTCATTTTAAAAATAGTAATATCTTCACTTCTAGCAGAGTAAGTTCTTAATAACTCACCAGTAATTATTGTAATAAATGCGAATGTACTACCTAGCTGCATCATTAAATCTTTTGCAGCATTAGTATCAGTCATTGTACCATATAGTTCTTCTCCAAATACATATCTACCTAAATAGAATGAAGTAAGTACTGCGATAGCTAAAAATACTGATTGGAATCCAATTGCTAGACCCATTTTTTTATCAACTATAGAAGCATGAGGATCTATTGGAGCTTTATCCATAATTCCTGCTTCTTTCTTTTCAAGTCCAAGCGCAAACGCTGGGAATGAATCAGTAACTAAATTTATCCATAAGATTTGAATAGCAAATAGCGGGCTACCCCATCCTAGTAACATAGCGATAAAGATAAGTAATACTTCACCAACATTACAACTTACTAAATATCCAACAAACTTTCTAATATTAGAATATATTACTCTACCTTCTTCTACAGCTTCAACTATAGTTGTAAAGTTATCATCCATTAACACCATATCCGCAGCTTCTTTAGAAACATCAGTTCCCGTAATACCCATAGCTACTCCAATATTTGCTTGTTTTAAAGCTGGTGCGTCATTTACTCCGTCACCAGTCATACTACTTATTTCACCAGTTTCTTGAAGTGCTTTTACAATCATAACTTTATGATTAGGTGAAACTCTAGCAAAGACATTAGTTGTTCTAACCATATCTAAAAATTCAGGATAACTTAATTTATCTATTTCTTCTCCACTTAAAGCTGTTGTTCCTTCACCAAGTATTCCAAGTTCAGTCCCAATAGCCATTGCGGTAATCTTATGATCACCAGTGATCATAACAACTCTCATACCTGCTTTATGACATATTTTAATTGCTTCTTTAACTTCTTCACGTGGTGGATCTATAATTCCAGTTAAACCTACAAATACTAAATCATTTTCTTCTTTAGTAACATCTTCATATTTATCTAATACTTTAAATGCAAATCCTAAAACACGTAACGCAGATCTTGCCATTCCTTGATTAGCAATTTCTACAGTTCTTATATACTTATCAGTAATAGCAAGTACTTCTCCATTACTATAATAGTATTTACATTGTTTTAATAATTGATCAGGTGCTCCTTTTGTATATAATTGAAGTTCTCCATCTATTTCATGAACAGTACTCATCAACTTACGATCACTATCAAATGGGAATTCATCAACTCTTTTATATTTAGTTTTAATCTCTTTTTGCATTATACCTTTTTTAGCAGCCAAAGTTACTAAAGCAAGTTCAGTAGGATCTCCAATTAATGAATCTCCACTAATACTTGAATCATTACATAACACACCTATTTCTACTAGTTTAGAAATATTTGGATTATCTTTTTTTATTTCTCCTTTGAAACTATATCTAGACCCAGTAACTTCTACCATTATATTATTATCAAACACTCTAGTTACAACCATTTTATTTTGAGTTAAAGTTCCTGTCTTATCACTAGAAATTACTGTAGTACTTCCTAGTGTTTCAACTGCGCTTAACTCTTTAACTATCGCATTTTTATCTGCCATTTTTCTCATTCCTATTGCGAGAACTACAGTAATAACTGTTGGTAACCCTTCAGGAATAGCAGCTACAGCGAGCGATACACTAATAAGGAATAGATCTAGTAAGTCCATACCATATAATAGTCCTACACCAAATATAATAACTACAACAGCAACGCTTATCATCCCAAGTAATTTACCTAGTTTATCTATTTTCTTTTGAAGAGGAGTTAACTCCTCTTCAACTTCATTTAATAAAGTAGCGATATTACCAATTTCAGTATCCATACCAGTACTAACTACAATACCAGTAGCTCTACCATAAGTTACAATAGTACTCATATATCCCATATTTAATCTATCACCAATCGGAGTTGGTTCAGATAACTTAACTGAATCATCTTTTTCAACAGGTACTGATTCACCTGTTAAAGCTGACTCATCTATTTTTAAGTTTATTACTTCAATTAATCTAATATCTGCGGGCATATAATCTCCTGCTTCTATCATTACAATATCTCCAGGAACTAACTCGCTAGAATCAATACTTTCAAGTTCACCATCTCTAAGCACTTTAGCACTTGGAGCACTTAAGCTTTTAAGCGCAGAAACTGCGTTACTAGCTTTTCTTTCTTGAAAAACACTTAAACTAATATTTAAGATTACTATTACTACAATGAATAACCCTTCAGTAAAATGCCCTGAAGCGATGATACTTACTGTAGCAGCGATTAGTAGCAATATATTTAAGAACTGTGTAAGTTCTTTGATAATCATCTTAAAGATTGATTTTTGCCCTTTTTCAAGAAGCTTATTTTCTCCATACTTAGCTCTATGTAATTCTACTTGACTAGAACTAAGGCCTTTATCAACTTCAACATTAAATCCTTTTAATAATTCTTTTACATCAACTGTGTAATTCGTCATAATATCACCCTTTCATCATTATACTATACATTCACTTTAAAGTTAAATTAAATATATTACAACTTAGGTAGACAAATCCTAATCTTTTGTTACAATACAATTGAGTGAAATTATTATATATATAAGGATTGATATTATGAGATCAATAAGAGAACTTTACAAAATAGGAAATGGACCATCAAGCTCCCATACAATGGGACCAAAAAAAGCTTGTGAACTTGTAAGAGATGAGTATAACGCAGAGCGCTATTTAGTTAAACTATATGGCTCTTTAAGTATGACAGGTAAAGGCCATTTAACTGATAAAGTTATTAGAAGAACATTAAATAATGTTGAAGTAATATTCAGTCAAGAAACTATAACTGAACATCCTAATACATTAGATTTCTTTATGTATAATGGAGAAATTCCAATAGGCTATGAACGCTTTTATAGTATTGGTGGGGGAGTAGTTAGAAGACAAGGTGAAAACCCTAAAGAAATTATAAATATTTATCCACATAAATATTTTAAAGAAATAAGGGATTACTGTGAAGAAAATAAGATGGAACTTCATGATTATGTATATAAATATGAAGATGATTCTTTTAAAGATTATTTAAGATTAATTTGGAAAACAATGGCTAAGTCTGTTGATGACGGACTTGTTACATCGGGATTACTACCTGGAATGTTAAATGTTGCAAGAAAAGCTAAAAGAATTTTAAACAGAGTAAAATTTTCTAGTAGTAGACATGTTAATAAAACGCAATTAGCTTCAGCTTATGCTTACGCAGTAAGTGAAACTAACGCTAGTGGTGGAGAGATAGTTACTGCACCTACTTGTGGAGCAAGTGGTGTATTACCTGGAGTTTTATATTATGCACAAGAAAAATATAATTACCCTGAAGATAAATTCTTAAATGCTTTAGCAACAGCTGGATTAATAGGTAATATAGTTAAACATAATGCCTCTATCAGTGGTGCTGAGGCAGGATGCCAAGCTGAGATTGGTACTGCCTGTAGTATGGCAGCCGCTGCTGTATCTGTTTTGATGGAGAATGATATGGATACTTTAGAATGTGCTGCAGAAATCGCAATGGAACATCATCTAGGTTTAACTTGTGATCCTATAAGAGGATATGTTCAAGTACCATGTATTGAAAGAAATGGCGTTGCAGCTATGCGTGCAATTAATGCCGCTGAACTATCTGAACTTATTGGAGAAAATAGAAAAATATCATTTGATATGGTAGTTGAAACAATGCTTCAAACTGGAAAGGATTTAAAAGAGAGTTACCGAGAAACAGCTGAAGCAGGACTCGCAGCTTATTATAAAAATATTCAGATTCAAAAAAACTATATTAAGAAAACAGAAAACAATTCTAACTAGTAGAATTGTTTTTTATTATTAGAGTATTTGTTTGTGAAGAGACCATGATATTTTAATTTTATCATAGTCTCTTTTTTACTGTCTGTTTTTATTGTAACACTGAATAAAAAAATCCTTTTACTCTGTATTTATTCAAAAACTGTTACATATCTTGTTACTGTCTCTATATTTCCTGATGAGTCTTCTGCTGAATATACTATTTCATAAGTTCCAGTTATAGTTGTATCTACTGTTCCACTAATTATAATTGTAATTATTTCACCTGAATTGTCAGTTGCAATTGCTCCTGAATCTACCCAAGTTCCATTTGCAGTAATAGAATCTACTCCTTCGTTCAGAGTTATTATAGGCTTAGTTTGATCTACAACGATTACATATCTTGAAATAGTATAATCTTTTTCTTCATAAGTTAGTGAATATACAATTTCATATAACCCTAAAGTAGTTTCATCTACAGTACCTGTTGTTGAATCTACATCTACTTTCATATCTTCATATTCAAGCCAAGCTCCAGCGTCTTCCCATGAAGTATTTATTTCAACTGTATCTTGTCCTCTTCCTAACACAAAAATTCTTTCTTCATCCTTTGTTGGATTACAAGCTGATAGGAGGAAAGTTGTTAAAATTAATATTCCTAGTAAGTATTTTCTCATGCTAGAACACCTTCTTCCTCTTGTTTACGATAATATAGTGTTAAATCATTTCCTTCTTCATAAACAAAGATATATCTTATATAAGTATATTCTTTCTCGTTATGAGAATATGAATATTCAATTGTATATATACCAGCTTCTGATGTATTAATATTATCTGTTCTACCTTCACAGTTGGATTCTATATTATTTACAAACACTTTACATGTACCATCAATGAATTCTTCTCCAACTTTGATAGATGTAAGTGCATCTCCTAGCTCAAATTCTATTGTTGGATTTAAAGATACTACTGTAACTGCTCTTTTTATTACAGTAATATTTCCACTAGTGTCTTCTGCACTATAAGTAAGGATATAAGTTCCTGGAGTAGTTGTGTCAACTTCTCCAGTTAATGTAACTATTACATCATCAAAATCTTCATAAGTTATACCAGAATCTATATACAATTCTCCAACCATAACTGTATCAATATTTGAGTTTAAACTAACTGTTGGTGGTGTAGTATCTTGAATAATAACAGTTCTAAATACTTCACTTAAATTCCCACTTGAGTCTTCAACAGAGTAAGTTACTAAATAATTTCCTATCTCATCTTGGTCTATTACTAAATCAGTATTTATTACACATTCAGAGTCATAATTGTCAGTGCATGTTGCTGTTGGTTCTGTATATAACTCTCCAAGTTCTAAAGTAACTTCCTCGCTACCACTTACAATTAATTCTGGAGGAGTTACATCTTTTACAATAATTTCTATTATGAAAGTTTGCTCATTATTACTATAATCCATAACACTATATGTAACAGTGTATGTTCCTATAGTATCGTAATCCACTAAAATATCATTAACAATAATTGAAACTGTTAAATCACCATCTACTATATCTATTGCACTTACTCCATCTATATAATCTGGAATATCATCTTCCAAAATGTATTCAATGTCAGTAGCTCCTGTAATTATAGGATCTGTTGTATCTTCTACTATTACATCAAACTCTCGTGATGTCTCATTTAATGATTCATCTAATAGCTTAACTGTCACTGTATAAATTCCTGGTGTATCATAATCTACATTATCTTCTACTTCGACTTTTGATAATACTCCATCACTATTATCTGATTCATTTGTAATCAATGTAGTCCAGTCTATATTAGTTACTCCTGCTTCTATTGTTTGTTCAATAATTTCATCAAATAATGGAGCTGTTGTATCTTCTACAACTACATTAAACTGTTGTGATATTTCATTTGATGATTCATCTACTAACTTAACTATCACTGTGTAAGTCCCTGGTGTGTCATAATCTACATTATCTTCAACTTCGATTTTGCTTAAAGTATCATCACTATTATCTAATTCATTTGTGATTAGTGTAGCCCAATCTATATTAGATACTCCTGCTTCTATAGTTTGTTCAGTAATTGTATCAAATGTTGGAGCTGTTGTATCTTCTACTATTACATCAAACTCTTGTGATATTTCATTTAATGATCCATCTGACAACTTAACTATCACTGTATAAGTTCCTGGTGTATCGTAATCTACATTATCTTCTACTTCGATTTTGGTTAAAGCATTATCACTATTATCAGATTCATTTGTGATTAGTGTAGCCCAATCTATATCTGATACTCCTGCTTCTATTGTTTGATCTTCAATTGTATCAAATGTTGGTGCTATTGTATCTTCAACTATCACACTAAATTCTTGTGATGTTTCATTTAATGATTCATCTACTACTTTTACTGTTACTGTATAAGTTCCTGGTGTATCGTAATCTACATTATCAGTTACTTCTTCTTTAGTTAATGTTCCAGATATATTATCAGACTCATTTGTAATTAATGTAGTCCAGTCTATATCAGATACTCCAGCTTCTATTGTTTGATTAATAATATTATCAAATGTAGGAGGAGTTGTATCTTCTACAGTAACAAATATAGTTTGTCCATATGAATTTCCATATTCATCACCCACTGTAACTGTAACAGCGTATTCTCCTAAAACATTATAGATTACATTATCGTCTTCAGTAACAGTAATTTCACCATCACTATTATCACTAGTTTCAGTGATATATGTCGTCCAATCTATATCAGCTGTACCTACTTCTATTGATTGATCATATAATACAGTTGCTTCTGGATGTGTTGTATCTTCAACTATCACATTAAATTCTTTTGATGTTTCATTTTGTGATTCATCTACTAATTTTACTGTCACTGTATAAGTTCCTGGTGTATCATAATCCACATTATCGGTTACTTCTACTTTTGTTAATGGTCCACCACTATCATCAGCCTCATTTATAATTAATGTAGTCCAATCTGTATCTGATACTCCCGCTTCTATTGTTTGTTCTGTAATTGTATCAAATGTTGGAGGAGTAATATCTTCTACCTCTACATTAAACTCTTGTGATGTTTCATTTAATGATTCATCCACTAACTTAACTGTTACTGTATAAGTTCCTGGTGTATCGTAATCTACGTTATCAGTTACTTCTACTTTTGTTAAAACTCCATCTGAATTATCAGCTGGATTTATTATATATGTGCTCCAATCAATGTCTGATACTCCATCATCTATTGATTGATCATCTATTGTATCAAATGTTGGTGCTGTTGTATCTTCAACTTCAACATTAAATGTTTGTGATGTTTCATTTGAAGATTCATCTACTAATTTAACTGTTACTGTATAAATTTCTGGTGTATCATAATCAATATTGTCTTCTACTTCATATTTTGTGAGTGGCCCGCCGCTATCATCAGCTTCATTTGTTATCAATGTTATCCAGTCTATATCAGCTACTCCTGCTTCTATTGTTTGTTCAGTAATTGTATTAAATGTTGGAGGGGTTGTATCATCTACAAGAGTTGTTGAAGCACTTAATTCTCCTGTAGGAATTATAATTTCATTATTGGTAAATGTAAGTGTATCAATAGTAAGTGTTACATCATCTCCTACATTCCAAGAATTAGTAACATAAACATTAATCCTACCATTATTCACAGTAAAACTAGAATTATCATATTCTGTTCCATTTACTGAGATTGATAATAATCCATCCTTATAATCAAATTCTGGGAAAACTGAGAACTTAATCGTAACTCCCATTCCGTTAATTTCTTTTTCCATATAACTAAATAGAACATTATCCACATCATCCGCTGTATGATTTACCGAAATTGGTGTATGTCTATGTACTGTAGTTCCGTCACCTAATTGTCCATCTCCATTTCTACCCCAAGTGAAAATTCTACCATTAGATGTAATTGCTGATGAATGATAATATCCCAAAAATGAATCTATTACTGTTTCTCCATCAAATAGATCAAAATTAGATGTAATATCTGTTGGTACCTCTCTAGTAGTTGTTGTTCCATCACCTAACATACCATCCCAATTACCACCCCAAGTGAAAATTCTATCATCTGTCGTTACTGCTGATGAATGAATATTTCCTAAAGAGATAGTTGATATTACTTCTCCTTCATTCAATAGTAATCTAGTTGTAATATCTATTGGGAAATTTCTATCAAATGAATTTTCATCAGCTAATTGATGGTATTCATTATCTCCCCATATTAAGATTCTTCCTTCAGATGTAATTACAGAAGAATGGTACCCACCCAAAAATATATCTGAAATTACTTCTGTTTCATTTAAATTAAATATGTCTGTTATATCTATCGGAATAGGGTGATCATCCATATCAGTTACTCCTATACCTAATTGGCCATCCCCATTATATCCCCATATAAATACTCTATTATCTGAAGTTACTGCTGAGGAGTGAGAACCACCTAAAGATATATTTTCAATTATTTCTTCTCCAATTAAATTGAAGTTATCTGTTATATCAACTGGTAAATTTCTTTGAGTATCTGTTCCATCACCTAATTGTCCAAAAGTATTATATCCCCACATAAAGACTCTTCCTTCAGATGTGATTACTGAAGAATGATTTCCTCCAGCTGAAATACTTACAAATGTTTCATCAGGATTCAAATAAAAATTACTTGTTATTTCTATTGGTATATTACTGTTAGTTGTTGTTCCATCACCTAATTGTCCTTGTGCATTAATTCCCCAAGTGAAAATTCTACCTTCTGTAGTAATTAAAATAGAATAATTTCCACCTAAATAAACTTCTAAAACATCTTCTTCACTACCTAAATTAAATCTACTTGTTATATCTATTGGATTTGCACTATCGGTTGTTGTGCCATCACCTAATTGTCCGTAATCATTTTGTCCCCATATTAATACTCTTTCATCATTTGTTAATACTAATGTATGATTTGCACCTAACGAGTAACTAATAATTTCATCATTAATAAATAATGGGTTTTGTAAAATATATACAGGGTAAAAACCATTATTTAATTCAATAGGTGTATATCTATTAGTTGTGGAATCATCTCCAACTTGCCCATAAAAGTTTCTTCCCCATATAAAGATAATATTATCTGAACTAAGTACAAATGAATGACTTCCTCCTAAAGAAATACTTGTTATTGTTTCTAAGGAATCCAAATCAAAAATACTTGTTATATCTATAGGTAAATTTTTATCAACAGTTGTTCCATCACCTAATTGCCCTGAATGATTACTACCCCATGCAAAGACTCTATCATTTGATGATAGTGCAAAAGAATGACCTCCACCCAGTTCTATACTCGAAATTGATTCGTCTCCAATTAAATTAAAGTTATCTGTTATTTCTGTTGGTATATTTCTTTGAGTTACAGTACCATCTCCAAGTTGTCCACTACCATTAGCTCCCCAAGTAAATACTCTATCTTCTGAAGATATTGCTGAAGAATGAGCTCCTCCTAGTTCTATACTCGTAATTGATTCTCCTTCATTTAAATTAAAATAGCTTGTTATATCTGTTGGTACGATTTTATCTATTATTGTATTATCCCCTAATTGTCCGTAAAAGTTATATCCCCATGTGAATACTCTATCTTCAGATGTAATTGCTGAGGAAATTCTCCCATTTAAGGATATGCTATTTATTACTTCTCCTTCATTTAAATTAAAATGACTTGATATTTCTAGTGGTAAAAGTTTATCAACTAGCGTTCCATCACCTACTGCTCCATCCTCGTTATATCCCCATGTGAAGATTCTACCATCTGATGTAATTGCCGAGGAATGATAATGTCCTAATGATATGTTTGATATTGTTTCTCCTTCGTTTAAGTTAAAGTTATCTGTTATATCAATTGGTGTATATGTTGGACTAGTTGTCCCATCACCAAGTGCCCCATCACCGTTATATCCCCAAGTGAATACCCTTCCTTCAGAACTAAGTGCTGCTGAATGAACATAACCTAAAAAAATACTTTCGATTTTTTCTCCAGTATTTAAATTAAAATTACTTGTTATTTCTGTTGGAATGTGTCTCTCAGCAGAAGTACCATCACCAAGTTGTGAAAATGCATTATCACCCCAAGTAAATACTCTTCCATCTGATGTAAGTACCGCCGAATGTTGATCTCCTAATTCAATTTGAACAAAATCATAATATTCATAGTAAGAAAATGTATCTTCTTCAGATTGAATCATATCAGCTAATACTTCCTCATTTGATGTTAAATTAATAATACTTAAAGTAACTATTAATAATAAAATCAGTATTCTTTTCATCTTATTCCTCCAAAGTAATTGACATAAAAAACGCAAAAAACCGATTTTGGGTTTTCTGCATTTTAATTTTGTATTGTTTATCCCTCAATCAAGGTCTAAATTATAAGTATATTATACCATGTAAAATATGTGTATACAATTATGATTATATATTTACAATTGCAAAATATATATACTTCACAATATTCATTGTAATTGTAAAGCCTAGTCCTTTCTTGATTGTAATAAAAACACCTCCAATTTCAAGAATATGGAGGTGCATATTTTATTTATCCCAATCTAATAATCTTTTAGTTCCTTCTAAACTTCTTAAATATGTGATATCTTGAGATATCTCAAGTACTCCTATATAGTTATTCTTTATATCACGCACAGCGTGATATGTAATATAAAGCATTACATCATTAAACGTTATCCAAAAATCTGCGAAGTCTTTTTTTCCTTCTTTAAAAGCTTCTACTATATCTTCTACTACTTTAACACTTTTAGGAGGATGACAGTGTTTAACAAGTCTTCCTATTACTGAAGGATTTCTAGGAAAATGTCTTTCTTTTCGATCATTAAAATATTTAACTCTATTATCCTTATCTACAAATGTAATATCTAGTGGTAAATAATTAAAGATTAAATCAATCTCTTTTAAACTTAGAGAACCAGTTTTAGTTTTAAATTCACCTTTAAAGATTGTTTCTTCTTTATCTTTGAAGTATTTAGGGTCTGGAATTATATCTGTCATTGAATATCCATATTCAAATGACTCAACATATATATCATTTAATACTTCTTCACTTAATGTCATTTCAGCGACAGGCAATAAAATTAATTCATCTTTAATATTGAGCCCGAAAATTAAGTAATAATATTCACCAATTAAGAATAAGAATTCTTTTTCATCTATTACTTCTTTTCTAAGTTCAACAAGTAAATCCTTAACTAACTTTCTAGCGTCATCATGTAAACTCCACATAACTTCTAAAGGCTTTGTTGAAGGCATCGTTTTTTCTAAATGAGGGAATAGTATATTCTCTTTTTTTATAAACTTTTTCTCAAACTCTAAACATTTAATAAACCCTTTTATTAATGCTTCTTTATGAATATCTATCTCATTCTTTTTAAAATAAGGTTTTAATGAATTTAAATGTGATTCCATTGCTCTATTTTCTTTTAGTAAACTATTAAAGAAAATATGATTATAAGTTTCTTTCTTTACGTCAGTTAATCCATGATAAAACACATTCACAAATCTATTCGCACTATCTTTAATATCTTCTATTGAATATGTTGTATTTTGTTTATACATATCAAGATAAAATAAATCAATTGGTCTTATATCTTTAATAGTATCTGCATATTTATCGTAAATCTCTTTTTTTGTATATTTATCGCTGCCAACGATTAATTCTTTCATAAATTGATCGAGTCTTTTTATCTTCTCTTTATCTTTATGTAATAGTTCCATATTAACCTCCTAATACTTATATACATATTATACTAAATTAAATATTTCTAAATATTTCCTATTTTAAATCTAGAGCTTTATTTACAAGGCTCAATGTGTCTTCAATCATAAATAATGGTATGTTTAAGATGTTTCCATTAAATGATAAATTTTTAAGAGAATATCTGATTCTTAATTTTGTTTCTTCAGGGTACATTTTCATATATTTCTTAAGACTTGTACTTTTAATATTTATTCCTGCTTTTGCTTCTACAGGATAAATATCATTTTCAATTTGAATCAAGAAATCTATTTCAGCTTTTATGTTTGCATTTTCTGGGGTCCAATACCTTGGGGTATATCCCAAAATTCTAACTAGGTTATTTATAACATAATTTTCAGTAAATGACCCTTTAAATTCAGTAAAAAGTTTATCACCTTGTGTAAAAATGTTTGTTGATATCTTCGATTTTTTTCTTAATAAACCAACATCTGATAAATAAATTTTAAACGCTGATAAATCATCATATGCGCTTAATGGTAATCCAGGTTTACTTGATCTATAAACCTGACTTATCAAATCGGCATCATTAAGCCATCTTAAAGCATCCTCGTATTCTCTAGCTCTAGCACCCGACTTAACTACCTTATATAAAAATTTCTTATTTTCTTTTGCAAGTTGTGAAGGAATACTATCCCATATCAACTTAATTTTAGGTAGGTCTTTAATGTTTGGATATTTCATAAAATCATGCTCATAAGACAATAAGATAAACTCAAGAGTTCTTTCAACTAAATCCATATTTTTTTCTTCAATAAAGCATAGTATAACTTCTGGTAATCCACCAATTATAAAATATACTTTTAAAGCTTCAGTTAGTTGATTAAAAAATAAATCAGGGATAACCTCAATTGTGTCACTTGTCTTTAAATACTTTAAAAGATTACTTTTTCCATAAGCATCTAAAAACTCATAAAATGACATTGGATAAAGTTTCATAAAATCAACTTTGCCAACAGGAAATGATTTTGGCTTAGATAGAGTAATTCCTAGCAAAGAACCAGCACAAACTATATGATAATCAGTTGCATTTTCTTCAAAATACTTGAGAGAGTTCAATGCTTCATTACTTTCTTGGATTTCATCAAATATTATTAATGTATTTCCTTTTTCAATATTCATTCCTAATACTATTTCTAAAGACTCAATAATTCTTTTTGGATTTTTTGTTAATTTAAAGAATTGGTTGTATTCAGGATTTTCATCAAAATTTATATAAGCAATATTATGATAATTATCTTTTCCAAATTCTTTTAAAAGCCAAGTTTTACCACATTGCCTAATTCCCCTTAAAATAAGTGGTTTACGGTACTTTGATGCTTTCCATTTAACTAGTTCTGCCATCATTTGTCTCTTCATAAAGTCACCTCATTATTAATAGTAATGTGTGATTAATCACATTATTATGCATATTTATGTGAATATTATCACATTTATATTAAAATTATAACTTAATTTTATGAGTATGTCCAATACTATTTCACATCTCCATACTCTTTTTCAAGATAAGCATAAAGGAATGATATTCCAAGTAATGTAAATCCAAGTATGAAATAAGTAACCATTCTGACAAATGTTGTAAAGTCTTGTGTATAGAAATCATATATAAAGAACTTTAATAATGAATAATAAATTGAACCAAGTCCTAATTTCCTAGTTAAAGTCCAGTCCCCTTTAAATCCTAGTAATATTCCACCAGCTGATGCTATCATAAAATAACTAGATAATATAACTTTATCAAATTCAATATTGATATACATATGAATAAAATAACTATGTATAAGTACACCTACTAAGTAAATTATGATGAATGTCCATTCATCATCCATTTCTTTAGTTCTACTGTAGTAAAGCTCTTTAAGAGATTGGATGATATATATATTAATAGCAAATACCAATAAGAACTTAACTACATCATTAAACAATGCAAAATTATGATCAAAGTACATTAAGCTTACCCAAAATACAACTGCAACAATTTTTATATTTAGTCCAATTAGGAATTCCTTTTTATATTTCATTTTAAATATATCCAATTCCATAAGCCATCTATATCCAATAAATCCAAGTACAACCATAGACCCAATAATTGATAAATCAACATTTATCAATTCTCTAGTAAGCATGATAATCACAGGTATTATTAAAAACAGATTTAATGTTTGAACCGCAGTATAATCAATTTCATCTTCTTCTTTTCTAACATATTTGAAGAATAGATTAATAAGAAGTAACGCTACTCCAATTCCTAAACTACCTAATATCACTTCTAATTGATAAAAACTAAATGATTGATATGTAAAATGACGGTTAATTAATCTAATTGAGAATATTATCATAAACAAATATGCGGCTACTTTATGTGCAAAGTCTTTTGTTATTTTTGATAATAAGAAGAAAATAATTAAAGAAGCACCAGTAATTAAATTTCGGAGATAAAAATCATATATAGAATTTTCAAAATTTGTACTTCCGGCATATAAACTAAATATAAATAAGTTAACAATGATAAGCAACAAATAATATATATTAACATTATTTACTTCTATATTTTTCTTCAAGTAATTCAAAGTGTATATAGGAGTTAATAACACTGCTATATATAAAGGTATGTAACTTGCGTACTCAAAATCAAAATAGAAATTTAGAAAATCACCAATATTAATAGCCACAAGCATTAGCATAATAGTTGTAAATAAACTTGTAATAAATTTAAATAATGGTATTGCTTTATCTACCATCACAATATTTACAATATACACAAAGAATAACATTACAAGTGTAAACATAATTTCAAAATAAGGAATCCCATAATGAGAATCAAAAATAAGATAAATATAATATGATATGAACATTACAGATACTATAGTTATCATAACTGTTTTAATATTCATTTTATCATTTAAATATTTAACTAGATACATATAAAGAATAATTCCAAAAGTTACTACAAGTAACGTTATTTCAATATATTCATTCATAAGATGAAACTTACCTAAATAAGGATTTGGGATAAACCATATAATCATATAGAAGATTAATAAAACTGAATCTAAAAAACTATACCTTCTATTATAAAAATATATAAAACTAGTAATCATTAATCCTATACTACTATATGTTAAAAAGCTATCACCTATTAGTTCATATTGATATCTTGATAACATAATTACTAAATAGAATGTAAATACACTAATAGCGTAAAATACATTACTAAACACTTCACTCTTTCTTCTTTCAAACCACCAACCTATAACACCAAGTAATACTGCAATAGCAAACACCAATAACACTCTACCTAAGTCAGGCATCCATTCATAAGCGAGTTGTCCAAATGACACAATACCTAAAAATATTAATACTCCAGCAATCTTTGCAATAACGTTCTTTCCTAAAAAGAACTCAAAGACATTTTTAGAAACATCATGATCTCTCATATACTTTTCTATTGGATTTAAATCCTCTTCATAATTTGTAGACTTAGTTTCTACTTCTTCTATACTATTTAACTCTTCATTCATAATATTCTCCTCCTAAATTTTTCCATAATAAAAGACAGCTAAGTAAGCTGTCTTTGCTCACCACTTTAATTTATTACTCTTCTTATCTTTATAAAGACTAATACTTTAGTGGGATTTAGTTAATCGTTTTTAAAAAATGGTTTTGTTTTTCCATTTAAATTAACACTTTGTTTATATAAAGAACTTATTAATAAATCAAATCCTACATATAGAATTACTAGTACTATTCCATCATATCGATCCTTAGTTAATTCAAACATATGTGACTCTGTGAATGCTAAGAAGAATACAAATAAATATAGTAATCTAAATGAATAAACATTTGCTAATTTCATTACCCTAGACACTCTTTTATTTGAACTACGTAATTCAAATCCAATTACTAATGTAACTATACTAACAATGTAGAATACTGCTATAAAATATATTTGTATGTTAGACACATCAATAAACCAATTGTTAAAGAATGTATACACTGGAAGTACACTCATTACTAGAAAGTAAAATATTATATAAACATAAGGTTCATATCTTGATTCTCTTTTAGCTAAAGCTAACTTAGAATCAACATTTAAAAGTATTCTAGTTGAAATGATATACATTGATATAAGATACATTATAAATATTATGAGAGGTGACGGTAATAATATTTGTAATGTTAAACAAAATAATACTAGTACTAACACTAAAATAGTAATTACTCTATTTAAATATATATTACCTTTAGAAAAGCTAATAACTTTAGTAATAGTAAATATACTAAATACTATTTGAAATAGTAAATAAGTAAATAGTATTACTGAAGTAGTAACTTCAAATCCAAATACACCTTTAAATATTAACTGATATCCATTTTCTGATCCTAATAAGTCATTATCAAGGAAAGGTAGAAATAAGACAAGCCCCATTAAGATAGACATTGTTATCTTAATGATTTCTTTATTTCTATTACTTCTTTTTAAAAGTTTTTCATCTTCTACTTCATTACTTTGCGCAGATAAAATTTCATCAATAGTAATTTCATAAAAAGATCCTAATAATTGTAAACTTGATAAATCAGGTAGTGATTCTCCTTTTTCCCACTTAGAAACTGCTTGATGAGAAACACTACATATACTTGCTACTTCCCCTTGCGATAATCCCTTCGCATTCCTTAATCCTTTTAAGTATATTCCGATTTCTTTGTTGTCCATGATTCTACCTCCCGCTTAAATAATAATTTAATTAGCCCTTATAGGCAAGATACTACAAATTGAATATGTTCAACTGTTAGTTGAATATATGTTTAAATGCCTTTAATAAGACATTTATTTAAATGTTTTATTTAATATTAAATGTTTATTTGTAAAAATTCACATATTTACTGCTTTAATTATAACATATAACAATCTTCAATTTAACGTTGAATTATACAAATAAGACTCTTCTTTATTATCATTATCGTTATAATTGACTGTCTAATATTATCATGGGATAATTAAATCAAAAAAGGAGTATATTATGAAAGTAATTAAAATGTCTGAAGTTAAAGGTGAAATCAACAAAAGAGGTTTCTTAGCAAAAACACTTGTGGAACATAAAAACGCTACTGTTAAAAACTTAATTATTAGTGCAGGTGATATTATTCCACCTCATAGAGTTCCTGTAGATGTATTCTTCTATATTATAAAAGGTGAAGGTACTATAGTAATAGGTGACTCAGAAGCACTAGTAACTGAAGGTGATATTGTAACTTGCCCACAAAATGTTTACATGTCAGTTAAAGCTGATCAGGGTGTTGATTTCTCTTTCTTAAATGTTAAAACGCCTAGTTTAACTTAATTACAGCACTTAATGATATTATTTATTATATTATTTAACAAAAAAACGAGAACAATATTTGTTCTCGTTTTTTCTATTCTACAAATACAAACTTTTGATAATATTATTAACAGTTAGAGGTAGAGAATATTATTATTAGCAACATAATTATATTTCATGCAATCTTATTAGAGGAATTGTCATTTGAAATGTTAGTTTAACTTTAAAAAGTTAAAGTATCTACCTCTGTCACTGTTATAAACTTATTTACTTACATTAGTCATATTGTTATATGCTTTTGTAAGTGTATCTTTAGCAGATTGTTCACCATTCATAAATTTTACAATCTCATTTGTAAATATACCTATTAACTCACCAGTATTTAGCAAGTTTGGTAAAGGAGATGATGTTTCAAGCATTTTTAATAAACTAGGATACCATTTATTCTTTTCTTGATCATTTATAAATGTAGATTTTCTTGTAGGATTCCCACAATAAGTTCCTATTAAACTGTCTACTTTTTTTGATGATAAGTATTTTATAAATTTTAGAGCTTCTTCTTTTTTCTTAGTCATTGAAGGAATACCAAAACTCCATGTTACATTCCAAGATTCTTTCAGACCAATAAATTTTAAAATATCTTTATTTATACACTTATCATTAAGAATTTGTCCTATTTGGCCGCCCCATGAGACAGCCATCAAAACTTTATCTTTTTGAATACTTTCTAAGACTTCACTATTACCATAGTTTAAAGTATCTTTATCTGAGTAATTCAACATTTCTTTATAGTAATTAAGAGCCTTAATCCCGTTATCATTATTGAATAATGGGTTACCTAATTCATCAAAAGCATCAGTACCAAAAGCTCTTAGGTACGGTAAGAAGTCTAAAAAGATTTCTGATTCGTGAGCCTTTAAAACTGTTTTGCCAAACTTTGGCTCACCTAAATATTTTTTAATATCTTTTATACTAATATTTTCATTTGATTCAATTGATATTTTATCTCTTCTATATGCAAGCATATGTCCATCGCAAAACGATGGTAGTAAATATAATTTATTGTTTAATTTCATCTCTTCTTTAATAACATCTAAGATGTCACTAAAATCATATTCTAAATCATCATTTACATTTAATTCTTTAAGATAATTTTTATNNTTCAGCAAGCCATAAATGTCCAGCAACCATTACAACGTCATACTTATAACTTATAAAAGAATCAATTAATGTTGAATAATAGTTCTCCCATTCAATAATATCAAAAATAACTTTTATATTATTAATATTCTCATAATCAGTAATTATATTGAGAGTCTTATCAGTATAACCATAAACAGCAGGATCTGAGACAGCAAGTA
>LGVF01673178.1_pt2 | contig 35234 bp, 34 predicted proteins | sample 469901 | NCBI WGS metagenome assembly LGVF01 (sample SAMN03893561, study PRJNA290197) | marine sediment metagenome | material: sediment; isolation source: combined push core samples #3730, #5133, and #5579 collected at Hydrate Ridge | place: Pacific Ocean: Hydrate Ridge
GGGTATGGATCAGTGCTCGCAGTAATATTATCTTGAATATGATCCCTAACTTCTTGGGGAATACTTGTATTTGCAATTAAAGCATTATATCGAACAGTCGATAAATTGTAATCATAAATAAATATTCTAAAATGAGTGCTATCAAAAGATACGTTAGTAAAAATCGATTCAAATAAAGCAGTACACATTGCTTGATCATCGGTACTAGAAAGCAACGAATCACAATTAGTAAGATTAAATTCAGTGTTATAATCAAAATCAACTGTATTTGCATTATCTAAAATTAATTCTAAATCAGAGTAATCCAATTTATCAAAACCATATAGCGCACCGTCAGCAACACTAGTTGCGCTACGACGATCATGCATCATGTTATTAAGTCTAATGTTTCCTATCATTGATTGCATTAGAGGAACGATAATAACACTAGTTATAACTATAATGGCTAGTAATTCAACAAGACTGAAACCATTCTCATTTTTGACCATATTGACTCGCTCCTTTCCAACTTATTTAAATTATACCATTAATAGAATTGAAAGTAAATATAATTACTTATTAAGTAATACATAAAAAACACACTAATAGTAGAATAACCCAATAAAATAGGTATTTATCACGATGTCCTAAAATTCTAATTATAAATAAGATTCATTTAAATCCATTCAATAAAAAAATGGGGAATTATTGACCGATATATATTAATCGCATTTTTTTTTGATGCTTTTAAGAAATATAAGTAATATAAATATATATGAAAGAATAAAATTAATGTTGTATGACGAAAAAAAATGAAAAAACTAGCTACTCCAATATGTATTTTTCTAATGTGTTTGATAGGGTCGATATAAAAAAAACGATACTTAATATGAGTTTTTGTAATTTTAATCTGTCAAAAAGAAATAATAAATAAAGATAGAAGCTTTCCATTTTTAGATTTCTAATAAAAGATTTTACTTATCTTAAATTTATTGACCCTTTAGATTGGGAGCATCAATATTTGATATATTAGTTAGGATTATTTTTGTTAAAAAAAATTTTTTATGAACGGATTCACATGGTTTTTCCGAATATGAAATTGGAAAGATTGTTATACTTATTAATTATTCCAAGATAATGAAAAAATAAAAATAGTAACTTACAAGGCCTTTTTGAGAGGAAAATTCACTAATAAATAGGGAAAACTAATGTCCTTTTTTTGCTTTAGTCAATTTTTAAAGATAGTAATATGATAATTTGAATTTACCAATTTTGAGTAAATGATGTTTAAGATATTTAAGAACTTAGTTTTCAAGATGCAAAAAAACGAGTAAATCCTATACTTAAACAAAATGAGAATTCTTATAATAACAATTTTATTATATTTTTTTATGCTTTCACCTATTTTTTTGAGGATTATTTTAATTAAATGAATTGTAAAAAGGGTTAAGGGAATTATCTATTTAGAAATCTTTTTTTTAAAAAATCATTTTTATTTTGTAAAACTAGTCAATTTGTTGTATAATAATTTTGAATATATTAATGATGGGGTGATTTCATGAACTCACAGTTTAAAAATAGTAATTTAGGTTTTATTTTATACGCATCAATTATTGGATTGATTGTTGCTGCGACGATTTTTGTTATTTGGTATATGACTACTGGTTATAGAATTGGTACTTACGAACCAGATACAAGGCTTGGTAGTGTTTATATTGGTGGTTTGACAGAGGATGAGGTTATTCCAAGACTCGATCAAAAGATTGCTTATTGGTATAACGATGACACAATTGTTTTTGAACTTAAATATCAAGATTATAGTTATGAGTTTAATCGCGATTTGATATATTTTGACTCTGATGCTTCTACTTATAATATTCAGCAAGGTGAAATAAATGAAATTGTTGTATATTACCAAGGAAGTGATCGAGAAGTTGTTGTTCAAGAAATTACTGATTTACAATTTTTAGAAAATGTAATTGAGAATATCGATTTAACTCTACTAGTCAATGATATCCTTTATGATGTTTCTCTTATGAAATCATTTTCGAGCAAGAATGTTGAAGATTATTTGATTGATATGGAATTATCAGTTGAAGAATTAGGAACTTCATCATTCCGTATACCAGAAGGTGTTGAAATTGATGATTTAATAGAAGTTGTTGATGATATCTATGCTGATGGGAAAGTCATTATTTCATCAAAAGAACTATTTGATATTATTGAAATTTTCGGTAATGATTTAAATGATGCTGAGATGACAGTTTTAGCTTCTGCAATGCTTGAATTAGTACTAGAAACCAGTTTTTTAGTGAATGAAGTTCATTATGAACCTAATATTGATTTTGCACAATATACGGTTGAAACTTTTCCATACTTTGCTAGAAATACTGTAATAAATAGAGTTGTTAATGAGAGTTTCTCATTTTACAATCCAAATGAATCAGACTATTATTTTACAATTGAGAAAATTGATGAGTTTAGTGGAATAATGGTTTTACATGGATTACCTTTTGTAAATAATATTAGTATTACTATTACAAAAACTGAAGTTGCTTATATAACTCAATCAACGAATGACATAGCGTTACTTCAAAGTGGATTTAACGGTGTAATTATCGAAGTTGTTAGAGTAGTTACTGACATTGATGGTGTTGTTATATATAATAAAGTTATTCTATTTGAGTTTTACCCGCCTATTAAAGAAATAATTTTTGAACCTTAAACTAACTGGAGTGTGGTATTATGGCTAGAAACGTACAAAAGCGTCTAGGTGATGTTTTATTTGAACAAGGTGTAGTTACTGAAAAGCAAATTAATGAAGCTCTTAGAAAACGTTCAAAAGGCGAAAAAATAGGAGAGGCATTAATTCGTTTTGGGTATTGTAACGATTCTCAAATCGTTGATGCTCTTGAATCTTCTTTAGGTATAAGAAGAGTAAATTTACAGCTTTTATATATTGATGAAAGTGTTTTAAAGTTATTAGATGAAGAGTTTGTTACAAAGGCAAAAATAATGCCGATTAATATACATGGTAGAAGAGTGGTTATTGCTACAAATGATCCTCTTGATTTCCCAACTATTGAAAATGTTCGTTTGAGAACAGGGTTGAATGTTGAGACTGTTTTGTCTACACAAAATGATATTGATACAGCAATTGCTAGATATTACGGTTTCTCTAAAACTTTAAAGTCTTTAGGTATTGAAGTTAAAGAGACTAAAAAAGAAGAAGAAAGCTTTTATGAAGAGCTATTAAAAGATCCAGATGCTGATTCTAATGAATCACCAATTATTCAGCTTGTTAATCAAATATTATTAACTGCTGTAAAAAGTGAAGCATCGGATATTCATATTGATCCAACTGATATTGAATTTAAAATACGCTATCGAATTGATGGTGTTTTAAGTACGGAAAGAACTTTACCCAAAGTTATTTTACCAAAATTGATTTCTCGTATTAAAGTTATGTCGCATATGGATATTACAGATACAAGATCACCACAAGATGGTCGTATTAAAACAATAATTGAAGGTAGACCTATAGATTTACGTATTTCTACTTTACCGACTATTCGTGGGGAAAAAGCCGTTATGAGGGTGTTAGATTTATCGAGAGATTCAAAAGGGTTAGATCGTTTAGGATTAACTGATTTAGAACGTTCGAAATTCGAAAAGTTAATTCACCGTCCAAATGGTATTGTGTTGGTTAGTGGACCTACTGGTAGTGGGAAAACGACAACATTATATGCATCTTTAGATCAACTTAATGCTGATGATGTAAATATTATTACGGTTGAAGATCCTGTGGAAATTGAACTTGAAGGAATAAATCAAGTAAATGTTAATCCAGAAATCGATTTTACATTCGCAAATGCACTTCGATCAATTTTACGTCAAGATCCTAATATTATAATGGTTGGGGAAATTCGTGATAGCGAGACAGCAGAAATTGCAATAAAATCAGCTTTAACTGGACATTTAGTTTTAAGTACAATTCATACTAATAGTTCTGTTAAAACAATTACCCGTTTAATGGATATGGGTATTGATGGCTTCTTAGTTGCTTCATCATTGAGTGGTGTTGTTGCTCAACGTTTATTACGTGTAGTTTGCCCTTATTGTAGTAAAGAGGTAACTCCATCCAAAACAGAAATGCAAGTATTTGAAAGAAATGGTGTAAAAATAGAAAAAATGAAAAAAGCTGTAGGTTGTGAACTTTGTAATAATAAAGGTTATAAAGGACGAACAGCGATTTTTGAAATATTAGACGTTAATGAAGGTATCATAAGAATGATTTCTAATGATGCTAAAGAGTATGAAGTGTTAGCACAGGCAAGAAAAGATGGTACTAAATTATTAATTGAAGCTGGTCTTGAAAAAGTTGTTTTAGGACAAACAACTTTAGATGAAGTAATGCGAATCAGCTTAGATTAGGGGTGTAATTATGAAGATATTTGATTATAAATATCGTGCTCGACGGTTAAAAGATGGAAAAATTGTTAAAGGTGTTACAGAGGCACCATCAAAGGCAATGGTTAATAAATTTTTACAAGAACAAGGTATGAAACCAATAGAAATTTATCAACAAAAATCATGGCTTGGAGATTTAACGAGAATAAGTTTCGGACAGGTTTTAAAAGAAAGAGATTTAATCTTCTTCTTAAAACAATTAGGTTCTTTACTTAATGCTAGTGTTAAGTTAAATGAAGCAATAGAAATTTTAGCTACTCAACAAACGAATAAGCCATTAAGAAGAATTTTTTATGGAATATACTTTGAAGTGAATAGTGGTACTACGTTGGCCGATGCTTTTTCTGAGTATCCAAGTGACTTTCCAGATATCTTAATATCAATGGTTCGTGTTGGAGAGAAAACAGGAGATTTAAAAGGAACGTTATTAGATATTATTTACTATTTTGAAACACAATTTAGAATAAAATCATCAATTAAGCAAACAATGATGATGCCAGTAATTTATTTAGGAGTTGCATTCGCAGTTGCAATCTTCATATTTGTGTATGTTATGCCAGGTTATGAAGATATGTTTAGTAGTGTTGAAGGTACAACAATGCCTCCAATTACCCAATTTTTTATTGATACAGGGAATTTTCTGAATTCAAATGGTATTGTCTTAATTCTTTCGACAATTACATTTGTTATAACATTCATAATATTGAAAAAGAAATCAGCTAAATTTCAAAAGTTATTAGCTTATTTGGCGATTAAAATGCCGATAATTGGCCAAATTGTGAAATTAAATAACTTATCAAGAATCGCTGCTACACTATCGCAAATGTTAAATAATCATGTACCTTTGCAAGAGTGTTTAGTTGCTACTTACGACACACTCAACAATCAAATTTATAAAGAATTAATCGTTGAAGCCCAAAAAAATGTAAATGCTGGAGAATTTATGTCAAGAGCATTTGAAGGACATTACGGAGTTGAGGTTGTATTTACAAGAATGATCAGTGTTGGTGAAAGAACTGGAGACTTAGGGAGAATGCTTAAAAACTTATCCACATTCTATGATGAAGATAGCACAGTGAAAATCGACCGCGTTCGAAAATTACTTGAACCAGTAATGTTAATTGTTATTTTTGGACTTGTTGTTGTGATGCTATTAGCGATTATGCTACCTAGTTTATCGTTTACTAGCCAAGTTTAATGATTGTGGAAAACTACTATTGACTATTTATCTAAAATAGGCATAAATCATTGACATCAAGATTTAAAAGTGTTATATTAATTACAAGTAGTATTATAGATATAAAAAAATAAAATTAGGAGGAAATTATAAATGAATAATAAGGGTGTTACATTAATAGAACTATTAATCGTAATCGTTGTATTAGGAATTATTAGTGCTTTCGCTATTCCTGCGGTAGGAACTATCATTACTAATACTGAGAAAGACGCAATCGTTGCTGATGCTTTAGCAATCGAAAATGCTGCAAAATTATACTGTGCACAAACAACTTGTGCATCTGATGAAGGTTTAGATTGGGATGAATTAAGTCCTTACGTATCTAGTTTCAATGATAGTTATTATGAAGAAACTGATACAGGAGATAGTGCTGTCATCGCTCAACTTGGTTCAGGAGACTGGACAGTTACATTAGAGAAAAATGGTGCAGGTACTGCAGCTACTGATGAATGGGAATGGTTAGCAGCTATTCCAAGTTCTGAACAAATTGCTGGTACTGCAAGAGGACATGTTTCGGACGACTAAGTTTTAGTTAAACCATAAAAAGAGCGGTAATCGCTCTTTTTTAATAAAATCTAATTAATAAGTGGTGACTAAATTGATTTTAATTGATATTTTATTATATTCGTATATTTTCTTTATTGGATTAATCTTTGGATCATTTTTTAATGTAGTTGGAATCAGAATTCCACAAAAAAAGTCTCTCTTAGGCAGAAGTCATTGTCCATCTTGTGGCATAACTTTAGGTGTCTTAGAGCTTTTTCCTGTTGTTGGATATATTATCCTAAAAGGGAAGTGCAAAAACTGTAACGAACACATTTCGGTCAAATATCCGGTCATTGAGTTCTTGACAGGTGTATTATTTTTGATTTCATTTGTAATTTTACATGATAATATGGTAGAATATATATTAATAGTAGTATTTATCTCTCTAATGATGATTATTACAGTAAGTGACATTTATTATAAAATAGTACCGGATATTATTTTATTGGTATTTTTACCGGTCATATTTACTTTACGAATGTTTAGTCCGGTAATTTTATGGTATAATGCTATTATAGGAGCAGTCGTTGGATTTGGATTTATGTATCTTATTGCCCTTTACGGAAAAAAAAGGTTTAAGCAAGAAGCCTTAGGTGGCGGAGATATAAAACTCTATTTCATTATTGGCCTAATTTTAGGTTGGGAGATTGTCTTTATTTCAATTATGTTTGCTGCGTTACTAGGTTTGATTTTTAGTGTAATATTAAGAAAAAAACAAGGTTATTTACCTTTTGTACCATTCATATTTATGGGAAGCTTACTAGCATACTTTTTAGGACAGCCATTAATTGATTGGTATTTATCATTGATTTTTTAGGAAGAAGGTGTAAAAATGTCAAAATTAGCAATCAACTGCTTCTTTACTGATAAGGAATTCAATTTTATTGAAAAACCAGATGGGTACGCTATGAAGAAACTAAAGTATTCAAGTGTTAAACTACCTCCAGGTACAATAGAAAACGGAATTATCTATAAAGAAGAAAAGTTAACTAAATTGTTAAAAGACACTTTTAAACTATTCAAAATTAAAGCCCGCCGCGTGAACTTAATTGTCCACGAGGAACTTTTTACGTTTCGTAAAATTGAAGTACCAATTATTTATAAACCTTCAGAAATCGGCGATTATATTAATTCCCAAATTGGTAAAACGATAATGATCCCATTTGATGATATGAAAATGGATTACATTATTCACAAAAAAAATGAGGATTCATATGAAGTTATTATGTTTTATGCTCCAAAGCATGAACTTAAATCATATGTTGATTTATTCTATAATATGAATATGCAGGTTGTTAGAACGGATATTCCACCTTTATCTTTACATCGTTTATACTATTATCGTAAATATGAAGATTCTGATATTAAGTTTGAAACAGATATTATGTTTTTAGCGATATTTGATGATACTTATTCAATGTATATTTTTGATCAAGAAATTCCTGTTTTCTCGATTGTGCAAAACTTAAATGTTTCACAGTTAGTAGGAGAAAAATATTTAGATGTTTTAGATCAAGAAATTTCCAAAATCTCAAATTATTATAAATATAATTTAAACGCTGGAGATTGCTCTATCGAAAAATTAGTATTATTTAATATGTCAACAAAATTATCTAATGAACAAATCCATGATTACTTTTATGAAGAGGGAGCACTAATGAAGTCAGAAGTATTCGACATGAAAACAATAAGTAAAATTGTTGATACTTTGATTGATCGTGAGTGTTATATTCCTTTAGCTGCTAGTTTACCAGATCCGAAAGGAATGTGGTAATATGAGTAAAAAACATGTATATTCAAAAGATGCAACTGGATTTGGAGATTTTATATATATTGATTTATTACCTGAAGTAAGACGTTCAAGACAATTTAATGTTAATGTAATTATTTCATTATTATTTGCAATTGTTTTAGCTTTCTTCTTAATTTATAGACCTTATAGTGATGCAACATTCCTATTAGAAGATGTTAGTAGTATTAATTATGATTTAGAACATGAATTTGCTTTAACACAAGAGGAATTTAATGGCTATGAAATTGATATTGAAGCTATTTCTTTTGAAGAAGATATTCATGAAATGGAAAAATTACGTGTAAATTTTAATAATCTAATTGATGATATTGAATTAATTGTTGATGCGAATAGCGGAAGGATTAAAGAAATCACTTATAATGCTGAAACAAAAGAAATTCGTGTTACTGTAGCGATAGTATCACAGTTTAGTTACAATACATTGAATAATAATCTATTAAGCCTTGAATGGGTAAGCAGTAGTATTTACGGCGTTCCTGTTAGACAACCTGATCAAGTTGAATATACTTCAATATTTGTGATTGGAGTTGATTATAATGTTGAATAGACGATTAAGTGATTATATATTTTACGGTGGACTAGTATTGATTGTTGTATTGGTTGTCTTTTTAAGATTTGTAATAATTGGTGGTTTAACTGAAAAAATCACAGTTATTGTAGAAAATAACATTGCTTTACAAAAACAAATTGATGCACTTGAAGAAGTAGTTCAAGAAAATAAAGAAGTACAAACAAGCCATCTTTATGAACTGTATGATATTATTCCGAATGTTTATTCAGGAACAGAATTAACTTATAAAACGGTATCAATATTAGAAAGTTTAGGGATCGATGAATCAGATGATATTCAGAGAACTGTTTTTGTTAATCAAAATATAACATTCCAAGACGAGACAACATTTAGTAATATCGCTTTAGAATACTTTGTTGTCGAAGTTCAAGTTTCGTTTACTACAATGGATGCAGAAGTTGTTAATAATTTTATTGATGCTCTTTATAATAGTGATCAATTGTTTATTATTTATGAACTTGAGCATACAGTTCCCGATGGAGAAAACTATGTTGAAGTTTTAATTAGTTTCTTAGCAATTTATGATATCGAAATGGAAGAGGAAAGCTAAAATTAGCTTTCCTCTTTTTTTATGTATTCTTCAATTTCATTTATTAATTCATCATACATGATGTCTTCTTTAACTTTTCTTTTAATCTTCCCATCTACAAAAATTAAACCTTCACCTTTACCTCCGGCAATACCAATATCAGCAGCTTTAGCTTCACCTGGACCGTTTACGGCACATCCCATAACAGCAACTGTTATATCATAGTCTTTTGATTCTAAATACTTTTCCACTTTATTAACTAAATCAAACATATTATATTGAATACGACCACAAGTAGGACAACTAATAATTTTTGGTTTCTTATATAATCCAAGAGAACTTAATAATTCTTTAGCAACTTTTACTTCCTCAATCGGATCAGCGGATAAACTAACACGAACGGTATCACCTATTCCTTCATATAGGAGAATACCTAAACCAATTGAACTCTTAATTGTTCCACCAAAAAGAGTTCCAGCTTCAGTAATGCCAAGATGAAGTGGATAATCAAATTCATCACTTGCAGCGCGGTAAGCTTCAACAGTTTTGGAAACATCACTTGATTTTAAAGATAAAATAATATCGTAAAAATCAAATTTTTCAAGTAAATTGACATGATATTTAGCACTTTCCAACATTCCTTTAGAAGTTACTCCATATTTTGCAATAATATCTTTTTCTAAACTTCCACCATTTATTCCAATTCGTATAGGAATATTTTTTTCTTTGCAGGCATCGACAACTTTTTTGATTTTTTCTTCACTTCCAATATTTCCCGGATTAATCCTAATTTTATCAATCCCATTTTCAATACAAATCAAAGCAAGTCGATAATCAAAATGAATATCTGCAACTAAAGGAACAGTTACTTGTTGTTTTATTTCCTTTATAGCATAAGCATCTTCCTTATCAAAAACAGCTAGACGAATAATCTTCGCACCAGCAGTAGCATAAGTGTTGATTTGATTTACAGTTTCAGAAATGTTTTTAGTTTTTGAAGTTGTCATTGTTTGAATAACAATATCGTTCATTCCACCAATTTTAACATTTCCGACTTTTACAGTTTTTGTATTTACACGTTTATTCATAGTATCACCGTTTCAATTATACATTATTATGAGGGAAAAATATATAAATGTATTGATTTTTAAGGAAAATAGTGATATATTATAAAAGACTTTTTAGTGAGGAGGATTAATATGAGAACAGCATTTACTTTAAGATGTACAGTATGTAAAAGTGAGAACTATCGTACGGATAAAAATAAGAAAATTCATCCTGAGAGATTAGAAACAAATAAGTTTTGTCCAAAATGTGGTAAAGTAACACTTCATAAAGAAAAAAAATAATTAAACTTCCATTTATGCGAAGTTTTTTTAAATAAGAGGTGATTTTATGAGTAACTATATTTATGGAATTGACGTTGGTGGAACAACTATAAAATTTGGGCTTTTTGATCATTTTGGAAATTTCTTAAAAAAATGGGAGATTACAACTGATAAAAGTGATAATGGTAAAAACATTGTTAAGGATATTTATACGTCTATTTTAGATAAAACGCCAAATTTGGAAGATGTTATTGGATATGGATTAGGGGTTCCTGGTCCAGTTACTAATAACTTTATTCCTATTGCCGTTAATTTAGGTTGGAAAAATGTTGATTTGAAAGATGAACTTAAAAATCTATTGAAAAATGAACATATTTACGTTGCTAACGATGCAAATATTGCAGCTTTAGGGGAAGCGGCTTTTGGTGCGGGTAAAGGACATAAAGATGTAGCAATGCTAACAATCGGTACAGGTATTGGTAGTGGTTTTGTTATTGATAGTAATGTCATTGAAGGTTATCATGGAGCAGCTGGAGAAATAGGTCATTTAAAAGTTAACCCTCAAACTCCGCTACCATGTAACTGTGGAAAAAAAGGATGTTTAGAAACTGTAGCAAGTGCAACAGGTATCAAAAATACATATCGTTTGTTTAAAAAAACTTTTGTTGGTGATTCATCATTATTTAGTTTGAAAACACCTTCAGCAAAAGCAATTTTTTATGCAGCTAAAAACAATGATGAATTAGCTAATTTAGTTGTTGATTATGTAGCTCACTATCTAGGATATGCATGTCATGTAATTAGTGCTACAACTAATCCTTCAATTATTGTAATTGGTGGAGGAGTTTCAAGAGCAGGTGATTTTTTAATCAATAAGATTGATAAAAACTTTAATGATTTTCTATTTTCACCAGTTAAAGGAACGAAAATTGTTCAAGCAAAACTTGGAAATGATGCAGGAATTTATGGCGGTGCAAAATTAGTGATAAATAATGGTTAAAGCGATTATTAATGAATATACTGAGAATACGTATATTATAAATGAAAAATTAGAAACGTTTATTATTGATCCAGGTGCTAACTTTTCTGAAATTAAAGCATATATAACAGAAAAGAATTTCATTGTTAAAGGAATATTATTAACTCACGGACACTTTGATCATTTATATTCAATTAATGAAGTCGAAAATGAATATAAATGTGATATATATATTTATGAAACAGAAAGAGATTTCTTATTTGATCCTAATTTGAACTTATCAAGCTCACTAAATACACCGATATCTTTAAAACATAAAAATCGTTTAAAATTGATTAAACATAACGATGAGCTTATATTAGGTCGAGAAAAAATTAAAGTTTTACATACTCCAGGACATACAAGAGGTGGAGTATGTTACAAATATAAAAGATTTCTGTTTAGTGGTGATACTTTGTTTAAAGGAACAATTGGTAGATATGATTTACCTACATCAAACAAAGCACAACTACGAAGAAGCCTTGAATTAATCATTAAGGAATGTAGAGATAACACTGTTGTTTATCCAGGACATGGACATTTTACAACAATTCTTAATGAAAAGCATGAAAATCCATTTTTGGATTTTGCAAGAAAATAGATATAAAGACCGTATACCGGTCTTTTTTATTTTTTAGCACTCAATACTTGACACTGCTAAAACGATGGTGTATAATATTGTTAGCAGTCAGAATCAATGAGTGCTAGCGGAGGTGAGCTAATGCTCTCAAAAAGACAAGAAATAATTCTGAAACTCGTTATTGAAGAATATATTAAAACGGCTGAACCAATAGGTTCAAGAACGATTTCTAAAGTGTTGGATTTTTCTTCTGCGACTATTAGAAATGAGATGGCTGATCTTGAAGAGTTGGGATATATCGAGAAAACTCATACTTCAAGCGGACGTATACCGAGTGATAAAGGGTACCATTATTATATTGAAGTGATTTTAACTGATAATAATGACTATAGTAAAAGTTTCAATATTATTGACGAATTATTCGAAAACGCTGATATTAAAAGAGAAGAAGCAATTAAACAAGCTATGAATTTGTTATCACAACTTACTAACTATACATCAATTGCCTTAGGACCTAGTGCCTACGGATCTCGAATAAAAAAAATTGAGTTAGTACCACTTAGTGAGAGTAAATGTATTTTGTTAATTGTTACCAATTATGGACATGTTGAAAGTAAACAAATAAGTGTTCCTAGTAATACTAGTCTAGATGATATGAAACGTGTCATAGAGATTTTTAACGATATATTATATGATTGTCCAATTGGACAAGTAAGTGAGAAGTTACATTATGAGATTAATACGACTAGAATAAAGGATATTATGACTTATAATCAAACTATAATCGAAACTTTCTTAGAAGCATTTACTAAATTCACACAAAGTAAGTTTTATTTATCAGGAAAAAATAAAATGCTTTATCAACCAGAGTTTAATGACGTTCAAAGAGTGAGAGAATTACTTGCTTTCTTTGAACAAAATGATATATTCCGCTTAGTCGAGAATACCGAACAAAAAGGAATATCAGTCCGAATTGGTAAAGAAAACCAAATTAAGGCTATGCGTGACTGTACTGTTATAACTGTTCCATATCAATTGAATGAGAATAAATCTGGAACAATCGCAATTGTTGGACCAACTAGAATGGAATATCAAAAAGTTATTCCATTAGTTAAATATTTGGCTTCCCATATGTCGAAGCTATATAAGGAGTAAAGAATGGCAAAAAAAGAAAAACTTCAAGAGGAAGTAAAAGAAGTAGAAGAAAAAGAACCAGAGGTTATCATTGAAGAACCTTTAACAGAAGAGGAAAAGTTATTATTACAAATTAAAGAATTAGAAGAAGTAGTAAAGAAATTACAAAATGATTATTTACGAGAAAAAGCAGATTTAGAAAATGTTAAAAAACGTTTAGAAAAAGAACGCGTGACCGAAAGAAAATACGCCGCAATGAGTTTTGCTAAAAAACTTATTGGTCCGCTCGATCATTTTGAATTAGCATTGAACCATGATGTAACAGATGAAGCTACTAAAAATTTTGTGCAAGGATTTAAAATGATTCAAGAACAGATAAAAAAAGGACTAGAGGAAGAAGGAGTAAGCGAAATAGACGCTTTAAATGAAGAATATAATCCTAACTTCCATCAAGCAATAATGGTAGAGAAAAAAGATGGTGTTGAGCCGAATATCGTTATTGAAGTATTACAAAAAGGATATATTTTTAAAGATAGAGTTATTAGACCTGTAATAGTAAAAATAAGTGAATAAAAAGGAGTGAAATAAAATGGGTAAAATTATCGGAATCGATTTAGGTACAACAAATTCATGTGTAGCTGTAATGGAGGGAAACGAAGCAAAAGTAATTGCTAACGCTGAAGGTGCAAGAACAACTCCATCAGTAGTAGCATTTAAAAATGGTGAAATTCAAGTAGGAGAAGTTGCTAAAAGACAAGTAATAACAAATCCTGACACTGTTTCATCTATTAAAAGAAAAATGGGAACAAAAGACAAAGTAAAAGTTAACAATAAAACATATACCCCACAAGAAATTAGTGCAATGGTATTACAAAACTTAAAGAAAACAGCTGAAGACTATTTAGGACATAAAGTAACTGAAGCAGTAATTACTGTTCCAGCTTATTTTAATGATGCTGAACGTCAAGCTACAAAAGACGCTGGTAAAATAGCAGGGTTAGAAGTAAAACGTATAATCAATGAACCAACTGCAGCTGCTTTAGCATACGGAATTGATAAAACAGATAAAACACAAACAATTTTAGTTTATGATTTAGGAGGAGGAACATTTGATGTTTCAATTCTTGAATTAGCTGATGGAACTTTTGAAGTAGTTTCAACTGCTGGAGATAACCGCTTAGGTGGAGATGACTTTGATCATAAAATCATGGATTACTTAGTAAGTGAATTTAAAAAAGAGACAAGCGTTGATTTATCAGTTGATAAAATGGCAATGCAAAGACTTAAAGATGCAGCTGAAAAAGCTAAAAAAGATTTAAGTGGAATTACTTCAGCACATATTAGTTTACCATTTATTAGTGTTGGACCAAGTGGACCTGTCCATTTAGAAAAAACATTATCAAGAGCTAAATTTAACGAGTTAACTAGTGATCTTGTTGAAAAAACAATGGGACCAGTTAGACGTTCATTAAAAGATGCTTCAATGACAAAAAATGATATCCATCAAGTATTACTTGTTGGAGGATCTACAAGAATTCCTGCTGTTCAAGATGCAATAAGAAAAGAATTAGGTCAAGAACCAAATAAAGGTGTTAACCCTGATGAAGTAGTAGCTATGGGAGCTGCAATTCAAGGTGGAGTATTAAGTGGAGACGTTAAAGATATACTATTATTAGACGTTACACCATTATCACTTGGAATTGAAACATTAGGTGGAGTATTTACTAAACTTATTGAAAGAAATACAACTATCCCAACATCTAAATCGCAAATATTTAGTACAGCAGCAGATAATCAACCAGCTGTAGATTTACATGTTTTACAAGGTGAACGTCCAATGGCTTCACATAATAAAACATTAGGTCGTTTCCAATTAACAGATATTCCGCCAGCACAACGTGGTGTACCTCAAATAGAAGTATCATTTGATTTAGATGCAAATGGTATAGTTCACGTTAAAGCTAAAGATTTAGGTACCGGAAAAGAACAATCAATTACTATCGCAAATGGTAGTGGATTAAGTGATGCTGAAATTGATAGAATGGTTAAAGAAGCAGAAGAAAATGCTGACGCTGATCAATTACTAAAAGAAGATGCAGATTTACGTAACGAAGCAAATCAATTAATTTTTGCTGCTAATAAAGCAGTAACTGATTTAGCTGATAACGTTTCAGATGAAGAAAAAACGGAAGTAGAAGACAAGATTAAAGAATTAGAAGAAGCATTAAAAGGTGAAGACCTAGAAGATATAAAAGCTAAAAAAGAAGCCTTAAACACTATTGCTCAAAATTTAGCTACAAAAGCATACCAACAAGCACAAGAGGCTCAACAAGCAAACGGTGAAGCCGAAGAAGAACCAACAACGCAAGATGATAATGTTGTAGATGCAGATTTTGAAGAAGTAGATTAATAGATTTGAAGCAGTTAATCTGCTTCTTATCTTTATAAATTGAGGTGATGTAAATGAGTGAAAAAAGAGACTATTATGATGTCTTAGGTATTGATAAAAATTCCGATGAGCCATCTATAAAAAAAGCATATAGGACACTAGCAAAGAAATATCATCCAGATGTTTCAACTGAAGATAATGCTGAATCAAAATTTAAAGAAGTACAAGAAGCCTACGAAGTTTTAAGTGATACATCAAAACGCTCACAGTATGATCGTTTTGGTCATCAAGCTAACAATGGCCAAGGGTTTAATACATCAGGATTTGGTGGATTTGACTTTAATGTTAACGATATTTTTTCAAGTTTCTTTGGTGGGGGACAACCTCAACAATCAAATCGTCGACGTAAAGGCCAAGATATGCAACGTAGAATGAGTATTTCATTTGAAGAAGCAGTATTTGGAGCAAAAAAGAAAATTAGAGTTACCCTACATGAAGAGTGTCATACATGTCATGGTAGTGGAGCTCATTCTAAGAGCGATTTTAAAACATGTTCACGTTGTAACGGACGTGGAACTGTTATAGTGGAACAACAATCATTATTTGGTAGAACAAGATCCCAAACGGCGTGCCCAGTTTGTCACGGTAAAGGAAAAGAAATTACTAAAAAATGTTCTACTTGTAACGGTGAAGGAATTGAATCGCATAATAAAGATGTTGAAGTAAAAGTTCCAGCAGGAATTGATACAGGCCAACAAATTAGATTAGAAGGTTATGGAAATAAAGGGTTTAATGGTGGTAAATCAGGTGATTTATATATCTTGTTTGATGTTAAAAAACATGAATTTTATGAACGTCACGGAGACGATATTGTCATTCAAGTTCCAATTACTTTCGCTCAAGCAGCATTAGGAGATACTATTAAAGTACCTACTCCACACGGCAATGTAAAATTGAAAATACCTTCAGGAACTCAAAGCGAAACAATCTTCAGACTTCGCTCTAAAGGAATCCCTAATGTAAGAACTAAACGTAATGGTGATGAACATGTTGTAATCAAGGTTGTTACACCTTCAAAACTTTCTAGACAACAAACTAAATTATTTGATCAATTAGGAAATACTGATTTAGCAAATGATTCAGTATTTACTAAATTTAAAAAATTCTTAAAAAATTAAGTTTCAGTTAAACTGAAACTTTTTTCTTGTTGTGATATAATACAAGAGATATTTACTATTGAAATGAGTGATTAACATGAAAATCGGATTTTATACCTTAGGTTGTAAAGTAAATACATACGAAACTGAAAGCATATGGGAACTCTTTAAAGAAAAAGGGTTTTTACGTGTTAAACATAATGAATTTGCTGATGTTTATATAATAAATACTTGCACAGTAACTAACGCTGGTGACTCAAAAAGTAGAAAAGCTATTAGAAGATTAATAAAACAAAATAATGAGGCAGTAATTGCTGTTATGGGATGTTACTCACAAATGGCTCCAAATGATGTATTTGAAATTGATGGAGTTGACATTGTTATTGGGACAAAACACCGTGAACAAATTGTTAAACTTGTTGATAAAGCACTTATTGAAAGAGAAAAAATACTTAATGTCACAGATGTTTCAAGATACCTTGTGTTTGATGAAACACATGTGACAAACTTTACTGAAAACACTAGAGCATTTCTAAAAATTCAAGATGGATGTAATAACTTTTGTAGTTATTGTATAATCCCTTTTGCTAGGGGACCAGTAAGGTCAAGGGATAAAAATTCAATACTTAAAGAAACAAAAGATTTAGTAAAAAATGGCTATCATGAAATAGTATTAACAGGTATTCATACTGGGGGTTATGGTAGTGATTTAGAGGACTATTCACTGTATGATTTACTAGTAGATTTAAGCAAAGTAGATAATCTAAAACGAATTAGAATATCTTCAATTGAGATTAATGAGTTATCTGATAATATTTTAAAGCTTATAAATGACAATAGTATATTTGCTAAACATCTCCACATTCCACTTCAAAGTGGTAGTGAAGAAATTTTAAAGCAAATGAGAAGAAAATACACTAAACAGGATTTTGAGGATATGATTACTAATATTCGTAATATAATTCCGAATATTGCAATTACAACAGATGTTATAGTTGGTTTCCCTGGTGAAACAGATACTCAGTTTATTGAAATGTATGATTTCATTAAGAAAATATCATTTTCAGAACTACATGTTTTTCCATATTCAAGACGGAGTGGAACAACTGCAGGTAAAATGAAAAATCAAATTAATGGTACAATTAAATCGTATCGCGTAAATCAACTAATAAAACTCAACGAGGAGTTAGCTGAAAAATACATTAATAAAGACTTTTCTAAACAATTAAGTGTTTTATTTGAGACATCTGATGAAATGTTTACTTATGGTCATTCTGATACATATATCTATGTTAAAGTTCCTAGGAATACAATATTACATAATGAAATTGTCAAATGTGAAATAATAATACCAAAATATAGAGACACTTTAGTCAAAAAAATAAGCTAAACCATTAGGGTTAGCTTATTTTACTTGATAAGTAATTAGTAAGTCTTGTTCACCGACATAAATATCGTATTCTTGTTGATCTAATATTGCTTCAGGTAAATTATGTAAGAAATTAATTAATTCATCCAAACATTCATATTTATTTGAGGATTCAATTAACTTCTTTACCCCTTTTTTCATCGACATTTTTCGTAATGTTTTTCTTTCTGTTTTAATAACGATTAGTAATGTATCTTTTGATCTTTTTAGAAGTTTACCGTATGAGTATTTAGTAAATACAGGTAGCTCCTCTACTTTGTGAGAAAAATATTTTCTGACACGCTTTTTTGATCTCCCACGTAGTTTGTCAAAAGAATTGGTGTCTCTTTTACGTTTATTTCTTGTTTTATCTATTAACTGAAGACCGTTATATTTTTTTCGATCTAACTTTCTAGCTTTACGAACATAACTTTTTGAACCAAGATAGATACGTGCTGATTTGACCAATCTGGATATAATAAAACCAATTACGACTAAACCAATTATAGTATATATCCAATTTTCCATTGCTAATTGTAATAGATTTTCAAAATCCATAATTCCACCACCTTATTCATGAATATTTTACCATAAAAAGGCCTTATTGAACACATTTTAACTAAAAAGGACTGTTTTTCGGAAATTGCTTTACATTTAATCGTAATTTTGTTATTATAAATTGAGAAAATAAAGAGTGAAAGGAGGGACCAAAAGATGGCAAAAACTGTAGTTAAAGAAAACGAATCGATAGAAGACGCTTTAAGAAGATTTAAGCGCGATGTTTCGAGATCAGGTACCCTGCAAGAAGCTCGAAAAAGAGAATTTTATGTTAAACCTAGTATTTCTAAGAAAATCAGACAAAAAGCAAACGCAAAAAGAAAAAATTAATAATAAAATAACGGTAAATTTACCGTTATTTTTTTCCCTTTAATGCATTAATATGCTATGATTAAGGTATATTCAAGATGGGAGATAGATACTTTGGTTGATTTATCAAAATTACAAGTTAAGTTTTACAATCTTGACAACTTTCGAATAGTTATTGGAAGTAATGATAAAAATATAAAAGTTTTGAATTCGATGTTTAATGTTAATATTTTTACAAAAGGTGAAGAGATTTTTGTTGATACAAAAAATCATGAATTAATCAGAACTATCGAGAAGATTTTTAAAACATTAATAATCGTAGCCTCAAAAAATATTGTGATTTCTGAACGTGATGTTTTATATATTGCAAAACTATCTGAAAAAATGAATCCTGAAGAAATTTCTGATATTTATATTAACCGTATAATGATTACTAAAACGTTATCAGGAAAGCCAATTTATGCAAAAACATTAAATCAAAAGCATTATATACAAGCAATTAATAAATATGATTTAGTATTTGGTATTGGACCTGCTGGTACTGGGAAAACATATGTTGCTGTTATGAACGCAATAAGTAAATTGCGAGATGGCTCTGTTAAAAAAATAATTTTAACAAGACCTGCAGTTGAGGCTGGTGAAAAACTAGGATTTTTACCAGGAGACTTAAAGGAAAAAGTTGATCCTTATTTACGACCTTTATATGATGCATTATATGAAGCCTTAGGAAACAGACATACTGAGGAATTGATTGAAAAAGGAACAATAGAGATAGCTCCTTTAGCATATATGCGAGGAAGAACATTAGAAAATGCATATGTGATATTAGATGAAGCTCAAAATACAACAACAAATCAAATGAAGTTATTTTTAACAAGATTAGGATTTAATTCTAAAATGGTTGTTACCGGTGATATAACACAAATTGATTTACCACACAAGACTACTAGTGGTTTAATTCAAGCAATTCAATTACTAGATAATGTGGAAGGTATTTCAATTATTACATTTGAACGTGTTGATGTAATTAGGCACCCACTTGTTCAAAAAGTCTTAGAAAAGTATGAAAAACATGAAAATAAATATACTAAATTATTTTAATGAGATAGATTATTCTAATACTATTAATAAAGTATTGAAGAAAGCTTCGAATATTACCGGTGTTCAAAATAAAAGTATTAACATTATCTTAGTTGATAATGAAGAAATCAAAAGGTTAAATAAAGAATATAGAAAAAAAGACTATATTACAGATGTCCTAACATTTTCCGACGGATATTTGAATAATTTAGGGGATATTTTTGTATCTCTTCCTAAATGTGAAGAACAAAGGATTGAACTGGAACATTCATTTAATCGTGAACTTGGATTCTTATGCGTTCATGGATTCTTACATTCAATAGGATATGATCATCAAAATAAAGAAGAAGAAAGTATTATGATAAAGCTACAAGACAATATCTTAAATGCAGCTAAATTGTATAGGTAGGTGTTACAATGAAAGATTTATTTAATAAGGCAAAAGCAGTTTTACCAAATTCATATTCAGATTATTCTAATTTTAAAGTTGCCGCAGCTTTACGACTTAAGAACGGTGAAATTATTACTGGAGTGAATGTTGAAAATGCCTCATTTGGATTAACTAATTGTGCTGAAAGAAGTGCGTTATTCACGGCGTTTTCACAAGGTTATAGAAAAGAGGATATTTTAGAAATATTAATAACTACAGAGCAAACTGATTTTATTTCTCCTTGCGGAGCTTGTCGTCAAGTAATGCGTGAATTAATGCCAGAAGATGCAAAAGTTCATATGACAACTGTTGATGGGAAGACAAAGACAGTTGAAAATAAGGATTTATTACCATTTGCTTTTACAGAGAATGATTTATAATGTTTAAATCAGGTTTTGTTACGATCGTTGGAAGACCCAATGTAGGAAAATCAACATTCTTAAATAAAGTATTAGGTAAAAAAATAACAATCACAAGTGATAAACCCCAAACAACTAGAAATAATATATCTGGGATTTTTACTTCTGAGACATCACAAATTATTTTTATTGACACTCCAGGTATCCATAAACCCAAACACAAACTAGGAGAATTCATGACAAAAGAAGCGATTAATACTTTGAGAAGTGTTGATTTAATCGTTTTTATGACAGATGGAAATCAAGAGTTTGGACGAGGAGATCAATTTATTATTGAAGAGTTAAAGAAAGTAAAAATACCAGTTTTTCTTATAGTTAACAAAGTTGATTTAGTAAAAGATATTGGACCGCTGAAAAAGAATATTGATAAGTTCAAAGCAGCCCATACCTTTACTGGTGTTTTCACAATAAGTGCACAACGTGGTGATAATGTTGAGAGATTAGTTTCTGATATTGAAGCAATGTTAGAAGAAGGTCCGAAATATTACCCAGATGATCAAATTACTGATCATCCTGAAAGATTTATTATAAGTGAATTGATTAGAGAGAAAGTTTTAAGATTAACTAGAGAAGAAATTCCTCATAGTGTTATGTGTTTAATAGATTATTTAGAATATGATAAAGTTAATCCTAGATTAATTAATATTCATGCTTCTATAATTGTTGAAAGAAATTCTCAAAAGGGTATTATTATCGGTAAAGGTGGACAAATGATTAAAGAGATTGGAACCTTAGCTAGAAAAGATATCTTATATTTACTAGGAAATAAAGTCTTTTTGGATTTACATTGTAAAGTAGTTAAAGATTGGCGTAATAAAGATTTTCATTTACGTAATTATGGATATATAGAAGAACTGTAAGAGGTGATTCGTTTTGGAAATTAACAAAGCTTTTGTTTTGAACTCTATCGATTATAAAGAAAGTAGTAAAATCCTATATCTTTATAGCGAAAAAGGGCATTTAAGTGTAATAGCACACGGCGTTAAGAAGATGAATAGTATTAATCGTTTTTTAAGCCAAAATGGAACACTGATTAAATTATCAACTACTAATGGCAAATTTCCGTCTTTAAAAGAGGGCGAAATAATTAATGAGTATGAAAATATTAAGAAAAGTGTTGAATCTTATACTTATATGAATCATATTATGGAGTTAGTAAGAAACGTTATTAGCGAAGATTTAGATCATATTAAAATGTTTCATTTTCTTGAAAAAGTCTTTATAAAGATAAACAACGAAGATGATTATGAAATAATAACCTTTATTTTTGAACTAAAATTATTGCATTTTATTGGATATGGACTAAATTTTAAAGAATGTAGTATTTGTGGAAAGAGTGAAAATCTAGTCTTTAATGTTAGTAATGGTGGATTAGTGTGTCCAGAACACTTGAATTTTAATGATTTATCTTATAACATTGATATCTATAATTACCTGAAGTACTTATACTATATTGATTTAGATGAACATGAGTTACCAAAAATAGCTAATCCAGAAAGAGTGATTATTAGAAATATTATTGATATGTTATTTGATGAATTTGTTAGTTTTAAAACGAAATCCCGAAATATTATCAAACAAATTAAGAAATACTAAAAAGAGCTTGTCTCTTTTTTTTGATTTTATGTTATAATATAAACTGCATAATTATGTCCAAATTTTAAATACAAGGAGGCTAACATGAATAAACTTAAAATGGAAGAACTTGTAAATTACGCTAAAAACTATGGTTTTGTTTACCAGGGAAGTGAAATTTACGGGGGCTTAGCAAATACTTGGGATTATGGACCACTTGGAGTTGAACTGAAAAAAAATATTAAAAACGCTTGGTGGAAAAAATTTATTCAGGAAAATAAATTAAATGTTGGACTAGATAGTTCAATATTGTTAAATCCCAAAACATGGGAAGCTAGTGGACATGTTGGTGGATTTAGTGATCCTCTTACTGATTGTAAGAGCTGTAAAACAAGACATAGAGCAGATAAATTGATTGAGGATTTTGATCCTGATATAAACGCTGACGGCTGGAGTAATGAGAAAATGATGGAATACATCATTGCAAATAATATAATTTGTCCAAACTGTGGGAAATTAAACTATACAGAAATTAGACAGTTTAATTTAATGTTTAAAACATCACAAGGTGTTGTTAGTAACACCGATATATATTTACGACCTGAAACAGCGCAAGGGATTTTCTTGAATTTTAAGAATGTTCAACGTACTTCTCGTAAAAAACTACCTTTCGGAATTGGACAAATTGGAAAATCATTTCGTAACGAAATAACACCTGGTAACTTTATTTTTAGAACAAGAGAATTTGAACAGATGGAACTTGAGTTCTTTTGTAAACCAGGAACTGAAATGGAGTGGTTTGATTATTGGAAAGCACAATCTCATAATTTCTTATTATCTTTAGGATTGAAAGATGAGGATATCAAATTAAGAGACCATGATTTAGAGCAGTTGTCACATTATTCAAATGCTACAACTGATATTGAATTTAGATTCCCGTGGGGATTTGATGAATTATGGGGTATTGCTTCACGTACTGATTATGATTTAAAACAGCATCAAGATTATTCAAAGCAATCATTGATGTATCTTGATCCTGAAACGAATAAAAAATATTTACCATATGTAATAGAACCATCTTTAGGTGTTGAAAGACTGTTTTTAGCAGTTTTATCTTCTAGTTTTACAGAAGAAACATTAAGTGATGGTGAAACAAGAATAAATCTTAGATTAGCATCTCATCTAGCACCTTATAAGGTTGCTGTTTTACCACTAATTAAAAAATATCATAAGGAAAAATCACTAGAAATGGTAGAATATCTTGGTAAAGTATTCACTGTGACTTATGATGAAACCGGAAAAATCGGAAAAAGATATCGTCGTCAAGATGCAATAGGAACACCATTTGTGTTAACGATTGATGATATTGGAGTTAGTGAAAACAAATTTACTTTAAGAGATCGTGACTCTATGGAGCAGATAACCTTATCAAAAGAAGAATTAATTCCATATTTACTACAAAAACTTTATTATTAGGAGTTATATATGGCAAGAATTAATGAAGAGACAATAAATGAAATATTATCAAAGACTGATATACTTGAAGTCATTGGTGAAAAAGTAACTCTTTCAAAACAAGGAAAGAGTTATTTTGGATTATGTCCATTTCATAGTGAGAAAACTCCTTCATTTTCAGTTGAACCGGAACGTAAAATATATAATTGTTTTTCATGTGGTGAAAAGGGAAATGCGATTACCTTTTTACAAAAAACAAGTAATCTATCTTTTGTTGAAGCAATCGAAGATTTAGCTGAACGAGCCAATGTTAATATTGATTTTACAGAATTTAAAAAAGAAAATCCTAATGCTCGTCTTTACAATATTAATAATGATGCACTTAACTTTTATAAGTTATATTTATCTAATACAAAACAAGGTGCTAATGCAAAAAGTTATCTAAATAAAAGAGGATTAACTACTGAAATCATTAATAAATTTGATTTGGGACTGTCTCCTGGTGATTTTGATTTGCTTACCAAGACTTTAACGGCAAAAGGAACACTAGTCTCAGATTTGTACGACTTAGGTTTAGCAAAACAAAGTAAAATTGAATCGTTTTATGATTTATTTAGAGATAGAATTATTATCCCTATTAAAGATGAAAAAGGTAATACTGTTGCCTTCTCTGGACGAACTTACTTAGATAAAGATAAGGATAGTCCTAAATATATTAATAGTCCGCAAACGAAAATATTTACGAAATCTAATATCTTATATAATTTAGATAATGCGTTAAATTATATAAAACAAAATAATCGTGTTGTTTTATTTGAAGGGTATATGGATGTGATTGCCGCTTATCGTGCTAATATAAAAGATAGTGTAGCATCAATGGGAACCTCTTTAACAAAAGAGCAAGTTCGTTTGATTAAGAGATACACTAATAACATCGTAATTTGTTACGATGGAGATCCAGCGGGAATAGAAGCAACATCTCGCGCGATTAACTTGTTTACAAATGAAAAAATGCAAATAAAAATTGTTATGCTACCTGATAGGTTAGACCCTGATGATTACATAACAAAATATAGTGCTGAAAAATTAAACCATTTTATTAATGAGCAATGGATTGATGGTATTGAGTTTCAATATCGTAAAAATAATATGGATATTGATTTTACAAAAATGCTTGATATCGAAAGATTTAAGAAAACAGTATTTGATTTAATAAAAAATACTTCAAATACAATAATTGAGTCGTATATAAAAAGATTAGCAGAAGATGTTAAAATTTCTCAAGAATCTATTAGACAAGATTTCCAACAATATACAAAAAGAAACATCCAAAATATAACACATAAACCAAGTCGGAAAATGGCAATTGATAATAAGTTTATAGTTGCAGAAAGAAAAATACTTAATTATTTTCTACAAAACTTTAAATATGTTGAAGATTTTAATAGTGAGTTCCAGGGAATGTTTTATATTACTGATATTGTTCGCGATATTAGAATAGCAATTGAAGATATATACTTTAATAATGATGAAAACAAGTTACAATCAATAGATTTTAAACAATTTGAAGAAGCGCTAAGTAATGAGCAAATGCAGTTCTTTCAGTCAAAAGTGAAATATAATAAGATCGAATTAAAAGATCAAGAATATCTGGACTTTAAAGAAGTGCTAAACAATTACTTAACAGAAATTCAAATTGAGAAATGGAATGAAGAGATTAGTATCGCTCCAACCATTCAAGAAAAAATTAAATTGGCAGAGTATCGTGATTTAAAATTAAAGGAGGATAAAAGATGGACAAAGAAAAAATAATTCAAGAGTTAATCGAAATCAGTAAAGCAAAAGGGTATCTAGCAGTTAAGGAAATAATAAAATTTGTTAGTGAAGATTCTGAAGATTTTGATCATATTATTTCTGAACTAGAGAGCAAGCAAGTAGACGTTGTAAGTGAAGATGAAATGGTTAGTTATAAAATGCCAGTATTACTATCAAAAGAAGCTGCAGGTGTCTTTGAAGAAGAATTAGATGAAAGTATTGTCCTTGATTGGAATTTTACAAAAGATATTGAAGAAGAATTATTACAAGATAAATCATTTGAAAATCAGATTTCAATAAAAGTTGACGATCCAGTTCGTATGTATTTAAAAGAGATTGGACGTGTAGATTTATTAGTGGGTACGAAGGAAGTTGAACTAGCAACAGATATCGCAAATGCAGCAGTTGCTAAAGAACAGTTTGATGATATGGTTGCTAGTGGTGAAGAAATTAGTCCTGAATACAAACTTCAAGTAGAACAAATGTTATATAGAGGTGAGTTGGCAAAAAATAAACTAGTTGAAGCTAACTTGCGTTTAGTAGTATCTATTGCAAAAAGATACGTTGGTAGAGGAATGCAATTTCTTGACTTAATTCAAGAAGGAAATATGGGACTTATGAAAGCTGTTGGGAAGTTTGACCATACAAAAGGATTCAAATTTTCAACATATGCAACTTGGTGGATTAGACAAGCAATTACTAGAGCAATTGCTGACCAAGCAAGAACAATCCGTATTCCTGTACATATGGTAGAAACTATTAACAAATTAGTTAGAACTCAACGTCAATTAATTCAAGAATTAAAACGAGAACCTCGTCCTGAAGAAGTTGCTGAAAGAATGGGGATTACAGTTGAAAAAGTACAAATAATTCAAAAAGTTGCCCAAGAACCGATTTCTCTTGAATCACCAGTTGGTGAAGAAGAGGATTCAAGTTTAGGTGATTTTATTGCTGATCCTGATACGTTAACTCCGATGGAGTATACGTCTAAAGAAATGCTTAAACGTGAATTAGACAACGTCTTAGAAACGCTTACTGACAGAGAAGAAAAAGTCTTAAGAATGCGTTTTGGATTACTAGATGGTCGTAGTCGTACTCTTGAAGAAGTTGGTCGTGAGTTTGGTGTTACTCGTGAACGAATTAGACAAATTGAAGCAAAGGCTTTACGCAAATTAAGACATCCTTCAAGAAGTAAAAAGTTGAAAGACTTTATGAGTGGTAAATAATGAAGATTTCAAAGCGTCTTGAGTCATGTGCAAAATATACTGAAGGTTTTCTAAACCTTGCTGATATTGGCACTGACCATGCACTGCTTCCAATCTTGTGTGTCCAAAAAGGATACGTAATAAAAGCACAGGCAATTGATAATAAGGAAGGTCCTTATGTTATTGCTTATAGTAATGTGCGAAAACAAAATTTAGAAAATAAGATTAAAGTTATTTTAGGTGATGGTCTAAAAAAAATCTCGGACGATACTGATGTTGTTGTTATCAGTGGTATGGGAGGCGATTTAATATCGCAGATACTACAAAAAGATAGTACAAAAAATATCAAAAGATTTATTATACAACCTAATAATAAGGCAGATATTATTAGAGGGATTTTAGAAAAAATAGACTATAAAATCGTCGACGAAATTATTCTAGAAGATCAAAATAAAATTTATGAAATGATAATTTTGGAACCAGGGAAATCCCAACTTAGTAAACTAGAAGTTCAATTTGGGCCGTATAACATGAAAAATAAACCTTATTATTTTCTGAAAAAAATAAACAAACAAATTGATGTTTTAGAAGAAATTATAAAAAAAGTTAATAAAGAGGCTGAAAAATCAGATATACAACATAAAATTAACGTCCTAAAGGAGGTAATTCAATGAATGGTATAAAATTCCAAGACAGATTTGAAGAATATTTCCCGAGGAATTTAGCATATAATTGGGATAATGTTGGGTTGCAAATAGGTACTCTTAATAGAGAAATAAATATAATACTATTGTCATTAGATTTAACTTTTGAAGTTGTTGAAGAAGCAATTAAAAAGGACGCTGAACTTATTTTAGTTCACCATCCGTTAATATTTACGCCAATTAAAGCCATTAATACAGATAATTATCAGGGGAAAATTATTGAATTGCTAATAAAAAACGACATTACAGTATATGTTGCCCACACTAACTTTGATATTAGTAATTATGGAATGAATGTAATTCTTGCTAATATGCTAAAACTTGAAAACCAAACAATCATCGATTTTACTACAGAAACAGAAGGACTAGGGAGAATCGGTGAACTAATAGTTCCTATTACTCTTGAAGACTACATTCCGATAGTTAAGAATGTTTTTAATCTACAAAATATTAAATTAATTGGAGATAAAAGTAAAATAATACGAAAAGTAGCAATTTCTGGTGGTAGTGGTTCGAGTATAATACAAAAAGCAAAAACAATGGGAGCAGACTTATATATAACAGGAGATATTACATATCATCACGCACTTGATGCTTTAGGTATGGAATTGAATATTTTAGATGTTGGACACAACATTGAAAAATACTCATTAAACTTCTTAAAAGAATTTTTATATAATAAAAAAATTGATTGTTCTATAATTTTAAGTGATATAAATACTAATCCCTATCAAAATGTATAAAAAAAAAGAGGAAAACCTCTTTTTTTTAAACTTCAATTATAGCTTCTACAGGACAAACAACTTCACATGCACCACAATCGATACAAGCATCTTCATCAATTACGAAAATGTCTCCCTCGCTAATACAATCAACTGGACACTCAGCAACACAAGCAGCACAAGCGATACAGTCTTCATTAATTCTTCTAGCCATTATAATTCCTCCTTAACAAACTTTTATCATATATATTTTAGTATAAATAAAGTGATTTGTAAATATGTTTTTAATTAAAATAGCAAAATAGTGTATTTTTTATAGAAAATATTACCAAATCGTTGTTATAATTATTATAATTGCACAAAAGATATCAATAATATACTTGAATTAATGGATATAATTTAGTAGAATATAAAAGAGCTTAAAAAGGAGTGGTACAATGGAAATAGCAATTTGGGCATTTAGTTTATCATTAGTTGGTGCTTTGTTAGTAGGAGCTGCTTTAGGTTTCTATCTTTCACAAAGATATTTTAAGAAATATTTAAGAGATAATCCACCTGTGAATGAGAATATGATCAGAGCAATGATGATGCAAATGGGTAGAAAGCCTTCTGAAAAACAAGTTAGACAAGTAATGCAATCAATGAATCAAGCGAAATAATTAACCTCTCAAATTTTGAGAGGTTTTTTAATTGTTAAATTATAATGATTGACACTTATATTATAGCGTTATATCCTAAAAATAAGAATGTCAGTCAATAAATAAATGAAAAACTATAGCTATGGAAAAAACAACGTAAATTAGCAATTTGGAAGTAAATCATATTGATTTCTTGATGACTATGTTAAAGAATACAATATAATTGTTTTGGATAAAACTGAAAATATAAAAAAAGCGAATTCTAAATGAATTCGCTTTTAAATCCAACTTACTTTTGATTCCGATTTATTAATAATATTTCTGTAATTAGTTTGATGTCTATAAACAACTAATAGAAATAGTAATGAACAATAAAATACCATGGTCCAATCAGTTACAACTAAACCAATAATGATTGTGGAAAATACAGCAACTGTTGAAGAAACACTTACGTATTTCCAAATCTTTAAGACTAAAAGAAATACAGCAATCATAATTAGTGCATAAAAAATATTAAATGCAATCATTGCTCCAACTGTTGCAGCAACTGCTTTACCACCCTTAAATCCAATATATAAACTAAATACGTGTCCAACTGCGGCAGCTAATCCATAAGCAAGTGGATGAAATAGTTGACTACCATCCAAAATGTTAAATGTAATCAATAATGGAATTAGTGCAGCTTTCGTTCCGTCAAGAAAAGATACCCATCCTCCTAATTTCCCACCTAGAAATCGAAAAGAATTGGTTCCTCCAGGATTTCCACTACCATGTTCACGTACATCTATTCCTTTAAATTTCTTACCTAAAATAATTGAAAATGGGATTGCTCCTAAGAGGTAAGCAACGACCAATAGTCCATATTTCAGTAACATAAAAATCATCTCCAATATGTATTAACATATCACATTATAACATAAGAAATTTAAATTTACACTATAAAAATCTTTTTCATTTTGTTATAATAGTAAAAGTAGTCAAGATGAATAGGATGTGTTACAAGATGAATATAGTTAAAAATACATATGATGAAACATCAATCCAAATACTTGAAGAATTAGAAGCTGTTAGAAAGAGACCAGGTATGTACATTGGTAGTACTGACTCTAGAGGGCTTCATCATTTAGTATGGGAAATTGTTGATAATGCTATTGACGAGGCTTTAGCTGGCTTTGGAACGGAAATTAAAGTAACTATTAAAGAAGATAATAGTATTGTTTGTGCTGATAATGGAAGAGGTGTACCAGTTGGGTTACACGAAAGCGGTAAAAGCACAATAGAAATAATTTATTCTCGTTTGCATGCTGGTGGTAAGTTTGGACAAGCTGGTGGTTATAAGGTTTCTGGAGGATTACATGGTGTCGGAGCTAGTGTTGTAAATGCACTTAGTGAATTTCTTGATGTTACTGTTTATAGAGATAGAAAAATTTACAATGTTAGATTTTCGAATGGAGGATCAGCTATTACTCCAGTTGAAGTTATAGGAAATACGAAGAAAACGGGAACAACTGTTTGGTTTAAACCAGATAGAGAAATGTTTTCAACTTCAGTTTTTAATTTCCAAATAATCTCAGAAAGATTAAGAGAAAGTGCTTTTTTACTAAAAGGCTTAAAAATGATTTTAGTTGATGAGCGCTCTAAAATAAAAGAAGAGTATCAATATTCTGAAGGTATTACTGCATACGTTGATTTAATAAACAAAAATAAAACGGCTATTCATGATACTAAATTTTTTGAAGGCAGTGCACTTGATATTGAAGTCGAGGTTGCATTACAGTTCACAAAATCATATTCAGATCAAATTGTTTCATTTGTTAACAATGTAAGAACAAAAGATGGAGGAACTCATGAAACCGGGTACAAATCTGCCTTAACAAAACTATTTAATGAATATGGGCAACGTGTTGGATTAATTAAAAATGGTAGTAAGTTAGAAGGAGCTGACATTAGAGAAGGGTTAACAACTATTTTGTCAATTAGAATCCCAGAGCACCTACTACAGTTTGAAGGACAAACAAAAAATAAATTAGGAACTCCAGATGCAAGAAGTGCAGTTGAACAAGTTGTTTCGGAAAAGATGACTTACTTCTTTGAAGAAAACAAAAATTTAACATATACATTAATTAGTAAATCACTTAGTGCGAAATTAGCACGAGATGCAGCTAGAAAAGCCCGAGAAGAAGCTAGGTTAGAACGTAAAAAAAGTAAGATTGAAACTAATTTATCTGGTAAATTGTCACCTGCACAAAGCAAAAATCCCGATAGAAATGAATTATATCTAGTCGAAGGTGACAGTGCTGGTGGTAGTGCAAAACAAGGTAGAGATAGACGTTTTCAAGCTATTTTACCGTTACGTGGTAAAGTAATAAATACAGAAAAAGCAAAAATCGAAGATGTTTTAAAGAATGAAGAAGTTAATACAATTATTCATACAATAGGTGCTGGACTTGGTCCGGATTTTGATATATTAAAATGCAATTACGATAAAGTAATAATTATGACAGATGCTGATACAGATGGTGCTCATATTCAAGTATTATTACTTACATTTTTCTTTAGATACATGCGTGAACTTGTAGAAGCGGGTAAAGTATACATTGCTCTTCCTCCTTTATATAAAATTTCAAGAAAAGTAAAAAATAAATCTGTAATTGAATACGCTTGGGATGATGAAGAACTTGAAAGCATTACTAAACAACATAAAACGTATAACATTCAAAGGTTTAAAGGTTTAGGTGAGATGAATGCTCACCAATTATGGGACACAACAATGAACCCAGAAACTAGAACACTAATTCAAGTAGTAATTGATGATCTTGCTGATGCTGATCAAAGAATTAATATATTAATGGGAGATAAAGTAGAACCACGTCGCGAGTGGATTGAAACAAATGTTACTTTCTCTTCTGAAGATGACTTTAAGATTTAGGTTGGTGATTTAATATGGCAAAAAAAGTAATCAAAGATATAGATGAATATGTTAATCAGAAAATAGTTCAAGAAAATCTTGAAGATATCGTTGGCGAACGATTCGGAAGATATTCGAAATATATAATCCAAGAACGTGCATTACCAGATATTAGAGATGGTCTTAAACCTGTTCAAAGACGTGTTTTATTCTCAATGTACAAACTAGGAATGTTTAATGACAAACCTTACAAAAAATCCGCACGTATTGTTGGTGACGTAATCGGTAAGTATCATCCTCATGGTGATACTTCAGTTTATGATGCAATGGTACGATTAAGTCAGCCTTGGAAAATTAGAAATCTTTTAGTAGATATGCATGGTAATAACGGTAGTGTTGATGGTGATGGTGCTGCAGCAATGCGTTATACTGAAGCAAGAATGTCGCAAGCTAGTGAAATCCTATTGCAAGATATCGAAAAAAGAACAGTTGATTTTATTCCGAATTTTGATGATGAAGAATATGAACCAACGGTTCTACCTGGTAGATATCCTAACCTTTTGTGTAATGGATCAACAGGAATAAGTGCAGGATATGCAACAGAAATTCCGCCTCACAATTTGCGTGAAGTAATAAATGCTGTTGTTAAACGAATTGAAGGGTCTATAATAACTATAGAAGATTTAATGAAAGTTATGCGTGGACCAGATTTTCCTACTGGCGCGATTGTTCAAGGTAGAGACCAAATACGAAAAGCATTTGAAACTGGTAGAGGAAGAATAATTATTAAATCAAAAACTGAGATAATTAATCAAAAAATAATTATTACAGAACTTCCATATGAGGTAAACAAAGCAAACTTAGTCCGTAAAATGGATGATATTAGAATTAAAAAACAGATTGATGGAATTGCAGAAGTAAGAGATGAATCAGATCGTGAAGGATTAAGAATTGCGATTGATGTTAAAAAGAACTTTGACACACAAATTATCCTTAACTTTTTACATAAAAAAACTGATTTAAGTAAATCTTATAACTATAATATGGTGTCTATAAATAATAAACGACCTATGTTACTAGGTGTTCTTCCAATGATTGATGCATATGTATTGCATCAAAAAGAAGTAATAACAAATCGTTCTAACTATGACTTAAGAAGAGCACAAAAACGTCTTCATATAGTAGACGGAATAATAAAAATGATGGATGTTTTAGATGAAATAATTACATTAATTAGAGCATCTAAAAACAAACGAGATGCAAAAAGTAAATTGATTAGAACTTTCAAGTTTACTGAAGAGCAATCTGAAGCAATCGTTACTTTGCAATTATATAAACTATCAAGTACTGATATCAATGCACTACAAAATGAACTTGAAAAGTTAGAATTAATGATTACTGAACTCAATTTAATTTTAAAAAACGAGAAAGAATTAGAACGTGTTATTATTGATGAATTACGCGTAATTCAAAAAAAATTATCTACGAAACGACGTACTGTTATTGAAGAAGAAATTGAAAAAATTGTAATTTCAGAAGTAAAATTAATTACTGATGAACAAGTTGTTATTGGTATTACCAAAGAAGGATACATAAAATCTTCTTCAATCAGATCATTTAAAGCTACTGATAATGCGGTTCTACGTGATAATGATTCACTTTTATTCGTTAAAGAAGTATCAACATTAGACACGATGCTAATCTTCACTAATAAAGGAAACTATATTTATTTACCAGTCTATAAGATACCAACATATAAATGGAAAGAATTGGGAACACATATAAGTAATATCGTTCAGTTGCTAGAAAATGAACATATCGTTAAGATTTTACGTGTTACTAATTTCCAGGACTCTAAGAATTTATTATTTGTAACTAAAAAGAATTTAATTAAACAGACAGAGTTAAAAGAGTTTGACGTTTCAAGATATACGAAAACAATTAGAGCAATCTCATTAGGTAAGAGTGATGAGGTAGTAAGTGTTGATATTACTGAAAATGTTGATTCAGAAGTAATAATCTTTTCTAGAAAAGGCCAAGCATTAAGATTTAACCTTGCTGAAATACCTGTTACATCAACTACAGCAAAAGGTGTTAAGGGAATGAACTTAAATCCGAAACAACTTCTAGCTTCGGGAATAATTCTTAGTGATTTTCATGATTTACTGTTACTAACGAATCGTGGAACAATAAAAAGACTTAGTATTCTAGACATTCCTAAGAAAAAACGTACAAATAAGGGTGTTCAAATTTATAAAGTTGTTAAATCTAATCCTTATCTAGTACAAGATCTATGTTTAATGAATGCAACGCAGTATAAAAATCGTGCAATTATAACTGTTAATACAACAGAAACTTCAGTTTCGATTAACTCATTTGATGTTAAACATGATAAAACTGAAAATGGTAAATCATTTATTAAGAAAAAAGAAGGTATAGCACAATTTATTAATATTGAGCAATTTGAAGAAGATAATACTATTACACCTCTTTCTGAATATGAAAGAGAGATAGATCATGAATTAATTCAACAAAAATTATTCGATTAAAAAGTAGCGTTTGCTACTTTTTTAATTAAACATGGCCATAAAAAAAGAAAATGACTATAAATAAGAATATTTTTCGTTGAAAAACTTGATAAATATAGTAAAATAAGAGTATAAATGTCATGTTTGAGGTGAAGTTATGAATTGCATGGAAAATTTAAGAAGATCACAAATACCAAACGATGTGGTTATAGATTACATTACTTTATATAAGTCGATTGGGATTAATCGTAATAATCACGATATGCTTATTAGTGATTACGACGTAATGGTGCGACAAACTGTACGTAATGATACGTATTATTTTGCAAAAATGTTTCAAATTAATGTTACTGATTCTCGTTTTAAATCTTTAATTTATAAGAATGTTAAACCAAAGAATAAAGATGAGAAATTAATTTTAAATTTGAAAAGTGTATTTACAAAGATACACAAAGAAGCATCTTCATTTGAATTACTTGTTACGGAAGTACAAGATTTAATGAAGTTTCTTTACAATGACATTTTAATTAGTTCAAAATTGCAATTTCGTAAAATAGAACGTAAAGAACGCAATGTTAATCTTCTGACTAGCAAACACACTAGTACTAGAGAGTCTATTGATCAACTAATTCAACTGTTTAATCAAGAAATCAAAAATAATAATTATGAAGTTTCTTACATTATTATGAATTTTTACATTGATTTTATAAATATTAAGCCCTTCTATGA
>LGVF01011697.1_pt1 | contig 35232 bp, 66 predicted proteins | sample 469901 | NCBI WGS metagenome assembly LGVF01 (sample SAMN03893561, study PRJNA290197) | marine sediment metagenome | material: sediment; isolation source: combined push core samples #3730, #5133, and #5579 collected at Hydrate Ridge | place: Pacific Ocean: Hydrate Ridge
AATTTCATCTCGTTTTCAAGCTGCTTCATATCAGCTATGAACCTTTTATAAGCTGCTTTGTCGAGTTCATATTTTACGTTTATTATCATATCAGGGTTTGCCATTTCACCAGTTCTCCGTGCTTATATGTTTTCCAACATGTTCTTTCATATAATCAATTATCATTTTATCTGCATCGCATGTCATTGATTTGAATGCAGACTTTACAGCATCAACGTCTGCCTCAATGACTTTAGTATAATAATGATCTTCAACACCTGCCATCTGCTCAATCATCGATGGTGAACCACAAAAACGATCTTGGAACCATTCCCCGAATTCGTCTAATGGATCACCCATTGAACATTCACATATTAAGAATGCACCAATGCCACCTTCATCATAAGAGCTTCGGTCTTCTATGCATATTATCATCATATCGCTTGTCATTTATATCAACACTCTTAAATTAAACTTCAACTTAATAAACATTAATTGCAAATCAACCAATGCTTCATGGTGCTTTGTAGACCAATTACCAGATTCAATTCTTGCGTCAGCTACGGTATTGAACTTGTCCATCGCTTCAATCAATGCTTCGATTGGCTCATCGAGTTTTTCGTTTTCTGGTGTATAATTCATAACGTACCTCTCCTTAAAAATTCACTATCATATAATCTATCAATCCATCTGCCTGGGACAATGAAATATTCTATTTGTGTTAATTTATCAACTTCAATTGTAATTTTTGTGATACCACGTCCAAATTTTTTAAAATCCATAAGTGTTTCATTTAAATCATGCCCCATAAATGGCGGATTGTCAGCCCAATACGGTTTATCCATGTTTACAGTTCGTCTGTTCAAAACTATCACCACCATTCATTCCCTTATCCACCCACTGCCATTCCATGTGTACTCAATATGTTGTAATTCAAATATTTCAAGCGGCGAATAATATTGTTTTTTAGCAATCAAACCGACATTTCTTGTGTACGATTCACCATCTATTATTTCATTTACATATGCTGTACCGTACTCCGGTCCTAGATCATTAATTCCAATACGATACGTTTTACCACTATACAAACTTATAAAATCAACTTCGTCTCCCTTTGAAATGTGCCTACTATATTTTTGTCTAAGTTTTAAAGCGTTTTTTAATCCAAATTTATCTAACCAAAACTTCAACATAATGTATTTAATTCTAAATATATCATTTTTTATAAAAAACGGCTTCCAGTCCCTGACAATTACATCATTACTATCTTCATTCAATGGTATTTTAGTTATAGCAGAACCTTGTTTTGCAAAATATCCACCGTCTTTATCAGGTACATATGGTTCATCACACTGAAAATATCTATTTGAAATGCCACCGACAAAACCATAATCCGGACAATAAAAAGCAACCTCAACTGTTGAATTGTCAGATAGATATTTACCAATCGCATTACCACACCGACAACGTCTAAACTTTTCTGTTAATTGCACGACACTATGACATATTTTACAAAATATATATTTCATATAATTATCAATTCCTATTCATATAATTTTTACAGTGACACACAGGACACTCTATATAATTAAACACTGGTTTTCTATGAATGAAATCTAACCATATGCCCATAACAGAGGAATCATATGGAACCGATTTTACAGGCTTATTTTTGGTGAAATCTACTATATCCAAAAAATCACCAGATGGTCTTGGTAAAACGTGCCATTTTGATAAATGATTATACCAATGAGAATTGTGCTCTTTGACAATCGCTTCAAATTTTCTATTTTTTCTACATCCGTTTTAATTTCAAATGGTCCTGTGGACACGCAATTACAGTTGCTACATTTAAATTCAATTGATGTATTTGATATTGTTGCCATTATTTCGGCTCCTTATTCCACTTCACACTATGGCATTTGGGACATCCAATTGGTCTTTTAACCCTGGGTATCCATTCATGGCCACACTGTTTACATTCATATGTTTTAAAGTCGTTCATTGTTTATACCTCGCTTCCAACATAACAAAAGGAGTCCACTGATAACCGTTCCTAAATACCCTTGTCCACGTAAACATAGAATCGTGTTTTGATGTCCACTTTCCAAAGTTAATCCAAATCATAATAACTTATTTATTATCATGATGATATTTAACGTTTATGCTCTTAATCGTCCACTCACAGAGCCACCGGCGGATGTTGGGATTGATTTTATCTGTCTCGGTTTAATATCCAATACGTTAAACGCACCACTAAACGCATCTACAATATCATCATGCGCCCCCTCTGGAAACGCCTCAAGCTCATCCAAAAAAGCATTGTTCCAATCACCACGAACAATTTTCACAAGACCGTTCTCTGCTGCCGCGCTGGATGGTCCGGCCCTCGTTTCTTTTGCTTTTGTTGATAAGACCCCATGAAATGAATATTTCATCAACAGTTTTGCATAATGATCTATTACTATTTTCCCAGAGCCACCTGGTTCTTGCTCCATCACAATTTTAGTATTTGCACCATCAACTGAAGCAGTATGAATTATCAAATCCTCTACACCGGCTGATTTTTTTTGAACATGACGCACATCAACGACATATGTTATATTTCCACTTTCCATAAGTTTTAGTCCTGCAGTCCAATCTGGGTTTTTATTTGATGCTGAGGGTTCTGTCGCTGCCGTGTCCCAATATCGCACAGCTACACCTTTCGGTGCTTTGTCCACAATTTCAAACCACTCCCTACGATAATACATTCCAGCAGCAGGGCAAATTTTCCAATTCCCACCAAGTAGACGTTCTCTTTCTACAAGTGGCAATGCCATCAGATTGGCCCGATACCCAGGGTCTATTTCTTCTAATATTTTATTGTCGCTTAGTTTGGCAGGGATGAAAGTAAGAGATTTTGGAAGTAGGTCCGGATATAACTCAAGTAATTTGGATTTTGTGTTCGCCCATATAATCTCATCGCTAATTCTAATAAACCAACGTATTATCCCTGATCTTTCTAAACACGGAAAACCGTCTTCATCTATCCACCACGATATTAATTTAGCAACCCATGACCCCGCAAGTGGGTTCGTCGTGGCACGTATATAAGGTTTAATTCCACACGTCGATCTATTCCGGGATAACATATACCAAAACATAGATTCTTCAAAATGCGTGAGTTCGTCAAAACATATTAAAGGTATTTGTGACCCCTGCCAGTCATATGTGTTTTTATCGTGTTCAATGTGCGCAAATTTCACATTAGCGCCCGATTTGAACACCCACTTTAATACAGATTCTTTTGGGTCTCCACCAGCGTGTGTATATATTTGTTTGGATGTGTCCCATAGCCCTCCCTCATTCCTAACCTGTGTTGACGTACGCCTAAATATAACTGCTCCGAAATCGTGTATATTTATATGCCTAAGTGGTTCCATCAACAAGCCAAAAGTTTTTCCTCCCCCTGCACTTCCACCATAAATCGTTATATCCGCCGAAGACGACAAAAACAGTTCCTGTGGTCCGGGTTGTGGTTTAATGGAATTACCCATTCATACCATCCACCATACGAACAATTAATTTCATCCGTTCGTCGTCATAAAAATCCTGTTCAAAATACCAATCTCGTAATACACTGTTGTTTTTCGAAAAATTACAATGATTACACGCGGGTACTAAATTATAAATTGCATCGTGTCCACCTTTACTAAGTGGAACTACGTGATCTATGCTTTGATATTCACCACCACAATACGCACATCGGTTACCAAAACAATTAAACCTGTTTTTGATCTCATCGGTGATATAATAAACTCGGTTTGTATTAATTCGGTTGCGCCTTTTATAATTACCTCGTTTTGTGCGCAATTTACCTTTACTACTTTGACAGTATTTATCAACACTTTTTTTAAATGCGTCCGTCTGTTGATATGCTTTAAGTGATATCCGACGACGTTTTTTAATGTCTGAGTTGCTTGAACGCATTTTATCATATTCTCTCTGATTCGCTTTGAATTCTTCGCTTTGCCTATATTTTTGGTATTTGTCTGATTTTGCATACGCTTTTCTTGTGGCTTTCCCCTTTTCACTTTGATTATATTTCATTATATAAACCTTACGTTTTTCGGTGGTTCTATATGCTTTTTGCCTAGCCTTCGCTTTGTCGGTTTTTGAATGTTTTCTAGAATGCCCCGCCGCGCACACCACACAAGTATTATTAGCTCGGTATCGTAAACTTTTCCCCGTGCTGTTATAATCATGCCCCCGCTTACACAACACACCCACATACTGAATATCAATATCAAACGCGATCATTGTTGCCCTGTCTTATTTACGCGTTCTCGGTCCCAATACGGAGATTTACATTTCGGACAAACTTTTGGTTTGTTTTCGGTTCGTGGATACCAACTATGAAGACACCGAGTACATTTGTATCTTTTCATCATATACTATATTATACGAGTATAAGTATATAATATTTACGGACTAAACCGTATCATTGTCACGATTATTATCTGGAATATATATAGATACTACATCCACAGACCCAGACACATCAATATTATCATTCTCTCCCATTATACCCCTAACTTCGTGAACAAGAGCAACGACATCACGTGTATTAGCAGGACTTATACCATCATCAACACTTTTATCAATCTGGTTAAGCAGAACCTTTAACATCTTTGCCTTTGTTTTGATCCAATCCGGCATCATAATCTCCTTAACGCCATCTCTAATCTCTTTGTCTTGCATCATGCACTGAAGTTTCCACTCGTCTTCTTTGTGCCATTTTTTAAGAGTTGATAAAGATGGGACCTGTTCGGGATGTGTTTTTTCTAACCTTTTTATCAGATCTGGTAACGACCTATGCTGCCCCATATCATAAAAAATCTGAAAAGCATCACCCATATTTATAAGATTTTTGTGTAATCCTCGCATAACAATAAATATATAACTAATAATATAAAATATTATTCTAAAAAACGGAGATGCTGACAGGAATGAACAAACCTGCCAGCAACCATGCAAGGAAAGATCAATACATGGTGAATTAGTCGCTTTAACCGACGATTATATATTGGTTTATTGGTTTATATAATTTACGTTATGGTTTTTGATTCGTGTTTGCATTTCATAATCATCACATCATACAACCTGTTTTTTTCCTTTTCAAGTTCTTTGATTTTTGGCATGTATTCCTTATGAATATCCCAACATGTCTTGCACCAAAACCGCTTATGATTCATTAGACCGTGACTGGTTTCATGTTCAGTACAATTTTCACACAAATCTATACCACAATAAAAACATCTTGGTACTGGCATATTGAAAGATTCATGAATCAAAGAACCGCATATATCACAACATTTATAATATTCATACATTTCTCTATTTATTATTTTCGTTTTAATCATTTTATAACCTCAATAATACATCATACTGTTCTATGATAGTTTGCCTGATCAGATTTTTGTACATTCTCATTGCCTGATAAGTTGTATCAGCAAAAAGAACAGGTGCACCCATTACAAAACATTTAGCAATCTTTGCTCTTTTGACATCTGGAGGTATCGGATGAGATCTATTAAATTTGATCTGTCCGCCTTTTGTCCTTGTCACAGTTGGCTTATATTTCAGGAAATCTTGTAATGAACATTCAACTATGACAACCATCCGATTGAATCTTTTGTCCAAATGAAACCTATTAATTTCTCTTTTAAACCTTAACCAAGCATCGCTTGGTACAATCGTACTGTAACAATCTTCTTTCGTCTTCCTTTCGACAACGAGAGGTAAATATTTGTGATAGCCGTCTGGTTTCCCGGGCCGTCCGTCTTCGATGAAAACACAACATACATAATCACCTACCTGCTGATGTCCAGTTTCTTTTTTGGTTTTCATGGGCATTGTAACAAGATCTACCTTTTCGTAAAGAGGCCACGGTTTTTGTTCATTGTTGGCGACATATACCACTTTGCTGAGTTTATCCTTTTCCCATTTTCCTAACTTTCTATGAAGTTCAGCTTCTATGGTTGTTCTGCCTGGTCCTTCTGGCATTTCTTTTGCTACATTGTGCAGGCGTTCTATTTCAAGAACGTATTCGCTCGCTGGTTTTCTACGTGCCATTACATCACTTAATCAAATCTCGATAGTCGCTCAATAAACTGCCCAATGATTCATCTAATGTTTTAATGTCATGTTCTAATTGATAATCAAAAAGCACTTGCTTTTCATCGGGCGAAACCAGAACATTAATTCTAGCAAGTTTCACAGCGTCACCTCTTTGATGGTATCAATCATAGATCCACCATTCTCAAATATATCCACAAAATCAAAAATTCTATCCGACCAACCACCAATTAAACAAACATTATTGGTGTTTTGTGGTACTGATATACTACCGTATCCAGACAAATCAAACAAATACAGCTTAACACTCGGATTTATCCGTTGATACTTTAAGAATGTTGGTGCAAAGTTGATATCACCTTGCCACGAACATTTAGAATCCCACATCTGACAATCGGTGAATATCATGATTCGATCAACGGATATGTTTTCATCGAGTAAGTATTCAATTACTTTATGGCCACTGGTAGATAATCCAACTTCATTCTGTCTTCGTCTCATTTCATTCACATTTGATAGCACACCAGAATGTTTTGACATAGGAACATTCTTCCATATATCTCCGAAAAACCCCGTTATACTTGATTCACAGAACTGATGAGCCAATGCTTCTAACATCAATCCAATATCATACGGATATATTGTTGATTTTTTTGAAATTGGCATACGGAGCATACTCCCGCTCACGTCTGCTGCTAACAGTGTTCTGCCTTTTAAATGTGGTATGTTCCGTGTACTATGTAACACTGCAGATTCAAGGGCATCTATAATTTGATTTGTATATGGTGATCCTGTATTACACACTGAATTATACGCAGACAAAAATCTAAATGGTAATTGTTTTGAATATTTAACAGCGTGTTCATTTTGAATCATAGAACACAACAAATCCATATCATCGTCTGTTACTGAATCATCCCCCATACAATTTCTAAGATTCTTAAGAATTGCCATATAATTGTTAATCTTACCGTTTTTATTGAAGATATCGTTTATTACGTTGCTCCAAGTCATCTGTCCAGATGATCTCATTGATTCCCATGTGATCGGTGTATCATATTTCCCAGTTACAAGCTTATCAAATATGCCCTGCTGGTTTTCGTCTTTGGGTTTAGGGTGTGTTAGGAAAAGTGCATCTTTCAACTTTACCACCCCAGGCCGATTATATTTACCAAACTGGTACATATCAAATTTATTAAATGCGTCCGCTGATGCTTTCTTCATTACAATGGGCATTTTAGATTTCCGGTTTGTAATCTGGTTTCGTGCAAACTGGTAGGATAACAACTCGGTTATTTCGTCTGCTCTGCCAATTGCTCTAGTAATATACCGCTTTGCTCCCGAGACCGTACCAGGCGCAACATTAGCATATTCAGCACACAAAACCAAAGGAACCGACCGCAAGTAAAGCTTTTCACGTACATAAACAGCCAATTGCAATACAAATTCAGGATCAATCTTAAGGACTCTGTGTGTTGCCCTGATAAGTTCATTGTCTGCAAATTGAGCAGATTCATAATATTTATTCTCACCAACTAAACAAGAAGCCGCCCTAATATACAATTCTGTTTTCGGATCTAAAGAAAAAGACATCCCACCTTCATAGTTTTCTATGATGGTTGGATCGTTTCTTAATTGAGTTTCAATGTTTGCTTTTTGATTGAATTTCATATATTTTCACATCTTATATTTTAAGAGAATTTGCACATACGATTCAATAAAGTAACTCCCAATAATTAAATCGTATGTACAACGCACACAGCCAGATTCGAACTGACATCATTTCGTTAACAGCGAAGTAGCCATTTTTTACACAGCCCTTCGGAGTATAATCAAAAATGGTTATAATGCTCTGCCATTGAGCTACGTATGCAACGCATTGAACCGGACTTGAACCGATGACTTCCTGTCCCCAACGAAGTATCCATTATCTACACAACCACATCAAAACGTTTCAATCTGTGAGGTGATCTAATGAATTTTATGGAGTATAAGCGAAAATGGTTTTTCTATACAGGCACTCTTCCTACTGAGTTATCAATGCAAATTTGGAGTATAAGTGGACACGGTTTAATTTCTTAGGAACGAAGTAGCCGTGTCCTGCACAACCATGTTATATAACAACGTTAACGTTTATATAGTTGTCGGTTATCTCTTTATGTGCCATCTTCACACACCTTCTTTTTTCTTAATATTAACGGATATCGTTTAGTATATTCTTGTTGTATTATTGCAAAATATAAATTTAATTTTGTGCTTGTAAGAACATTCATATTAAACAACTCAAGACACCTGTTCTTCATCTCAATAAGCTCTGCATCGTGGTGATCTGTAGGGTATATTAACTCATATTCATTGCTGTTATAAGATCCACATTTTATTTCACGTTCCATCTTCAACTACCATTTTAATATGAGCAACTATGAAAGTTAAATCTGGATAAATAAACGCTGCTGGTTTATCACCATCTGCCAATACCCTGCTTGGTGCAGGCAAATAGAATTTATCCTTAATTGTTTTAAAAACAGGATATATTTTAAATATCTGACTCGTAAATTCTGCCTCTGTCGATGAAACGAATTTAAAGAGTTGTTCAGAATTGTTAAGAAATAAATCGGTTTTAATAATTCCTGCCACGTTATCTTTGTCGCTTTTAAAATTTGGTATTCCGGTTGCATCATTTTTAAAGTGTTCGTTTAGTGCTGCTGTTATATCTACTTTCATAATAATTAATCCTCCTCATCTGCATACATAATCCCATCACACTCTTCACATTCAACAATGCACGTTGGGTCTTCATTATAATCACATTCAAAACCACATTTATCACATACAAATCTCATTATTTAATTCTCCAATATAATATCCACATAAACACTTGAGATAATATAACATGCACTATTGCCATTATTATTATTCCAAAAAATGTTGATGGATTAAAATACCACCACAATAATAACGGGGAGAACCACGAAAACACTACAGATAGTATAGGATTCAAAAATAAACTCATTCACATACCTCCACAATGTCATATATCCGAAAATCCCGAAACGTTAAATTAAATTGGTCTCTCATTTTGTTATGAAACAAAAAGAAAGCCAAATGTTCATCTGCTGCTTCTAAGCCACTCCAATAACGCATTATATCAATAGAATCCTTACAAAAATATTGGATGTCGAAGGTTTTCATTATTTGGCATCCTCCTTATAATGAATATCCGGCTCGTCACAACACGACGCACTGAATTGTATTACCCACGGGATACCGGCTGTTACCGTTATGTCCTCCACATCTCTCTTAAAACCCCTCAGTGCCCATAATGATTCCTGAATGTTATGCAACAACCAAGCCTCTTTACCTTCAAATGTATGAACAGTTCCGCAGTTCTCACAAATCAATTCGATCTTATCTTCCATATTAATTCATCTCCATACTATTTATTATCATGATGATATATATACGTTACGATTTGGTTCTTTCAATATTAATTCGTGGACTACCGTGCTCTTTTCGGTCATATTTTTTATTAATCATAAAATAGGAATATACAGATATTTTATCTGTATTCCATAATACAATCCTTTCAACAGATGAAGCATATGGAGCAATGAGATATGAAAAGTGTTTTTCGTGATGATTATATTTTTCATTCCGTTCTTTTGCTCTCACCGCCTGCATTGCCTTACCCAAGTTCATTTTTACTTTTTTTAAAGGTTTCATTTTAAAACTCGGTCTGCATGAATTCACATATCAATTCATCTAACACTCCCACACCACTGTTATACAGAATGCATTTTTTACATTCAGTTTCGGAAACGTGAGCACAACCCCTATCAAAATTTTTATTAATATATTCTTTTAGCTTTTTAATTTTTTCATTCCATTCTTTCATTTCTTTATCGTTCATTTTTCGGTCTTGTTTGTTGGTGTGATTAATGCTGAATCAATGTGACTCATATCCGTTGAATCACTGGTAATGATATCCTCATCATTGGTTGCGATTGTATGCGTACCATGATCATTTATGGATACGTCAATATTCACATATTCCTTTTTTTCATTCTCTAAAACTTCTTTAAATGCTTCGATCTTGCCTTCTAACCTCACAAGTGCCCTGGCTTCTTGGGATCCCATTGATTTAATAGTCGGCTGGATTGTTTTTATTTCTTGTTCAGTTCTTTTGATTAAATTTTCAATTTCTCTTTCAGATTTCATTTTAATTCCTCATTCGCTTATCAAATAATATTTTATAATATATGGTGGCACTGCTCCGCAGCCTCTATATGACAAATACGGAAAATAATATTTATAACTAGTATATGACATTTCTACACCAGACAACCTATTTTTTGCATCGTTGTATGTATACAATTTGTCATTAACCGAGTCTATAAATATAAACTTGCTTTGTTCATCTATCATATAACAGAAATAATATGCAACTTTTTCATCTGGATTATAGAATTTCATGACACCAATATCAACATCGCTTTCATTTGCTCTTTGGGCAAGTAGTCTTGATGATTGTGATGATATCAATCCTTCGTTCTGTGCTTCTATGTTAGTCATGTCTTCATTCAAAAACGTCTTTAAATCAATTAACATATCTCCATCTTCACATAATCCAATCGGGATCGATATACAAACTAATACAATTAATATAATATTCACTATACAACTCATTTTTTATTCGCCTCAATTTCAGTTCGTGTATTCCACTTATTGTTTCTAATCGTAACAAGTCCATATATTCTTATTGGAATCATTACAAACGTCATAAACATTGTATATAATGGTAAATATAATATATCACTTTTACATATTTTCAAATGTGGGTATTGTCGGAGCCCCAAACTTATATTCATTCCAATTACTCCAATTATTAATGAAAGACTTAATGGCATATTAAAATGTGTTTGACCGACCACGTATTGATAAACCGTCCACATAACGACTATAACAAATATTATAGGAGTTATAATATCGGTCGTAAACACGAAAAATGTAAACGGTCTTTTCCACAACCAACCCATAGATAATATCGTTTCTCTCTGACTACTCCTTGCCCATCTAATTTGTTGCTTTATAAATTTCAACCAGTTGTCTGGACAATCCGTGTACACTTCTGCAGAAGATTGATATACTGTTTTCCATCCGTCCTTTAGAGCCATCGACGTTAAAAATCTATCATCCCCAGAATCATATCTTACACCTAAAAACGTTTCATTCAAAAACTCATTAATGTGCTTTTCAATTATCTCTCTTCTAAATGCTATTGCTCTTCCTGGTAGGCACCCAACACCACCGAATATACTTTGGGCAGGGATAGTAATTGAAAACCTCATATGCTCCATCCAATTAGCGAATTTCCGGAGTATGTTCTTATTTGGATCTATGATGTGCTGTTTTGTTGTCACTCCACCAACTTCATCATCATGAAACGGTTTTATTAGATTTTTTATTGTATCTTTGACAAATATAGAATCGCTATCCGCTAATATAATTATATCTCCTTTTGACTTTTTTAAACCATATATCACACTCGTTCTTTTTCCTGAGCGATCACCACAATCATATACATATTCAGTATATTTTTCAGCAATGTCTCTAAGTTCTGTGTTTTTATCAGTTGCATCAAATACAACAATCAATTCTATAGAAGTGTTATCGACTATGGATTGAAGACACTTATCAAATATATGTGGTTTTTCATTTAAACATGGTACAATTACCGACATAGACGATGTCGGCTGGTCATTATTATATTGTACATATTGCCTAGACGCAACATACTTAATAGTCCATATTAACCACACATAAATAACAAATAATTCAAATAAAAATATCTTATGCGTCAATATCGTTTCATATAATTGTATTCCAAAATATATCATATCGTTTTCCAAATTATTTTATGTATACACTACTTTTAGTATATAGTCAGATTATTCACAGATTGAATCTAAGCCGTTTCTTTGGCTTCGGTGTGTATGTATGGCATCTACACAGTAAACACACATTAAAACCCAGAAATTGTACTGTGTGTGACATATCAGCTAATTGTAAGTTATATTTCATCGTCGTCTATGATCTCCTCGTCATGATGTAGCTGTGTGTATAATTGATTGATTACACTTTCAACTGGTTCCTCTCGCTCCGTCGGTGGTTCGTTATCATGTGACGTAGCTTTTCTATATGGCAACTCACATAATATTTCAAATAGCATCACTGCATTATCTGGTGTTAATAATATATTAATTAATTCTCTACCATCGTCCTTTTCGATAGGATATGTGGTACTACTTGATGATTGAAAATCAATAGTTTTCTCTCCTTTCAGTGCTTTTATTATTTTTTGTCTTTCTTGTTTATTTGCCATGGTATCACCTACGTTCCTCTGCTCGGTTCATACTCAATTTGGTTATGAATTTGCTTGTTGATATTTTCAAGTGTATACACCGCTTCTTCTGAATAACTACAGTTATAGGTTAAATGATACAATATATCCAATGTGTGCTTTGCTTCTTCTTCAGTCAAAACAACTTCAACTAAATCATTGCCAGCATACTTCACACCAGCATGTTTAGCCATTCCTCTAATATTTATTGGAGTATCTATTAAGAGATGAGCATAGTTCACTAAAATCTGCTGCTTAGCCTTGTAATTAGCATCAAATGGATAATCATCAAGATACATTGTAATTACAAATGTTAAATCGTTTATGATGTCTTCTAATTTTTTTATTTTATCGTTCTGATCGTCTGACATCATATCATCAATTTTATCAAATAAATGTTTTGAACTTGGCATTATTAAACCCCCATACACTGCCTGCATGATCTACAGAAATCCATAATAGTAATATAATTAATCTTTTGATATTTTGATTTTTCTGTGACTGTGATATGATCGGCATGAGCAGGCACACAGCAATATGTTTCTGTACCAACTTTCTTAATATTACAATTAACCCATGCAGGTTCGTGGTATGGAATCCCCGGGCAGTTTTGTTGTGCTCTTTTTATTTTCTGATTTCTTAATTTTATTACGTTCATATTTTCATCCCAGTTGCTACCACAAAATCCATATAATCCGAATAATCATCAAATGCTACAACAACACACTTTTCATTTTCTTGTAGCAACTTTTTACTGAATACATTTCTCATATTTTTATAATCTTGTTCAATCAATTCTTGATCAAACGATATTGTTTTTATTACTGTATTATCTGTTTTACTGTTCATATTCTTACTTCTCCTTTCTAACATTCAAAACTGAATTAATTAACATAACCGCTATGTTTTCAACTTTGAATTTGTTATCATATAATCCATTATTCAATTCAAGCAAAGCATTAATCAAATAATCAATATCAATTTCATCATTAAGATTTAAAACTACATAATGATTCCATGCGTCTTTATCGTCCATCATACGACCTTCATAGATTTTATCAACTGATTGATTAAACCTAGTTAAATCATATTCTAATGATAAATATTTATCAATATCGTCTCTTTTTAAAACAAAATATTTATTTTCAAGTTTTTGGATCATATTTTTACTTCCATCCTCTTTCTTTCATCTTTTCAGCAAATGCTATTACTGTTCCCATGTAAGGCTTATAAATGTCATGCGCTTTCATGAACTCTCCAATAAACTCCGCAAAATTACCAACTACACCACTTTTATAATTAGCATTTACAAACTCTTTTAAATGTCTAGCTAAAGCCTTTTGTCCGCCATGTGGCAATCTTGCATCTATACATTGTATCGGTTTTTTTTTATCGCTCGTTTCATTATCTATAGACGCTCTCACATTCGCTTCCGGTGTCTGACTCATCGCTCTCACCGCTCTCACATCACTCACACATGCGTTTTCGCTATCTGGGTCATCGCTCTCACATGTCGCAGGTTTACGTATAGAAATATGTGAATTTTTGTCCATATTCTTAATACACTCTTTATCATACATTTTGTTAATATATGTGTGAGTGATAGATATACGGTCTACTGTATTTGAATATCGCTCACACATTGGGTGTGTGAGCGGTGTGTGAGTGGTGAGAGTGTCTCGGGTGGTGTCGATTGTTGTTGTGGGAATGTCGTGTGTGTCCGTAAATGATTTTATAGCATTATCCACTTTTGTATATTCAATTCCCACCACGTCATCATATGATTCCATACCAAATTTTTGACTGTTATAGTAATAAAAGTTTTTCTGTGTGGATTTATCTCCACTTGCAACCGTGGCTTTTTCACAGCTTAACCCTGGAACTTTTAATAACAATCCCCCATTGTTGTCTCTCCCATGAATATAATTTCGTGTTGCTGTTTCTCCAAGTTCTATATAATTGGCAATTGTTCTAAGCTCCAATCCTATATTATCAACAGAACCCAATTGTCTCATAATCTTTAGTTCAATTTCAGTTAAATTAGTAGTGTTTGTTTCTGCGATTTCTTTATATATTTTTTTGGCAAACAAGAAATCTGACAATGTTGATAAGTACATACCATTAACAACATCACGTTGTTTGATATAATAAAACGTAACACTCCGTACAATATCCAAAAACATAGGAAAATTACGCCTATTGCTCATATTATTCCAGATTATACAATCAACGAAGGGTACAACTATTCGATATTCGTCTTTTGATAACATATCATACATGGCTTTACAAATCATCATTTCACCATCCACATCAGTATCAGACACACCAGCTAATTCCATTTCAACCTGTTTATTAAAGACCGCTTCGTCTTGTGTTGGATCTGAATCTACATCAACCGTTAAAAATCGGTTGCTCATTTGATCATCATCGAAACTATTGACTGTTGTGAGCCACCACGATATGCGTTTTGGGATTACTAACGATATACCTTTTCGTTGTATAGTAACCGTATTGTGCACAGTATCCTCTTGATAATTCGTTGTTGCTTGTTTTATTGTGCTAATTATGTCTTCATTTAGTTTTGTATCGTCTGAAAATATTATAGTCCCAGATGCCAATGAATCTAAATAAAATATTGCTTTTCCAGACAATGACCCCGATAATTTTTTATGGTCTGGTAGCAATTGTAAAAACTTCTTGGCTCCGTCTGATTTGCCCTTCCCACTCTGACCACTTGGTTTTATGTGGATTCCACTTGTATTTGATATGTGTGTGGAAGCAACCGCAGCAGCACAACCAGCACCCACGCCCCAATCCCCTACGTGTTTTTTGTTCCACGTATCTAATATAAAATTTAATGAATCCCCCTTTTCTAATAACCACTTAGCAATTTCTAATATATCCGGCGGGTATTCTATTTCGTTTTTCTTGGTTATTGTGTTTGTTTTTGTGTTACATGTTTTGTTTTCAATGCTCGCTTGATATTCTTTCCGTCTAATCTCACAATTCTCACAATCATCAACATCAATATACATTGACAATTTTGACTTCAGTACATCACATCTCCATGTTCGTTCTGGATCAATGTTAGACATTTCACGGTTTGTTATATCAGCGTCATAATCAAATTGATATAATATTTTGGCGAACATCCTGAGGTGAGTATCTGTAGCACCATTACGCTTTAAATCCGTACACACAGCAAGCATATACTCACGGCCTTCAGCTCCGTGTACATTCGGTTTGTCTTTAATCACATTCCTGAAACAGTGCCTACATTTACGTAATATACCTTTCAATTCTGACTCCAACAAAAACAGATTTAGCAGTGCATTTTCTAATTCGTCTGGCACATCAATGATATCAATATCAGGATTAATCCATTGATACACATCACCAGATACATGTATAGATGGCGGCATCACTGCATTATTCCCATCATTCAGAATCTCTATACCAAGGTCATGGTGTTTTTGTGATTTTAGTTTTGTGTTGTAATTGAAATATATATGTCCCCTGCCTTCGGTTCGTTTTGATCGTAGTGTATTAAAATCACCAATTAACAACAGGTCTTTTAAAAACAATAAACTGTCTGCATCTATGACCGTTAAACCGCTTTCCTTTCCACACACCAAACCAATGTTTCTATCCTTGTTTTCAAAATACTCTTTTAATGTATTGATTCCTTGGTGTCCCTTAAGTTTTTGCCAGCCGTCTAATATTGGTCTTTTCCCTGGTGATTTCTTCTTTGAATTGGGCGATGTGAGAGGATGTACTACCCAACCACGTGCATCATATTCTATTGCATGTTGTAATACATCTGGCATGTGTTAGCCACCCACCAGATTATAAAGATTCGTGTGCTCGTTGTGTACTCCACCTACTGTATAACATTTCGGCACATGGACTAACTGCGACTTTTGACGCAACCCGATCGATAAACCACATATCATGAATGGGCATCCCAACACACTCCCCCGTGCATCCGTTTATAAATTCAGTTGGTCTATCAGCATATCCCATTACTAATTTATTACTATACCCGATCCATATTTCTTTTTCTTTTCCGTATGCGTAACCTATTTCAGCTATTGTACCAAAACAATCATTTGAATCGATCCACGCAAATACCACATCACATTCATCAATCCAACTTAAACACAGTTTTGGTATTGTGTCTTTGATATCATTTTCGTTTACACACCCATGCCCACCATCTGCGTCGCATACTCCAAATTCATAACACATTTGATCTTCTATTGTTCTGCGGTCTCCACTACCGCATCCCGAATCTATAACACCGTGCGTTGAATCTCCGTGATAACATCCATGATCGCAGCTCACAAAATACGGACCTGTATAAATGTCTCCTTGTATTGTCACAGACCCATCAGCGTGTTCTATCCCACGTGTGTTTATAATTTCATTTCTCCAATCGTTTTTTGATATTTTGCCAGCTAAGTATATTTTCATTTAACATCACCACTTCTTAAAAGTCAACGCTGCTTTATTTGGTCCAATGTCTTCTATTATACATTCATCGTTTTGTTTGACATCGGATATCCTAAAATACTTTGCCATGTTAGACGGAATCCTGACATAAACCGAGCCGGACACTCTTAAAATTGACGTATCTAATATCATAATATGTATAGATTATCTTAAACATATATATAGGTTATGGTTTGAAAAAATATATATTTATAAAATAAATAAAAATAGAAAAGAACCGAAGCCCTTTTTAAAAATAGATGTACACTTCAAATTGTATACGGCACAAAGTATACACTATTCTATCTATTACTTCCTTTGCCTTTCTTCTGTGTAGTTCCGCAGCCACCACGGCCTCTATTTGCTCTTGTTCCGTTTTTACCAGTGCCGTTTTTTAATGGTGTTCCTTTTGTCATTTATAATCACCACCTAATCTAACAATTCAAATCCTTCAACTTCATTGTGTTTTATTACAATCTCATCATCGATATATTCAACCGAATATGTAGGGCATTCAAGATATGATTCCTGCTGAAACTCGCCGAAACCAACGTTGTATTTTAACATGGGTGCATTCCCATGAAAATGAGCATTCCATCCTTCTTCGGTCATGTAAATGTCATATGTTGTTTTTTTAAGTCCGGTGTTCCCGTGTTTTGTAATGTAAATTTTACCAGTCGTTTTACAGTTTCCGGTTTTTCGATTGACATAACAAGTGATGTTATAATGTGTCAATTCGTTGTTTGTATATACAGTGCTTCCTACAAAATGATCTCCTTCTTCATTGTACATGTCTACATCAAATCGTTCAGTGTTATCAACACATCCCATAGTGATTAATATCAACAGCAATAATATAAATACTTTCATTGTACTTGCTCCTTACAATATAAAATCGCATTTCTAAATGAAAAACATAAATATGGGATCCACAAAACACATGATAAGACCACCAATCCGATTGTTCCAAAACAATAATTTATAATTGCACAAATTGAACCAGCAATGAATATACTAACCAACGTTTCTTTTAATGACATGCTTTTCATTAAGTGAATATAACTATATTTCATGTGTTTCAATTCACATTTCATATCGATTTCTCCTTATTCTTGTCATATTCATTTTTCAAATGCCAGATAACAGCATTAACCGTTTTTTTATCATCGTCTACCATCCCCCACAATAAACTCCTAAGATCATTATCAATCCGAATAGTTGTTTGTGACATATTTCATCACCCCATGTATTTAAAAAAATTTGGTTTAAATCCCCAACGTGTAAGTTCCAAAATTCGTCCCATCCACTTCAATCTGTCTTTTGTATTTTTTGAAATCATGACTTGATTTTCATAACTTCTAAGGCGAACCTTGAGATCATCTACTTTAACAGTTACATCAGACCACATTGCATACTTATCAAGGTAGTCATATCCGGCTTCATATGTTTCTTTTTCATTGGATCTTGGTTTTCTGTCCATATTTTATCTCTCCTGTTAATTGCAGTCTCTTACATTCATCTGCATAATATACATGTCATTTTCAATTTTACCATCACAAAATTTAACAGTACAATATGCAGAAATTGTGATGTGTTCAAGTGGATCTATAGTACCGATTTCATCAACTGATATTATCTTACCTTTTTCAATCACGTTTGCCGCATTTGATGTCTCGATGTTCAATCCCTCTTTGATTTCTATTAATTCACTGCTCATTTTGATTTTCTCTCCGTAGTTGAAATTATTACATATTTGTGATTCGTGTGACTTTATTCATCTCATCACGAAGTCGCATTGCAATGTCAAATTCTCCCTTTGTGTTTAATTCTCGTATCATTTTACCAATATTGTTTCGTACATCATCAAGATTTTCTGTTTCATTGTTCATTTCAATTTTCTCTCCTTTGTGTTGTGGCCATTGCCTACAATATATACAATGTGTCCATTGTATATAAATGTACCGCTTTTTATACGTAACGATTCCTCAAAATCAGTTATAATATTAATAAAATATATGCCTATGTAGAAATATCAGTTTCGCCAGCAGCCACGGAGATCTCGATATTTAATTTGCTCATCTGTGCATTCGATTGTTTTATATGGATGAGTAGGTATGATCTGCAGAAACCGCCGGCATGTAAAACAAGAACGCCCGAATTCATCCGGTTCCGCAACTGGAATATTTAGACTGGCCCTGTTCAAAGGACATCGTTTTATAATCGGGATTTCAAAAGTAGTATAGAATCTCATCTTTTTAGAGATATTAACAAACTGTCTAATTTCATGAGTGTTACAACTTGCTGTCCCCCCAAACAGTAGTTGCAATACTCTTTCTTGAAGTCAAGTGGGTTCATAGAATTACGCATAGATGAAAATTTGCATACTCTCTGTCCGACCCACAAACACAAATTTTCATCTTGCATAATTAATGTAAATGTCGTCATACTATATCATCGTATTTTTATATAAAAATGGATATGTTAATTGGTTTACTATAATTATTATGACAGTATTTTGTATCATTCACTGTGTTTAGGTGTCTCTAAATATTTCCAATGTTAATGTTTCTGGTGGACAGTCGCTTTCTTTTATTGTTTTTATGCAATTTGATATTGAATAATCTGCCTCTATTGTCTCTCCTTTGGATTTATTCCACCCATTCTTTCTATTAGTTTTTCAATTTAGTCTTTGAACTCGATTTTTTGAATCGTTTAATTCTTTTATACAGCGTACGATTAAAAATATATAATACAAAGACCCTGCACTCAGTATACCAACTACTAAAAGTAGATAATCCATGCAAAGCACCTATATCTTATATTTTTCAATCAATTCAATGAACTTTTCTTTGAATTTGTCGAGTTCTATATTTGATACTATTATTGTACCATCGAATCGGACAATAGATTCATATTTATCCATTGTGGTAATTTCAAGAAGTTCATTGGTTCGTGTCATTGTGATCACCTAACAACAATTCACAAACCTCATCAGCCATTTCTTTGGTCTCAAACTTGATCTTAAGATTCCCATTTTTAAAGGCTTTTAGGTTCTGACAGAAGGGGAGATTAGATTTTGTAAGGGTATCCCCTGCATCAACTTCAAATGTTTTTGCTGACAATGAAGATACTCCTTCATACGTTATGAATAGTAGCTTGATGAGTTCTGTAGTTGGATTTTCATTTGCGCCATGATATCCGTCATAGTGACGAAGTATAATCCCAGATTCATCTTTTCCAAAACGCTTTATTTCTGTGTTCTTTTCACTGAAATGCCAGGGAAGTGTACGCCTGGCAGTCAAAAGGATTTGGTTATAAACAGCCGACTCCATATCACACGAATCATATAGTTCAGTGAAACAATTCACCACATCCTGCGCTCTGAATCCAGAACCATATTTTTCAAAAGAACCGTACCCTATACCAAACTGTTTGATGATTTTATCTTTATCAATGATCACGTTTTTACAGCGATCCGATTTTGAAAGCTGTGTAATAATAAATCCAATGAATTCGCCCTTGCATTCGTGTAATGCTTTTTTAACTGTGCTTCGTGGTCCATATTCTAACGGATTATAAAACCAATTACCATCTACCAAACTGCCATCTTTCACATTAAACTCATAGTCTATTTGGTTTTTTAGATTATTAAGTCTTTCAATTGTAACCTTTAGTTCTTCATACGCACTTGTGAGAGTATCAAAATTGGAGCTCATACTTCATACCGCCTTGTTTCTTCATTATATTGACAATCGAAGTGTCGTCCTTCAAGGATGACGTAAAAATCACCAAAAGCTTTATCCCGATACTCTTGGATTGTTCTCCGGCCAACAAATCGGCCTGATTCAGAATTATATATTTTGTCTTGAGTCATACTAATTCACTCCATATCTTTATTTCTTGCGTCGTGTAACGCAAGCCTAAATTCTTGAGTACCATGACGACCTGCGAACCGTGAACTTTCATACACTTCTTTTTCGTTCTGTTGATGTTTGTTGCAGAATTCATTTTTATTTTCGCAATCAGCGCATCCCTTTACCATGATTATTCACTCCTTTTGATTTGTGATCCACACATCACACAGATTCCACCGTCTATATGATCGTATGTTTCTTCATCAATACGAGCTCCGCATGTATGGCAATATATTTTTTCGGTCCTTGTAACTGTAACAGGATACCATACGGACCCTTCCGGCCTGCCATCATAATACAGTGCGAACACTTGATACTTTGAATCTATTGCATGTTCGGTGGGTATAATTCTTGTCGCCTCGTGATTTGACATATGTGGCTCTGTATACCACTGGTCAGATAACACTACAGGATTGGTACAACACATATTAATCATTTCAATTGGGATTTCTTCACCTGATAATTTGTCGGTCACTTTAATGTTCATGTTTCTTAACTCCTTGCGCTTTCGCACACTACTATATACGCACCAATGGTATATATAGCTATGCATTAGCTATACAACAGCAATATTTATATACTTATAGCACGTATATAGTAGTGCTAGGATTGGCAGGACAATACAAATGAAAGTACACGTATCGAAGGTGGAAACAATAGACCGCAAACGATTATACAAATTAGATAAAATAACCGGGATGAAAAATGAATCGGATCTACCTAAATTATACTTAGCATCTGTGCCGCATTGTTATTATGAATCAGTTGCAGGAGTAGAAGGAATATCGCTAAAAATGAAAGACGAATCTATCTATTTGTCGATGGGTTGTTTAATTAGTCTAAAACGATTGAAACACCTGTTAGAGCAAGTAAGAGAATGTAGAATCTGTTTAGATCTAATAGAACTGGAATGGAAAGGAACACAAATATTTGAGGTATAAACTATGACAAAACTAATAATAAAACAATTCAAGCTCAGTCAAGGGCATATAGACATTTTGAACAAGTATGGTACGAAGTGGAACTGTGCTAATGACACAGAGGCACTTAGATTCTTACTGAACAATTGTAAGCGTGAAATGCAGGAGGCAGAGCAATGAAAACATGGAACGACTCTAAAAAAGATGTAATTGATCTAATTGAAAAATTGGGATTTTCACAGAGAGGTAAATCACAGTTATGGACACACACACTTGAAAATAATCCAATGATTTGTGTGATTGACTTATCTAAGATCCCGGGGCCTATGCACAAGATGGACATCTTCCTGTTAGACCAAGAGCGGCCGACAGAGCGTGAATATACCGATCATGATAATATTGTGCATGATACCCAGGAAAGCATATCTGCTTTGCTGAATCCACTAGAGAAAACACCATCAAAACCGGAAAGACCAAAAAACCAAAATGTAGAACCAATAAAAGAAACGCCAAACGTACCTGCAGAAGTTCCAAAATCAAGAACACCTGCTAAGGACTCACCAAGAAAAGTAGATCCCAAGATTGAAAGAAAAATGGAGGACAAAAAAACAAAAGAGTTCTTGCAGCAGAGAGGTTCATCATATTCTGTATCTGGAAAAGACAGGCCAGACGCTCACGCAATACAACACGTTGCGAATGCTACGGATATGGATACTGAAATATTGATTGCAGAGCAGAATGACAAACAATGTAAAGCAGTGGTCAGAGCACACCTAGGAGACCGATATATAGATGCGGTAGTGATTCATGACTTTGGGGTAGAAAGACAGCTTAAAACCATGGAAATGATCAAGAACCGACCAGAGATCCTAGATCATTTTGAGGGTTTAATCCCTGTAATTCGAGAGGATGCAACCGTGAAAATGAAAACTGATAAGGGATGGGAAGAAGTGCCTGCATCTTATTTTATGATTCACGCCTTATTGCACCAAAGAAGATTTGCGATACGGGATGCAATCACCAAAGCGTCAGCAATCGCACAATCCAAAATGTTAAACCGGGAAGATTGGCGAGACCCAGAAGAGGTAGATATGGAATATGAAGAGCGCAATATGGTACAAAACAGTATTGAAACTAGGAAAGCGCAAAGGATGGCATAGAATGAGCGATTGGTCTATAATTCCCACGCAGGCACTCGTGGAAGCAGAAAATCTATGTAATGAAATATTTAATGCCGAAAGTGTCATCGATACCCATGAAAAAGTAGATGAAATAAATTGCCCAATATGCAACAATTTGCCTGAAAAATATCGAAATGGAATAGATCACTTATATGGAAAACTGACTAAGGACGAATTTGAACTTGCACATATTGATTTCAAGGCACTACAGAATGAATATACTTTGAAAGTATATCATGAAGTAGCGATATCAGATACGATAGAAAACTCACTTGAACTGAGTGTATTTGCGATATGTGAAAATTGTAAATCTGAATGGAATTTCAAAACAAATATATCACCAATAAAGAAGGGAACTAAATGAGCGATGAAAAAATGATAATTAACAAAGAGGATTATCATAAAATATTGGAAACAATGAAACAGATGGGTAAAAACCATGACGACGAGGATCTTTTTGAATTGGGTGATCGGATCTATGAACTTAATGAGCTACTTGAAAAAGCAGACAGTCTTGAGACAAAACTTATAGATCTATTAGCAGACGCACTGCACAATGGTAGGATATCAATGAATACAACATTTAGAAAAGGAGATAAATAAAATGACAGAACAAAGAATCGAAACAGTACGAATTAAAAATGTAAAAGGGATCAAACAATTAACCCATGTTCCTATATCCGATTTCACTTTCGTTAGAGGACCAAACGGAAGTGGGAAATCTACATTAATCGAACTGATAGGGGCAGCAATAGGGGACCCTGCAATATTAAAAAAATTGGGTTATCCTGTTAAAAACGGGGAAAAAGACGGGAGCGTATCAGTTGATCTTACTGATATGACGGTATCAAGATACTGGAAGAACGGAAAGAGCAGGGCGGATATTGTCGGCAAAGACGGAGGTAGATATTCCAACCCTGCACAAATGCAGAAAGAACTGTTTGGTATATTACCTCATGACCCTACTGATTTAATGAACAAAACGAATAAACAGCTATTAGAAACGGTGCTAACACTGTTGGGCAAAAAAGACGAATTTGATAAATTGGAAGAGCAGCGAAAGATTGCATATGATTCAAGGCGAACCATCAACCAAATGAAAAATGCAGCTAAAACAAAGCAGGAAGGGTATGATAAGGAGTATTCAGAGTTGCCTGAACAAGAAGTATCAGCATCCGAGTTATCACAAGGCTTGTCTACTGCAATGGCAATTGAAGCACGGCATACCAATGACATACATATGTTAGACCATGTCACTGATGAAATAGCCACCATGGTAGCAAAATTGGTACAACTCAAAGAACATAAAATGGATCTTGAAACATCTATCAAAAATTACGAAAATCCTCACGTTGATCTTATCCAGATAGCTATCAAGAACGCAGATGAAACCAATAAGAAGATCAGGTATATGAACGAAAAAGCAGGGCATATTGCTGATTATACCAAACTAATGCAACAATCTAACGAATTGTCGGAAGAAATCATCGATATAGACAAATCAAAAGAATGGATCATTCAACATGCGGATATGCCTGTTGATGGTTTATCATTCGGTGAGGATGGTCTCAAGTTCAATGGCGTAAACTTGGATGAATGCTCAACAGCAGAGAGATTAATTGTTTTTCTGAGTATTAGTGTAGGAACTCACGATCAAACAAAAGGACTCAAAGTTATGCTCCTACAGCATGGAAATAATCTCGATTCTAAATCAATGGAGTATGTACAAAAGTTCTGTACATCTCACGGGTATCAAACTTGGATTGAAATTGTAGCAGATGAGCCAACCGGAACAGGAATATTCATAGAAGGAGGCGAAATCAAAAATGGAGCTTAATTATATACCTTTTGATATTGAAACAACCGGATTACATCCACTTGAAACAGAACTTGTATCATGGGTTTTAGGTAGCGAAGCTATAATCCAAAAAGACGATACAAACGAGGAAGAAATTATTGAATGGTTGGCGGCAACAGTCAACGATATAAACAAATCAACAACTACACTCATAACTTTTATGGGGGGAACAATGTATTCTCCTGGTTTTGATTTTCCGTATTTGAGAACTAAGTTTTTGAAATATGGTATACTCTGGCCGTTCAAATGTTTTAATCATATAGATTTATTTCCGATCATCCAAAAATGGTTTGATTTGGATTTTTCAGAGCTTGGGACCATAGAAGATCTCAACGCACCAGAACTGAAAAAACTGGTTATACACTTTGGTCTCAAACCAGAATCCAATATAAAATCAAACATTGCACAAACTAAAGAGTTTGTAGAACAGGATCAAATTGATGAATACCTGGCAGGCATAGGACTCATGAAAAATAAGACACACGGTGGTCTTAAAGATGCTTGTATTCATCTGTTAGGCACGGAAGATGACGGGATGAGAGGTGAGAAGGTCCCGGGAATGTTCAAAGAATGGAAAGAATCAGGTGATGAGTCAATATTATCAAAAATATTAGACTATAACAAAGCTGATTGTGATAAAACAATTGCACTATTTGAAGCAATATACGGGATGGTTCCAAACCGGATTTTATCAGGTGAACTTTTGTAGGCAGTTAATCTGCCTACCAATTTTACATCAATATCTACTAATTTAGTAGTTATTGACAGGTATTAGTAGTTAAGAGAATGGAGAAATTGACATGGATATAATAGAACAAAGAACCTAGGAAAATCAAAGACAATATTGGCTACAGATGAACGAAAACGCAAAGCTAGAGAATTTAATTCTAAGTAAAAAACTCAGGAAGATGATTGACGATGAACAGAACAAAATGGATTGAATCACTTGAACCAAAAGATAAGGCAATTCATGTATGGCATGATTTGACAAAAGAATTGGTTACAATAATTGAAATTAAAGCATATTGCGACGAAACACATGCAAAAGTCTTAGAAGAAAAACAAGAATATTTGTTTGCGCATTGGGTTAATGTTGATTCATTAATCGAGCCAACCGAACACCTACGTTCTACGATTGAACTTAAGAAAAAAACAGATCGCCTTAAAAACTGTATCTGGCAGAATGTTAATGATGAAAAGATCAATGCTGTGTATGATATTCTTTTTGGTGATTCAAAATGAACAAAATAAAGAAAAAAATAATTCAAGATATGCTGGTGAAACTTGGATTGGGAATTAAACCAATTAATGATTTCATGCAGCGAATTGAAGATGTGATGGATACAGAGTATCTGTCACTAGGTGGGGTATCTAATGCGTTTGATGGGTGGTATAGTGATTTATCGGATGACCAAACATTTGAGGTCGTTAAAACTGATACATCATTTTCAGTTAGATTGTGTGTAGAGTATGAAACGAAGGAGGAAAAATAAATATGAACAAAGACGATATAGAAATAGGAATGCTGGTCAATTATCATTCAATTATCGGTGGACCTATAACAAAAGAGCAATGTGTGATTAGATCAAAACCGTGGCAATTAGGCTGCGGTGAATGTGTTGTACTGATAAATGGTATGAGTGGGGGTGTGTCGTTAAATGCATTGACTGTAGTACCCCTTATCGTACATAATTGTGGTGCCTGCCTGCACCATGATGATAAATTGGGATGTTATCATAACAAAAAAATTATCAAAGGGAAATGTGAATGTTTTTGTTGAAGGGGAATAAACATGAATAAAACAGAAGTACGTAAGATTGTAAATATGTGGTATAAACAATTTGATGAAAATGATATATTTCATTATGAAGTAAAGAATGATAACTATATTGGTATATGGATTGAACAATAATGATTATTCACTAAAATATTTATATTCACTTATTAAAATACAATTCGTGTTTTTGCCGGGTCTTCTTTCCATCCAGCAAAAACGCACTTTTTTCTAAATAAAACCGTTATCAGTAAAACCGCATACAGTATGCCGTGCTATGTGTCGGTGGATATTTTTATACCGTTAATATATGGTGTGTATGTAGCAAATAGCATATTCCTATAGTATGTAGAATGATCGGGTAAACAAAAGTATAGGAAAGTGCTTTCTTTTAGATCATGACTATTAATAGAAATGAATATTTATATCGCTGTGTTTATATTAATAAAACACAAATAGACACTCATATATACCATGATAATCATATATACCATGATAATCATATATATCTTAGTAACAACGGTTATATGGAGAATACAGATATGTACACAAGAGAATTTATTAATGATGCCAAAATTGGGATTTGTAGGGATTGTGGGAAGAAATTCTTATATTATCATGACGGGTCACCACAGAAAAGATGCCCCACATGCACAGACAAACAACAGGCACGACCATCAATCGTGCAAAAGAGAGAAGAAATCAGATGTTTTGAAAACATTAGAATCGTTTCTTTGCCTGCGAAATGGGTTCATGTTCCACCGAAGGCCAGTCATGACAACAGTTTTTTTAAGATTGTTATCAAAGGCTCCGATTTCGGAGCAAGCTGGAATGGCCGGATAGACATCTTTGCACCAGAGCCGTTTGGTCCAGGTGAATCTGTAGATATCCATGAAATTGTAGTAGAGCACAAGATCAAAATAGTGGACCGAATACGACATACCTTGAAGTATGGCCCGGTAGAAATAGAAAACGAGCATCCTATTACATCAGACGAAGGAGAAGAAACAATCCGAACACGACACTATCTAAGACTCGAAAGGGCATATGATGTCCCAAATGCGAAACTTGTGTGGGCAACTGCATACTCCAAAACCACACTTAAAGGATATGGAAGACAGTTCCATGCATCAGTAGAAGATGATGCCACAATAGCATCATGGAAACTATCTGGTGGTGTACGGTCTGGAAGAGCCAGCACAACTGGTGTACTTGCCGTGGTCAACGAAGACCACCCACTGCTAATCAAAAAAACAGGAGATATTACAGGAGATGAAACATATGCTTAATTCCGAGTTTAATAATCACCACCCGGTGGTTATGCTTTTTTCAAATGGAAAGGGTAGAAACATATTTCATTATCAAATGGATGATGTTGTTGCTCGTAGTATATGGGGAAAAACCATGCACCAAAGAGACACAGACTGGGCACATGAATGTGTTGCTACATTCAAAAACATACCAGACATGCCAAGACCGGTATCTGCCAATGAAATGGCAAAGAAATGGGGAGTATGCCACATCACAGCAAAAAGAATGTTGATGCATGATTGGGAATGGCAGGCAATCACATCAAAGTGGTGGGTACATGATTCATTCATGGATCCATTCACGAAATTACACGAAAAGTGTATGATATCATCAAATCCAATATCATGTTTTTTGGCACTTAATGCTATAAAAAAACATGTAGAGGATATTAAATATCCACGAAAAGATATAATCACTAGATGGATTGGAGATTCTGGATTCAATATTCTCAAAAAAGCAGGGATATTGAAACCAGTTCGCAGATTAAAGTCCGCGACAAAATATTATTTCATAGGTTAGATAAATATGAAACCAATGTTAATTAGAAATGTACCTTCAACCACGAAAAAACGGTTGAAGATCTTAAAAGAAATACAAGAACACAAAAACATAGCAGAAACATTAACGTTTTTGTTAGATTTTTACAACAAAAACCACAAAGAGAAAAAAGAAGATATTTAAAATTTACGATTATTCATCGCAAGGCATTTTTATTGACATCTTTTTATATATTTTCAATCCATAACTGAAATACATCTGCCTAATCTCAGCAGGACAAATATAACCTTGTTGTGTCGATGTTGGTGTTCGTGAAAATTCACACATCCCTGTGTTCATCAAAACAGGTAGACCTCCTTTTATCTTCTAAAGCGTAAGTATTCCAAGTTTAATCCCAGGTAGTCATAGTTCTAATCGGAGTTAAATATGCTTCCTCAGTTGTCATCATTATACTATATTTTTATAATTTGATATATAATTTGCTGTCCATAAAATCAGGGCTAGGTAACATATTGCTAACGTCAGCAAAAATGTCAAGAGTCAAATAGGTAACTATATATAACATTGTGACAATGTATACCATGGTGACAAAAGTCACCAAGGAGAGAAAATAAATATGACCGAACAAACCGATAAAACAATAAAATATATAGAGGAAGCAGAGGCAGAAATTAATATGATGGTTAATCGCCTCATCGACGATGATACTTTATTCTCCGATGGATATACGGAGCTAAGCAAAGCCATGGCTGGTTTGGGTATGGCAAAACAACACATTCAGTTTTATAGCAAGATGAAATGAGGGCGAAACGGCCCCCCTGTCTTTTAAAAAAGGAGTGAGCAAATTGTGGATAGATGTTATAAGCTTAGCAACATTGTTGATAACATTAGCGGTATTGCTGAATTATGGAAAGGAATACATGTGCAGGTGGATGCAAAACCGGAATCAAGTTCTAAACTGTGGGATGTCTCGCTGAGGCATCAAGTGAATATTTTGAATTGTGAATGAAAAGGCGTGAATAAAAATGTTTGAATATTTTATTGCTTTTATAAATTGGGTGTTTTTTCCATTAATAGTGATAGGAGTGTTGGATGTAATAACTATATATTGGATAATTGAAATGAGATCATACGAAACATTACCCACATCACCATTTGACATGATCACATTATATGAATTTTCAGGATGGGTACTTAAAATTGGATGGTGTGTGTTTCTAATTGTTTTGAATATACTGGTATTCCAAATGACATATCATGATTTGTTAATATTATTGATGGAGTGAACAACATGACACTAACAAAAAGAGCAAAGGAGCGACTTAAACAACGCAAAAAGGCGATTGTTGAATTCAAGAAAAATCATAACATCACAAAGTGCCAGTGGTGCGGACATTCAATTGAAGATTCATGTCATCATTTTCTATGTCCGATATGCTGGAACATCAAACAAATAACATCTAAACACGGCATGAAGAAAGCAAAGCGGTTGAGATATATTCAAGTGAACAAAATAAATAGAAATTATATAAAACAATAGGTAAAGGAGAAATCAAAATGAAACAAACGAACATCAGAGACGTTGATAAAAACACACTAAAACGATTCAAGGCACTAAAAGCGATGGAAGGACACAAAACATTGGGAGAAACATTAACGTTCCTGCTGGATTATTACGAAAAGGAATGAACGGAAATGAAGAGAATATGTATTCATTGTAGAGTTGTCTATGGTGAACAGTTTGGGATTTATCAATTACGTGAAACCAACAATAGATGCGCATTGTGTGGCCATCCTACTATAAAATATAAGTATGTAAAAAAGGAGTGAAATAAGATGAACATAAAAAAAGAAATCCTATTATTTTTTTAGACGAAAAATTACCATACTTTACCCCTTTATTTGATTTCCAAGCCACTGTGAAGCATACAGAGAACTGTTTTAAGGCAGTTCACTGTTTTATTTTTGTATACACACTTTCATCTGTGATTATATCACAATCACGTATATGACCTGTCGTTGTCACGCCATCGCCATTAAATATAATAACATCTGATTTTAATTCCCAGGTCCCTATAACAGATAAATTTATTTCTTTACCCATTAAATAACCTTGACGTTCTACGAAATAAAATGTATTGTTTTCATAAATCTCAAGCCTGGTTTTATCGTCTTTTGTGTAGGTCCCTGTAATATCAATTGGTTCATTGTCAATGCATCCAATACTAATAAAAATCACACTGGAAATTATGAGTACATTTACTGCAACAATTTTAAAATCAATCGTTGCTCCGAATAGCTGTTTTATATTTATTGTCATATATTTTAACTCCTATATTTCTAAATTCTGTTTTGAAAACACCACGTAACGACACGACGATACTGTACATGCTTTCGGTAAAAACGGCATCAGTAGTCACGTGTCGCCAGATGTCGTTTTTTATAAATCGCTATGGGTAACCAGCTGTCGCCCGTGTGCGCTTTTGGTGGAAACGGTGTCTGGTGGACCGTGTCTACCGATGCCGTTTTCGATCAATACGTTGTCCGTTAGATAGTGCCACCCGATAGCGTTTTTGTGTTTATACAACATGGATATATATTCCCCTATATTTCATTAAACATTGGGCACATGATATCAGGGTCGTTTGGGTGGAGATCATAATAGACACCATTACTGGTTTGATGCCATCATCGCTATCCCGGCCCTCATTGTATAATAATCTAATAATATTTGATATATTAAAGCCAGAAAATATTAGGATTTTTATAGATTTTAGTAGATTTATTTTAGATTTTAGCATATTTAGAAGCTCCACGATTAGCTTTTCTTATTTAGATTCGTTGTTTGCGAATTTCGTTATACAATTTTGAACATCTGCAAAAGATATTGTATTGTTATGATACTTTTCATATTTCTGTGTGTCTCCGTCCGCCGTCACAAAATACCAAACGTCTAAACCTTTCGATTCATTCAAACGGTCGACTTTATTAAGTAAATCGCTATTATTATTTGTCCCCATTTCGATCTCAAAACCGGCCGTTTTTCCTTCTAAATTTGTAACAAAGACATCTGTGTTTTTGCCATAATCTGATACTTTTACATCAAGATTATGTGATTCTGCCACACCTGCAACCAAATGAGTTAAAATAAAATGATCATCTGATTGGTTGTCCGCCCCTGTTTTTTTAATCATGTACGAAGCTTGACCTCTCCCCAAAGTTCGAGACCTAACTGTTTTATATTCGGCGTCTTCAAGGACCTTTCTTTGTTCTTTAGATAAATCTTTCATGAGATGGATTAGCTTTTGCAAATCGGTTTTTACACACACCGGTGCTTCGCCCTCTGCTTTTGACTCAATTAATTCTTTTTCGACGTCTGCAGCTATTACTTTTATTTTTGTCACTACCCCAGATGAAATAAACAAACCTTCACCTTTTTGTCTGGTAGTTGAAATAAAATCTGCCTGATCATCGGACAATCCAAAGGTCGCTTTTACTTTATCACGTTCAGAATATTCTACACAAAATATAAATTTCGTTTCACAGTTTCCTAGGATTGAATCACCTACATCAGTTTTGGCGATATCCCCAAGATCCTGAGTCAATAGTTCAACAGACAAGTTGAAATATCTACACAATTTAATGAGTGATTTTATACTCTTCGATTCTTTTTGCATTAAACTCCATGCTTCATCTATAATCAATGTCCTTTTCCCTCTTTCTTTTTCAATCATAAATGCAAACTGCTTTAGCATGATCTGATACATAACCGCATCTTGTACAGTATCTGGGATCTCAAGCAAGTTGTAACTAATATAGTCTTCATCCATTTTTATGTTAGTCTGTCCGTTAAAGAAATTCCGATATGATCCGTTCACATACATATCAAGTTTTCTTTTCAATGCGCTGCCAGCTTGTTTTTCTTCTCGTTCTATATCACTTCTTTTCAAGTATGCTTCGATGTTGTTATAAAAATCTTCTAGGGTTGGCGGTTCTCTGTTCCATGTATCCCTATCAGTTGTAATACCTCTCTCTTTGTATATCTCAATCGTGGACCGATCTATAATTGGCAGACCTGCTGCAGTCACGCCCTCTGGACCAAGCAGCATAAGTAAAAATTTAGGAATCTCTTGCTGTCTGGCGGTCAGTGAGTCTTTAGGTCCGTTACCAATGTCGAATGGATTCATTCTAACCCCTTCTGCTCCTTCACAAATCTTAACCACAACACCACCAAGCTTTTCGATTACATGTGAATAATCGTTCTTAGGATCAACTATACTTAACAATCTCCCGGACCATGCTTCGTGTATTAGTCTTGTTGATATAGAAAAAGACTTCCCACTACCGCTTTTACCCATTGTGAAACAGTTGTAATTGTTCCGATTCTTATTGAATTTGTCATAAAATATTGGAATATCAGTATTAAAATCAACGCCAATATAAAGTGCATCTGGTGTTAATCCCCCGGCTACTGCTCTGCCTGGCAACAAGACGGTTTCTGCCATACTGGTAGAATCAAATTCTTTGTACATATCAACAAAATCAACACCGTTCGGCATAAAATTTTTATAAGCGTTTGTTTTCTTGAAAGATAGATCAGCAGGATGGATCATAAGACCCCCTAATTTTGACATAAGCCCGGCTGTTTTTTCCCTTAGTATTGACTCTTTTACATCTGAATGGCCCAAATACAAAGCCATGTCGAACGCTGCTTCATCTCCAGAACTAAGCGCAGCTATTCTTTTTTTAATTGCTGCAATTTTGTTTCTTAACTCTTCTGTAGGAATGTTTCCACCTTTCTCAGTCGATATCCGCTCTGTTTCTAGCTCTTTCAAATGCCTTTGCGCTTGGTCTCTCGCTGTTTGGTTATCTATTTTTCCAATAAATTGTGAAAAATTGATATCATTATCAGTATCTATTAATCCATTCAACCATTTTGGTCTAACTTTAGATGGAAACCCAGCACACCCAACAACAGAATGATATATTCTACCAATCTGTGTATTGTCCCATTTCTCTACTACTGAATCAGGTATAAGTAATAATTTTAAATTTCGATCTATGTTGCTACTACCATTTTTCTTTCTTTTTGACATGCTTTTTGAGTTTTTGACATCCCATCCAGCAGCTTGGTTGTCAACATACTTTTTCACTTCTTGTAATTGGTCAAACATCTTTAATCCTCCATGGTTACGCAATCACTTAAATAATCTATACCTTCTCGCCCAATTCCACATGCAATCATCAAGTGTGTGTTGATTAATCGTGCTCCAGTGAGTCGATCACCCACAACAAAACAATTAGACAACCCTTTAATAATAGTGTTCGTGTCGATATCCAGTTTTTCAATTTGGTTGAGGCTGTTCACAGGTGTTTTTATGATCATGTACAACATTTTATCTTTTACATTTTGATCCTTGCAATACTGATCAATGTGATTTAAATGACCAATCATTAATTTTTGCTGATCATCTGGCAGCAAATTCACATTATTCATAACCATAGACGTATATTTTTCAATATCAAACGAGGATGAATATCCTAAAATTTGAATAGTACACGGTAATGAATTTAAGAAGTCAGTATCCAACTGTCTTATTTTATCTGCGTTTTTTGCATCTGATCGATCACCAGTAAGAGTATATATTTTCAAAATACTACAGGCATCACCATAAACGTTAAAATAGTGATCATATTTCACATCACGGAGTGATAGAAATTTAGACATTTCTTTATCGAATCTATTAATCTTTTTGCCCCTTCTGATATATTTTATAACAGTCACGAACCAACTATCCAATCTAAGTTGGCAAATTGCTAAAAACGCACATACAATCGTGAGCAATGAGAATATCAACAGAACTTTATAAACATCACCATATACAGCAAAATCACCCGTCGTTTTGATGATTATCACGCAAATCACGACAGCAAAAAATAAATAAATAACTTGTCGCAGGGTCAAACCTGCAAATATCTTTTCTTCATACTTCAAACTCGGTGGGATTTCATACCCTATATTTTCACTCATTTATATTACCTCAATTATATTTTATCATACTATTCTGCCTGCCATATATGCTGTCTTCGTCATAACAGGGACTGGGTTATATACGAATTTGAAAAATATAATCACAGGAACCAAGAAAGACAACAATAGAACCACAATTCCTATGAATATCGATATCGCACTAGGTTCCTCCGATGCTTTCATTATTCCCATTCCAACACCATAACAGAATGCCATTGTAGGTGCCATAAACAGCCCCCATAGCATCAATCTAATTAATAGCTGCCCCAATCCCCCAATGCTTCTACATACACTGAGTTCAATTGCTCCACACATCCAACAAATGACTGCTATAATAAACACTGGTTCTAAACATCCGATTATTAGACTCCTACAAACATACAACATAGCCGTTGAATAGATCCCAATAACACCAAGAATCACAAACACACACCCATATGTTGACGTGAACATATCGACTACGAAAGTCATTATTTCCAGATTCAGACCAAACATCGCTGTAAGTGCATCTGTAAATTCAACTGCCCAACCTAATATCCACGTCGCACACCCTACCAGAACAGCACCAAGGACAACTCGTCTTAGAACTTCTGCAATTATAACATAACTATATGCAGAGAGTGGACCAATTGTGTACAGAAAATAAAAAAACACTCCCGCTGCAATCACAAAACCTGCAATTGCGTAAAATAACAAATAAAGATCAGGTATAATCTTTTCCACATATGAATTAGTAATTGCACTAGATCCTAATA
>LGVF01030482.1_pt1 | contig 35063 bp, 58 predicted proteins | sample 469901 | NCBI WGS metagenome assembly LGVF01 (sample SAMN03893561, study PRJNA290197) | marine sediment metagenome | material: sediment; isolation source: combined push core samples #3730, #5133, and #5579 collected at Hydrate Ridge | place: Pacific Ocean: Hydrate Ridge
GCCAACAGTATTGCCATAGAAGTGCCGGAAATAGCCAAATGCCTGACCGGCGGAGGCCATTCAGGCGGCAACCATTCGGATATAACAGTCCTGAAAACCAATAACAGGATACGCAGGCTTACGCCCCTCGAAGTGGAGAAATTACAGGGGTTTCCTGTTGGGTGGACGGCCGAGGGAATCAATGATCTGGGAAATATTGTGAAAATTTCCGATACGCAACGTTACAGAACATTAGGAAATGCGGTTAGTGTGCCTGTAATTAAGTATATTTTTGAGTATATTTTTGAGGTATGGAACTATGAACAAAAACTATAATCTGATCACAGAAAAACAGATTGAAAATATTAAATCAACTTTCAATTTTACAACGGATCAACAGGTATATCAATGGATTTTAAAAACATATCCTGAAGATGTGTTTTGTGGTTCACCCGAAATTATGGCCCTGATCGAGGAAGCGGCTATACAATTAGGTAAAATAGAAATTGGCACTGGTGTTATTGATGCCTGGCCGGAAGATTACGATTTCGTTTTTGCTAGGACGGTATATAATTACGTGAAATATTTAGACAGCCTTGCAATAAAAAAGGGATTTGGGTCTGATAAACAGAGATGTATGGTTTATCGGGTGCTGAAGAAAAGACGAAAATCTGATGATTAACTGACGATTAACTAATGATTAACTAATGATTAAAAACAAAATTATGAAGGCATAAGATGATGGAAACTAAAAAATTTGAATGTTCAAAATGTGGATTATGCTGCAATAACATATTAATCGACTATGTAAATGGACCATTGAATATTACAGCCGGTTTGTGTTTGCGGCCGGATGAAGTGAAACTGTTTGCGTCGCACAAAACGAAAATAACCCCATATATCGCATTACAAAGGGAAAACTGGCCTGAACCAAAAATTATCATGTACCAGCTGATCGCGGAACCATGTCCACATTTAAACATAGAAAAAAATATATGCACAATATATAAAACCAGGCCTGTTATTTGCAGGATGTATCCGTTTTCGTTTGATGAAAAGGGACTTTCAATTGAAAATACTTGTACATTTTCAAAAGAAAATATTAATAAAAGCTGTTTTGGTAATATTAAAATAACCTATCCAAAAGATGTGCACCATGCCCTGCTAAATCACCATAATAAATTCGTTGAAATTGAAAATAAATTAACGTCTGATAAAAAATTAAATTTGTTAATATTCGACTTTAAAAACAATGTATGGTTGATACGAGCATAATTATGATATTAAACGTAAACCCTGCACACGTAATTGAATTACATGAAATATTATGTGAAATTCCATTTGAAACTGCAACATCACACGACCTGGAGCTGCCAACGGAGCGGCACCCGGCAATTGAATCAATTATCGAAGAACTTGAAGAATATATGAATTGTATAAGCTAAATTTTTATACTATCGTGGTGTTTATTATCAAATGTGCCACAAAGAAAAACAAGCCTGGACTATGAGGCAGACATTAAAACACTGTATGCTGCACTTATGGAATACCCTGATAGTAAAACAATCAGGGATAAACTAAATTACCGAGTAAGAAAATGGGCTGCGCTGGTAAATTTGGTTTTTTACCAGGCGCAGAATGAACGTAAGCCTTATACTGAGGATGAAGTGGGTCATCCTATTGTTCCAATGCCTACGATGAAAATATCGAAGCACAGGCAGACCTCTGATTATTTGTGCTACCTACCGCAGTACAAACAGATCACTGGTATCTTCTGGGAGCGAAAGGAGATATCCGACCTGTACAGCACACTGATCCATAACCAGGACCGGTTTTATGATGAATGCCGGCGGGCACAGCAGGACCCGGATTGTAATGTTTTGGTCGTAGGCGTTGAAGGGACGCAGCGGCAGTTTTTGGTGTACAAACCAGCGAGGAAAGCCGGCGCTTCGCTGCAGTCCAGGTATGCGCTGTGTGAATCTTTATCGCCACGATTTAACTATTCGGTAATTGTGCGCTGGCACAAGAACCGCGGGCTTGCCGTTGAGGACCTGGTCAACCAAAATCGGATGTGGATTAAGTACAATTATCCCAGTATTTTAAAGCTTGAAAAGTAAAAGGTAATGGCACCAGCCACACCTTATTTTAATGGATTCCAGCCAAAAAGCCGGGGGTTGGTGCCATACACACAACTGAGGAGTTGTGTGTGAACTCGAAACACGTTTAGTTGTTTCAATCTGTCCAAGTGGTATAATACCCATTGTTATATATATTTTTTGACTTGATAATATATAGATATATATTTATAGTATAAGCATATAGGTAGATATTGGCTAATAGCCCCAGGAGGATTATTTTGAAACAAACCGTAAAACCAGATAGCCGTGGACGACTATCATTAAAAGCACAGTTGGATTTGATAGGATGGGTGCCCGGACAGGGTGTAGAAATCGATATGATTCAAGCAGTAGACTTACCAAAAAAAGAAAAACAAAGGTACTAGATTAAAATACCCACCTGAAAAAGTGTGTTTTGGCGAACCAAATTTGAGGTTGGGTTTTTTTTAATTGTATTAAGATAAGATAAAGCTATTCAGATTTAAACTTTTATGTGATTTATCAAATAGTTTTGTACGACACGTAAGATGCTATATAAATATACAGATAATTATAAGTTGTCTGATTAATGTATGATAAAATATGGAAACCGACTCAAAAGTTCATAAAAGTGGCGGTTCATTAATGGTCCTGATTTCTCCCGCACTTATAAAATATTTAGGTTTGAAACGGGGCGATCATTGCAAAATAGAAGATGTGAGTGATAAAGAAATTAAAATAACGTTTGGATAATTAAAGATGTGACGGATTTCGTCACATGTGTGCTTTATTTAAAAAGTAAATATATCATACAATTTATATATAATTAACGGATGGTAACTTTGATAAAATATGAAAGATGTGACGGATTTCGTCACATGCAACGGGAGGCACTACTATGAAAAATACCGTTGCTGGATGGATTCTTATTATAAAAAGTTTATATGTGACGAAATCCGTCACATCGTCACATCATTTCAAGATCGTGACCCAAGGGGGGTCAAATTGTGCTCATTTTGTTACTTATTTTTCTGAGAGGGGGATATTTCGTTTGTAATTGACTAATTGTTTTTGGATTTAAGTGTATATACTTAATTTTATGTTATATTAATTAGTTTATATGCTTTGTTTAAAACTTTAGTTGTAAACTTTAGTTGTGTCGCCGTCACATATAAAATAAAAACATGTGACGAAATTCGTCACATATAAAATCGGCTTAGATATAAATTAAATAAATATGGAAATTGTTGAATGGAGATTACAATGCCAGAAGATAAGTGGACAACTGTACGGATATTAGTTGATTCTGATGTAAACAGAAGAATCAAAAAAAGTAATACTTCTGCATTTAAAACTCTTGAACAAATGTCGTTAAACGAGCCAAAAACAAAAGAAGAAAAAGCAAACTCGGTTTTTGAAAAGTTTGTACATGATATAAATGATTTATATCCTGGAAATAAAACGAAATTGGGTATGTTGTGGCCGATTATTGCAAGTAAAATCATAAAAACAGCAAAACATAAACTAAGTGATACGTATTTTGACAATCTTAAAGAAATGTTGGATGGGGAGGGGTTAGATGAAAAAGACTAAATTCAAACCAAACCTGGCTTTCTGTGGCGGCTGTATTTATTTTAGCCATAAATCACTGCGTTGTAAACGATTTACCGGGCCCAGATTTGGGTATGATCCGGTTAATAAAGTCCACTGCTGTATTGTAAAGGATATTTACTAAAATGGCAGTATTCAGATCACACAACGCATCATTAAAACGTAAAACGAAAGAACGGTTGCAGCGGATACACCAGTATTTCCTTGACAATCCGGGCTGTACAATAAATGAAGCCGTTGCATTCATCCCGGAAACACAGGGAATGGTTGAGCGATACAGCAAAGATCGAGATAAATTCAATACAAGGAGAAGTAAATGACCCAAAAAAGGGGTAAAATTACGTATTACCCTGCGCCGTGTGCATGCGGTGAACACGACTGTGCAGACTGCGCAAACAACACAGACGGGTGTCCCGAGAACTGCCGGGAATTTGTCTGCTATGCAGGCGCAGAATGTAAATTTATACCCAGACTACAACATCCTGACTGGAACGTGTGCCGATCCAGGGGATGCGAATATTACCATAACGGACCTGCAGGTACAAACTGCCTGGCCGGATTTGATCCGGACAAGATCATGACCTGCCAGGAAAGCGAAACAAGAATCAAAATTAAAAGAGGAAATAAAAAATGATTCCTAATATGACTAAATTAATACGTTTGGAACGGCTCCGGCAGATAAGAGCGGGCCCAGGAAACCGGGCGGGATTATACAAGGGAAAACAAGGAACTTGTATGATCACAGCCGAACAGGTAATGGATATCAAAAAATGTTTGGAATCAGATACACGAATGACTCACAAAGAGATTATAGCCGAAACCGGCATGTCAGATTATTATATCCGAAACACGAAGAAAGGTAAGTTTGACTATCTGCTTGAATAGTATTACTATGCCCTTGAATGTACAGGTCACGGTGAGACCTGTAGCTTACACATACCCATGTACCTTTTATCCATTTGAACGATTGTAGGGGCTTACAATCGGAGTAATCTTAAAACAGAATGTTTTATATATCATAAACGATGTATATCACGTATGGTGTCAACAATATCGGAACTGATTAAAAAAAGAGAAAATCTTGGGGTTTCCCAAACAGAGCTTGCTGATGTTATTGGTAAGTTTCCATCTAACATATCCAGGATCGAGTCCGGTAAGCTGGATTGTAAAGTGTCCACGCTGGAACAAATAGAAGCAGGACTGGAGGTTATCCAGAAAAACCAGCGCCGGAAGTTAACTGGTTTAATTGTTCTCGATGAAACGGATTTCATGAACACCGTGTTTAAGTCAATCGTTGCTGAGCTTGAACTGCGTGAGCACGAAGGACAGTACAAAGGAAATGCACAACACCTGGCGCAGAAGCTTGTGGACCTTATCGCAAAGGAGGTTTGCGAAGATGGTGCGTGATTGTTTTAAGTGTGCATTCGATGGAATATGCAAACTGATGTGTGTCCGCATGACACCAAAAGGCGAATTTATGGTATGTAAATACCTGAAAATATCGTCCCGGGAGGACGTAAAAAATGAAGACAATTGATGAAATAAAAGCACAGATCAAATCAGATATGAACGACCCTGTTCAAGGAATGATGATAACTATGTGTGGTGGGTTTCATCCGTTATCGGATTTTCGTGCAATTATAAATTTAGAAAAAATAACTGAAAAATATAATCTTGAGGTGCATGTAAATGTCAGTTGAATTACACCCGGGAACAGGGAGATGCTCTAAAAATAACATACAGTGCATGTATAACGGCACCGATGTATGTTATGCATGTTGCATAAGGTCAGGGAATGTGAAAATGAAGATCTTGTACGAACCGGTGAAGGGAAAAAGATGAACATGGAAAAAGTAGGAATGAAAATACGGGATGGCCTGCAAACCACAAGGATCTCATCAATAGACGTGTTTTCAAATCGCTATTGTGTGACCTGCGCCAACAGGTTCACATGTACTGATATCAACAAAAATAAAGATGGTCTTTGTGCTTTTCATGTAAGCCTTATATTTCAACAGCCGCAGCCAACGGGTTTTAAAGCGAACCCGAATGAATTTAAATTTAATATTGTGGAGATGGTTAAAAATGAATAAATCACACGAATATGTAGCAAAACCGATTGTAGTCGAGGCAATTCAGTTTGACAGAAACAAGTTTCTTGAAGTTGAAAAACTGATCGGAAAACTGGCGAATGTGACGTTGGGTATAAATTATGTTAGAATTAAAAATGACAAAATAATTGTCTTTGCGAGCGTGGGTGAATGGATTGTATTGGAACAACACGGTATATTTTTCAAACTGACAAATCCGCAGTTCGTAGAAAAATATGAAAAAACAGACCCGGTGTTAACAGATGAATGAAGAAGAAGGAATGCGAATAACACAGGACCTGAAAGTAATCCAGTCCGAGCTTGAACTTACCCGTGTGCATGTTATCGAGTTAGAGAAAATAGTGCTGCTTTACACAGGTACGGAGGGGAACGATCTGATACACCGTAAGCTGTACACAGGCGAGGAACGGGTAGAATGATAAGCGCTGCGTCGTTAAAACTAATACGCTTTACCTTGGCCGGCATACTGGTTGGGCTTATAATCGGTATTGTTGCCGGTAATTATATATTTGTTAAATAAACAGTCGGTCTTTTTATGAAGAACGGGGATCAGATCAGATGTCCTGGATGTAGACATATAAACACTATCTGGACATCAGAAAACCACCCGACGATAGTATGTTTACACTGTGGATTTATAATTGGAAAACGGGTATGATTTTAGTCCTGCTCTCCAAGGGTTAGGGTGTTACTTGTCGCTTTATACTTAGTTCAACCTCCTTCCCCGCCCACCACAATAACTGCAGCTAACCGGATTGAGCGGCAGAGCCGCAAGTATAATATGGCTGCGTTATTGGTCCTTACTATTTGAAGTTGCTGTTTGTTGTTGCTTATTTATTGTTTAGTTCTGGTGGGTGCTGCTGGTTGTTGTGCCCTGTGATGCTCGGGGGATGAAGGTTACGGGAGAGTCTAACGCCGCACAACAGTTTTTTTTCGGTGGCATCAGGCCCTGTTTTTGACGCCAAAAACAGCACCTGCCCCCACGAAAACAAAACAGTTATGCACCGTGTCACTCTTCCGAAACCATCATTCCCCCAATCATCCCAGTGCACCGGGCCGACTCTCTCTGGTGGTGCGAGATTCTCATTTCTGCTTATAAAGTGATTGCAGTCGTCCAATTACGTTTTCTGACGCCAGAAAACGTAATCGGCCAACTACAATAACACTATAAGCAGACCGCCGCCGCATAACGTTTTTTTAGTGGTGCCCGACCCTGTATTCTGACGCCAGAATACAGTGCCGAACCCCACGAAAAAAACGTCACGCACCGGCGGCTTTTTTTCCTTCGTCAAAAAAGAATGTTGGAGAGGGATTCGCACCAGAGCGATGTTGTAGAAGTTGCTTTGGTGATTAAGGAGACGATAAATATGACAAATTATGTAAAAGTAGAAAAATATCTTTTAAAAGATGGTTGTAAAAGGTGTGGGATGAGTTGTGGTTTAATTGGCTTTGAAGAACTTTGTTGCTTTTACCAAAAAAGGGTAAAGGCTTTACTTTTTTAGGAGGTTTAAATATGGCGAACGAAGAGCTTGGATTTGGTGCAGTTGAAGCATGTATGGAAGTTATCGGGATCTCATGTGATGAATGCAAGTATAGTGGCGTTTGTAGGGGTGGGGACGATGGGTATAGGCAGGAAAGGTAAGGAAATGCGATCCTGGGTACGAAGGATGGCTGCATATGAAGTATCGGATTATTGGACTCATAGGAAGACCGGGCGTGTGAATGTCCGGTTTTATTTTTAATAGGGAGGTTTGAATTATGAAATTTAATGTTAAATGTGTACGTAATATGTTGCTACGTGATGGTGAGGTTTTCACAGTGCGGAAGTGGAAATCGAAGACCCCGTTCAGGGTTATTAAATTTGAAGAAAAGTTTTATCAGGTTGAGAAGATCAAGGCAGTTTCAGGAAGGAAAAGTATCAGGGGGTATGTGCACAAGTCCGGTTTTGATAATGTAGACGATTGGTGGGATGCTATCAGGAATTTCGGTGCATTAAGTGGCTACTTGTATCATGTGACGTTGATGGAAGATGATAGACAAGTAGATTTTCCTGAATTTAAGTTGCGGGAATCGGTAAATCGTGATCTCATATTGATGCAGGAACTGGGAGACTGTGATAAGTTTGCCAGGCAAATGTCAAATGAAGAATATACAAATGCAAGGCAGTTTTTACATTCAGATGATGAACAGGAGGCTTAAATTATGACAGACAATTGGTATAAAGTTTTGGAAGAAGGAGATGATGACTACACATACTTTTGTAGGTGTGGTGAACGCATGGTTGATGAAGTAGAATACAATCGGGAGAAGGGGACGTACACCTGTTTTATATGTGAATCGGAATCACCAGACATTGAAAATATTGAAATGGGGGCTTAAAAATGGTAAATGAAATAATAGTATACATTTCAGGCGGAGCAGTACAGGACATAATCAATATCCCAGAAGAGGTAAAGGTAAAAGTGGTGGATTTTGACATTGAAAATGTAGATGAAGAGTACCTGGAAAAAACGGATAATGGAATGGCAATAATCCAAACATGGTACGAATCTGAAAAACACGGCCCGGACTGTGAATGCGGTGTCTGTACTGGTGAAGACCGGGCACTTGACCGGATGGAAAAAGGCATCTGTGCATGTGAAAATATGTTTGAACCGGATTCGGATCATGACGGGGGTATGTGAAGATGTACAACGGAGGACCCGAAAGGTTCCATGAAAAAACAAAATCTACACTTTTTGAAGGAAGACTCGGGCACAGTATCACACTGAATGCAAACCCAATAATGACTATCTATCCACTGGATGCATACAGAAATTATATAGAATTTCCGGTTTTTGTGTAGGTGTACTGGCACCTATCTTTTCTTTTTAAGGAGGTAAATAACATGACAATAGAGGATAAGGAAATTGCACAGGCAGAAATGTACGCACAGGATGCGCATAGCTGTTTCCAGTGTATGTATGGTGAAAAAGATCATAGAGGCATGCCGTGTTGTGAATGTCGGGGTTATAGTATGTTTGTAAATTGCAGACCATACGATGAAGATATAGCTAAGAAATACGACGGTTGGTTTGAAGAAGTGTGCTCAACCTGCTTACGGACACGGATAGTACATGATGATATGCAAACAGACCTTGGGAACCCTGGATTTATATGTGTAAAATGCCAGGAAGAACGAAACAGATCGCAAGAACATGAAGAAGCATGCATATCCGAAACCGGTATCGGATGTGTAGAATGTGAACCAGATTGTAAATATTACGGTGACTGTGAAGGAAGCAATTAGGCTTCCTGTTTTTTAAACGGAGGTAAATAACATGACATATAAACTAAATAGCGAACGCTCTGTAGAACTGATAAACGAACAGCAAACCTTACTGGATACCTACACAGTTGAACTGATACATGAAGATGTAAACACATCCGGAGTCTTCGAAAAAATAAACTACCTGGTAAAGGAATACCCGACCACCCCGGATATCTACACCATCAAAAAATCGGTGGGTGTAAAGGTAAGCAGTCCTGAAGCAGCAGCTAAGTTATTCAAAATTGCAATGCAAGGACTTGACAAAGAGAGGGAGCATTTTTTAAGTGCATCCCTGGATACTAAAAACCAACTGAAAGGCCTGGACATCATCAGTATTGGCAGCCTGAACGCCAATATTGTGCATCCGCGCGAAGTGTTCTACGCAGCAATAGCAAACCGTGCAGCTGCAATTATAATAGCACATAACCACCCGAGCGGGGACCCTGCACCCAGTCATAACGACATTGCAATCACCGAAAAGCTGAAAAAAGGCGGTGAAATACTCGGGATCGAAGTGTATGACCATATCATATTCGGAACCGGACCACAGGACGGCTTCCTGAGTATGAAAGAACAAAGTTTAGGTGGTTGGGTATGACTGATAAACTACCCAGCTACACACCATTCAGTAAACGTGCCTGGCATTACCGGGCACGACAGATCGCACTACGCAATAACGACAGGTGTGAGGTATGCGGGAGTGACCGGTCACTGCAAGTCCATCACGTAAACGGTGACTGGACAGACAACGACATAGGAAACCTTGCAGTCCTGTGTAAACACCATCATGTAGAGCTTCACCGGCTCTAACATCAGGAGGAACAACGATGTATTTGATAAGCACAACAATGAGCACGGCCAGGTTAATGTCGAATGACAAAATGGACATTGAAGACCTGGATCTTGGAATCCACAGAACATACAGATTGTTGACAAACCAACAGATGGACGACCTGTTTATGTATGCGAAAACTAAGATCACAGACGAGCAGGTAAACAATATCAGGACACTGGCAGGCGTGTAAACGCCAGCCGCCTTTTTTTTAGTTCGAGTCGGACGCATTCATTATAATCATGAGATTATAATAGGGAGCGCCCCTACTATAATCACAATTACAACGAATCTGTGTGAGCTGACAGACTATTCATTCATCTACTAATTTGACATTCATTGATATTCACTTTAACTTAAACTTTTATCTATATGTTGGTCTATATTTCAATATGTATTTATATCTTGATTGGGTGTGCTTGCTCCTTTTTTTCCTGCCCGCTGGGAGCCCCTGAGTGGCAGCATGAGATATTATGCTCCTTCGGGCAAAACACAAACGTTTTTTAAAAAAACTATAACATCTTAATCAGAAGTTCCTTTTTTTCAGTATCATACTCTACAATTAACTTTCTTTTCAGTGGTAAATCAACTAATTCGGAAAATTCACCATTCAACGTTACACGTTTTTGACTTGTTGTGCTCTGGTGAATTCGGCACGTGTCTCTATGAATTGTCATATTATGGTTAGGTAATGACAATAGTCCATATATATTTTTTGGTATGGTTATAAATTGTTAAAATACCATACATAAGAATTATATATCATAATGTAATAATACGTAACAATGAACAAATTAAGAATTACAGTACTATTGCTCTTGTTGCTTACTGCAAGCATCATGGTTGCTATTCCTGTAATGGCAGACAATGATTCGATGAATACGGAGGACATTATTGATGTCAAGCCGTCTATCCCATTCGGAGGGGATCTGTTTAAAATGATATTTGCGGCAGTCAAATGGGGTGCTGTTGCCTGTTTTGTGATTGGGTTGTTTGCCACAATAGGACGTGGTTCAATAGCAACAGCTGCCGAAAACTCCACAATGAGTGAAAAATCAGAAGAAAATTTATTTAAATTAATTAAAATAATGCTTTTGGGTGGTTTTGCATTCATTGCAGGGATTTACGTTTTCGAAACATTCCTATAGGGGTAAAGTAATGAAAATAATATTAACTGTGCTAACTTTGGTATTGCTGTTTGCTCCGGTCCAAGCAGAGCTTACACCAACAAGCATAGACATTTCAGGACCCTCATACGTGCATAACGGGGATTGGGTTAAAATCACTGGTGTCCTTGAAAAGAACGATCAGACACCAATTTACGACAATGACTTAGTTTTGATAGAAGTTGACGTATACGTCAATGACGGAACCGGGTCAGGGTGGGTAAAAAGAATAAACCCATTGTATCCGGATGAAAACGGAAAAATGTTTGTCCTATTCAAGATACGGTCTGATGAGGATGTGCAGGTCAAATTTCATATGAAGGATCATTGTAGCTGGACCTCCTGGATAGGCGGTATCGAGTCCTGGGGCGGACTGCAGGAATGCAGATCACACGTTCACAAAATCAACGTGGGGACACCAATACCGGCATCCAGCCAGGAGCCAATAAAATTAATTTCATATGGAAAAGGCTTCTTTATGCTGGCCTTTTTCGGATCTCTTTTCGCTACAATGTGTATGGGTTTTTATTCTGTGGCTGCAAATGAACCACAGAAAAAAGCAGACAGCCAGACCTCTTTCTTTTCCCTATTACAGGTATTGCTAACTGTTACGATATTTTATGGGGCAGCGATATACTTCGCCCCATGAGGAATCCAAAAATGAAAGAAGACAAACAATCACTTTTCAAAACAATATTAAAAAATATATGTAAACTATTTAATGTTGTGTTGTTCGCATCGATATCCTTTATATTTGTTTACAAATGCTGGATCGTTGGAAACTTTGACCTGGAATTTTCAACGTACCTGATTGGCGCAATGGTTGCGCTTTTGTTAACCAGGAGCAAGTGAATGAACACACCAAACTTAACTAAAAATACAAATTTATTGTTTGGTGAGGTATGTATCGGATGCAAAAACTTTGATGGATCTATTTGCTCGAAAGGGCATGAAATATCACTCAAAAATACACCAATTAAAGACAACACACCGGTAACAAACAGTACCGGGTGTTATGAAGCTGGGAAGGGATTATTTTGAGCTCGTCAGAAATATGTCTTGGATGTAAAAATCTTGAAAAAAGGCCGTACCGCTGCCGAAAAGGGTTTAAACTGCGTACAGCAACTGCGGCACACGGCGGACGGGTCCCGCACCCAACAAGAACGAATTGTTTCGAGGGTAAATGAACACGTTAAATTCCACAGAACTTTTTTTAAGATTTGTAACAGGGGGATCACTGATAGTATTGATCTCCTTACTGTCAAAAACAAAATACCCTATATTGTCTGGGATGTTCGTACTGTTTCCTGCAGTATCGCTGGCGGGATTTTATTTTCTCGGGCAAACGGTGAGCTCGTTGGAATTACAAAACATAACAAAAATAAGCATCATATCATTATCAGCCACCTTTGTTTTTCTCCTTGTGTTCTATTACACTCATGAAAAACAAACAGTTAATCAGGCGCTGTTTTCAGCAACGCTTGCCTGGTTTGTCGCGGGAGGAATAATAGTTGGTGTTATGAGATGAACGTATCGCTTATTATCCCGCTCTTATTCATCTTCGCAGTAACGCCAGCAGCTACAGCCGCGCATGGACTATTCGGCATCCTGAACGAGACCGCTTATGATGGAGATCTAGATATCGTAACAGACTATCCGGACCCCGAAAAAAAAATAAAGATACATAAGCAAATCCAGGGATGGATTGACATCGTTGGATTTGAAAATGCTGTGGAGTACAACGGAATGAATTATATTAACGGATCCGAAGAGCCGGTTCCGGTAATCGAGTACTGGATTAGATACTATGCAATTAAAAAAAAGAGCGTTATTTATCTGGGTATAACAGACACAAGGATTATAAATACACTATCTAATGGCACAACGAGGGTAGAAATGGATGTGCTGTTGAAGTGGCGCAGTACATCAACTTCTTCAAGCGGATCAAGCAGCTCACGCAAACCACCCGAAAACATGACAATGATCTCGTCAACAAAAACACCAGAATCATACCCAAGGCTTGAAGACAATATTCCGGTCTGGATAACGATTTATAATAACTCGTTAAATCCACATGTGGATATCCACACGCCAGTTCAGCCATTCGTGATAAAAACAGAATATACTTACAAAAACGAGATTATAACCCGTACAACCATGGCCGGAGTTGCAGCAACCGGCGCAGTGAATTTTACAGATTGCAAATACTGGATTGACGATGCAGACAACATGTCATCCCGCAACGGCATAGCGATTTTAAAATATACAAATGAATCCGGGTTTGACATTTCCGACCTGACAATCACAGCATACACACCTTACGAATCAAAGATCTTGACAAACTACAGCATCAAAACAGTTGAGATCGACACGGTTGAGAGTATTATAGAAAAAGGAATCGTAACTCACCTTATAACGATGTTAATCTTCGGCTGGGGAATGAAAAAATGTATGTCCGTGTGGGGGGACATGATTTGAAACTGATAACGTTAGCTACTATCCTTCTGATTGTACTATGCATCCAGGCAGCATCCGGGGATTCAGAAACCGACCTGGGCGCGGAAATGGTTGAAAAAGGAATTATCCAGACAATAATCAGCCTGGCAGACTCCATATTTTCGATGTCCGTCTCCGACTCAGCAGACAGTACCACAGTAATCATGATGGCAGCCTACACCATGGACCCGTATAAATTCGCCCCGGTGAATGATACGAATGTGATCATCACAGATATGTTCTATTGTTTTTATATCATAATCATATTCGTGCATGGGGGGGTTATCATGCTAACCAGGTTTGCGCCTGAAAAACTAGAATCATTTGATTTCGTTGATGTTGATTTCAACGGATACCAGTATAGCGATTACGTTATCAAGATGATGAAAGGTATCCTCATCTTATCATTGGCTCATTTTTGTATTGCGTTCGTACTTGATCTTGAACAATGGATCACACTCCAGTTATTACAAAACGTTCCCGGATCGATTGAACCATCCCCGGATAATGCAGTCCTGTATTCAATGATGTCATTAATCTGGCTATCATTATTACTTTTTTTCATTATACGAGGGTTTGTTATCCTCTTAATTGCTGGTTTTGCATTGGGTATTGGTGCAATGTACATCTGGGGACCAACAGAACACATCGCTATTATGTTATGGAAATATTTCCTAACACTGGCCTTCATGCAGCCGATTATTGTCGGTATAAGCTGCCTGGTTATCCGGGCAATAAAAGAGGGATCGGGTGCCCTTGAAATGACATGGATACTGGACGCAAGTGTCGAGGTTGTCCAGTATGCAGCACTATTGGTAATATTATTCTGTGTAGCGTTCGTGTGCGTATTTGCACCGGCCATGGAAGCAATGTTCAGGGTAGTTGCAAGGAAGGCATTCTGATGGCAAAACAAGCAAGTGTCTCCAAATCCATGAACCGGATCGAGACAAAAACAAAAATGGGTGCGAGCTGGCAATGGTGGGGCTTTATGTCAGCATGGCTGGTTGGGTCACTGATCATCCTGCGCCCGATAGCGTACCGGACCATCACACCACCATACTCATACATAATTTATTTTATTCTTATTGCCTGGTGGATCATCTTCCTTGTATATTTCAGGGACAGCCATAAACAGGCCCGGACCTGGCTACACATTAAATTTTTATATAGAGTTTATACTGGCAAGTCGGTTACAACAAAGTATACCGCGCTACTGATGACCCTTGAAAAAATCATTCCGGCAAAGAAAGTACATCCGAACGGGATAATACAGTTTAAATACGGCCACTGGGGCTTGTTAATGACTGTATTGTCAAATAACATTGATAACGAAAACCTGCCGTTTCACTTAGGACTGATCACAAAAATCCTGGACTCGCTCCATGACGACATCATTATCAAAATAATATCATCCAGTTATGTTGACTACAGCAACGAAATGGAAATGGAGTTACTGCATTTGAGTAACGACATATCCAAAACAAAACAACAGCGAGAGCACTTATACTTCATGTACGAGGACCTCAAAAATAAACAGGATGAAAATATCGGCTGGCACACCGTCATATTTGTGGATTTAGGAAAACACAAATCAGTAGAAGGTGCGGAACTGAAACGCCAGGAATTCCTTCCAGGTTTCATTGACGGCCTGAAAAATGCAGATACATTCTGTATCCCGGTACTGGATGAGTCTGACATCACAGACTTATATAAAAAATTGATAATGGTACGGTTGTGAAAGGTGTCGAAATGGGTTTGAGTAACAAACTAAGCAGTTTAAGATCAATGGTGCGGCACAATAACCGCATTGCAAAGGATGCGGTAGATGAAAACTTATTCTTTGCACCACTTAGCAGGAAGATATCTCCGTCTTTGATAGAAGAACGTAAAAAAATGATCAAATTCAACGACCGGGTGTTCACACAAACATTCCTTGTCGGGGTGCTGAACAATGGCAAGGATGGATATCCGCGGGAAATAGAAGAAAACATAATCAGTCACCTGACAGAACTGGATACATACGGATGTACAATAACGTATTCAGTTTCTGTACAAAAAATGCCACTGGGTAAAGCATCACGATCACTGCAACGAGCAATCACAGCAAACGAAGCCGGCCAGATTGCAAGTTCAAAGTCAAATATCCTGGGAAATGTTGACCTTGATTTAACTTTTGATCATGAGGACCTGGTGCAAAATTCCCGTGTGCTGCACAACAGGGATCAGAACATTTTCCATACTGTCTTCACGATCATTATAAGCGCAGATACAGAAGAGGCGCTGAGAGTAACTGTTGGACGGGTGATCCAACGCCTTGACAGCAACAATATAAAAGGCGATATTCCTTTCGGTGAACAACTGAACGTCTGGAAAAACGCAATGCCGTTCCCTGGATATTATAAAAAAGGCTCGGTGGAAATGTTCTCTACTGAAGTTGCAAAAATAGTCCCTGCTCGAACCCCTGGCAACATTATGGACCCGGTCGGGTTACTGTTTGGTATTGACAGAAAAACCAAAAAAGAAATTATAATCAACTTATCTAAATTAATAGCAAATCACCTGCTATTGGTGGGTCCCACCGGCTCCGGCAAAACATTGACTATGTTGATGTTGCTGATGAGGGCACATGATCAGCTCAGCAGACGTATATTTTTCATCACCGACAAAGACGAAAAGGGGACTGATGAAGAAGGTACAAAAACAGATCTGAAATCAGCACCCGATTATTACGATGGGGCATACATAAAAATTGGACCCGGAGAAGGCCAATTAAACATAAATCCATTCCAGATCTTGTTTGATACGTCATTAATGAAATCAGACTATGATTATGTCCAGGCATATAATCGACAAAAAGGGCTGGTTATCAAATTCTTTAACATCTGGTTCCTGGATGATGCCCACCGATCACGAAACCAGAATTCGAAGATCGACATGTACCTGGACATCCTGTATGAAAATGCAGGGATATACCGGGACAACCCTGTCACATGGATAAACGCCACCTGGCCGACAATGAATGATATGTGGGATCTGACTGAAAAGCATATGGACCATGATGTGACTGCAAAGGCAATTCATGAAAAAATATATCAGTTGTGCGGAAATGGTGAACATGCATACATCAATAATCCAACCAATATTGACCTTTCAAAAAGTTTTACCGTAATTGATATGTCGGGACTGCCGGAAGACCTAAAAGTTCCGATGACTGCGATTGTGATCGGAATATTGGGATTAAGGTTCAGAACCGACTCGAACCAAAAAACAATCATTGCAGTAGATGAAGCAGGAAGCGCAATGCGTAACCCGGAGTTAGTAAATTATTTACTAACATTATTAATAAAAGGGCGCAGTTTTGATATTGCATTGTGGCTTGCCACTCAGCAGCCATCAGACATAGAAAAAGCCGGGGTATCATCCGAATTTAAAACCAATATGGTAATAAATATCATATTAGGTAAAAACCTGAACAAATCATCAATCTCTATTGTGAAAAATTATATCAATATGAATGCTGAAGAAGCGTCACTGGTACAATCCAGTAATGTAGGGGAAGGTGTTATGTTTTTCAACAATATTTCAATCCCGGTAAATTTCAAACCAACAAAACAAGAACTGGATCTTCTAACCGGCATCACAAAAACCATCACAGCGAACAAGAACGATGATATAAATATCAACCCCCTTTTACTGCAGTTGGGAATTGAAAACGGATTCTTCGCTTCAAACTGGATCTCCGGAGACGCAAGCAGATACTTATCCAGAAACGGCTTTGTCCAGAGGCGGGCCACAAATCCGGTGGGGAGAGGTACTACAACAGTCTGGATAAAATCGGACCTGATGAAGGGCGAGCTGGTGGGTACGCAGTCCGTAGACCACTATGCAACAGTATTGATGATCGCTGCACACCTGACAGAACGTAAATGGTCGATAGACATCCACCACATGCACACAGCAGATATACTGGCAGAGTATAGTGGTGTAAAACTCTCGATTGAATATGAGCGCCCCGGCACACACGGTCCCCAGGACCTGCGTAAGAAAGCGCAGGCCATTATAAACGAAGACCGGACCGGACTGTTCGTTGCCCAATCCGACAATTTCAACCAGGTCCGGGGTGCAGTTGGAGATTTGAAAGTGGCTGCCGGAGAAGATGGTGTTGTAAAACGTGGCAGTATGCTGATTAACCACATTGACAAGCTTATGAATCAATAGCGGGAGACACACATGACAAACAGCACATTCATTTGTATAGATGCAGACAAAGGCGGCATAATCCAGATTCCCGAAGAATATACAATCTGGAATAGATTGAAATGGAAAACATTTGAGATCATAACTTCGATAAAAACAAAGTGGGTATGGTAATGAAAGACAAAACACTACAACATGCGCTGATATACATTACAAAAATGTTTGTATTAGGAATTGTTTTTTGTATATTTATATATAATTCTGTATACAACATAGAATCAAATATAGATAAGGCATTAAATATAATCGGGCTAGCCGTAACCTTATTATTTGCAATTGTAATAAATCATGAAGAGATGTCTAAAGATATACATAAAAAAACGGAGTAGTGAAAATTGACAACTGAAAAAGTAACATATAGATGCACGGGTGGACTGGAAAGAACTTTTGTTATGAAACCGGAAAACATCATTGAAACACTGGATGATTTCATTGCATTTGATAGCAGTGAACCCGAGTATTGTTTTTCGCCTGATTGTGAAGATTGTAAAATCGCAACAACTGGAATAAAGTTTGTTAATAGTGATGAAGGACATCTGATAAAAATTTGTGCACTAACCCAAGTCAAAACAGAAGGAAAATGATTTTATTTATAATTGGATCAGTAATAATCATAATTGCCCTTATTTTATCATCAGTAACTGATTTAGATACGAGCCTGATCATGGCTATTTGGGGCGCAGCATTGGTCATACACGATGGTCTAATATCAAAACGAAAGGACGAGTAATGGAAACAACCCAGTCCTGGCAGATTGATGAAAGAGGCGCATTATACCTTTTGCCAGGAATACCGGACAAATCAATTGACCTGATACTATCAGATTTACCATACGGGCAAACAGGGTGTGACTGGGACTTGCCTATTGACCTGGATAAGCTCTGGTTTCAGTACAAGCGCATCATAAAAGATAATGGCGCCATTGTGCTCACTGCAAGCCAGCCGTTTACATCAATGCTGGTAATGAGCAACATAAAAATGTTCAGGTATGAATGGATCTGGGAAAAAACAAATGCAACCGGACACTTAAACGCAAACCGGAGACCACTGAAAGCGCACGAGAACATACTGGTCTTTTACAAAAAACTACCGAAATATAACCCGCAAAAAACAAGCGGGCATAAACCAATGAATCAGTATATAAAATATTTAAAAACACAAAACAAAACAAAAGTGTATAGACCTTGCAACACCGAACTGTCCGGTGGCGGAAACACAGACCGATATCCCAGAAGCGTCCAGATATTCCAAAGGGACACACAGACCACTTCAATCCATGATACACAAAAACCATTGGCTTTAATCGAATATATCATCAAAACCTATACTGATGAAGGTGATTGGGTCCATGATTCCTGTATCGGCAGCGGTGTCTTCCTGGAAGCATGCAAAAACCTAAACCGAAACTGTATTGGATTTGAGATCTCAAACCAATGGGAGAAACATTATGAAAAAGTATAAAATAAAATTATCCGGCCGTAATCAGGGGATAACCCTTGAACCAGACTCTAAAGAGCTCGCACCCGATATTACGAGTGTACTGTCGGGAGTAAAGGGGATAAAGCGCATATCACTTGAATGGAACGATGAAAGCACAGATCAAGACCAAAGCCCGGAAGAAGATAAAGACCCTGAGCCAAAGCAAGACCCAGAGCTAAAGCCAAAGCAGAAAGCCAAAAAAAAGGTTAAGTCACCAACAACACAGGAAAAACAAGTAGACCTAGACGCAGAATTCAGACCACAAATACCGGGCGTGATCAACACCAGAGCAGGCGACGGTGGCGACTATGAGAACAATTCGGGAAGTTATGGAGATAGTTAATACTATAGTTTTATATATTTATAAATGAAATTAATATATTATGTCAGGAGAACCAAAACCACCTGTTATGGAAGCGGACCCAAAGCTAACTTCTATTGAACAAGCCCAGATATCGTTAGGAATCCTAACGGCAGCCTGCTCGACACTGGGCAAAGACAAAAAACCAGTGTGTGAACAATTATTAAAACCGCTTGAACAAAATAAAAAAAGCCCAGTGGATACAATGGCAGATGTCCTTGTCAGTTTTGGCGAGGAAAGCATGGATAAAGCTGTGGATGGTTTCAACCTTATATTAATGGAAGCAACGGCAAAAGCAAAGGAACAATTAATTGCAGCCGGAAAACTAAAAAAGGATGGTTCGCCGGTAGAGTAAAATGTCTAAACGCTCGAACGGTGAACGAATTCAGTTCAGGGCGTCACAGGATGAAATCAAAACACTGAACAACATCCGTGCCGCTGGCGAGTTTCCGGATAAATCGTCAACTGTGCGTTTTTGTATTGATTTTACAAAAACCGTTTTATCTGTCCTGCCAGAAGCGATAGGGGAAGCCTATATAGAAGCACTGAAAGAACAGAAAGACGATTTTTAATATATCACAATCCCGCGAGTTACGTTTTTAGTACTTTTCTTCCTGGTTGTACCGGGAGTACCTGGTTCGTCCTCGTTGTCTTTTATAACCGAAATAAACTCTTTCGCCTCATCCGGACTACGCAGGAACCGACCCGCTGTAGTGTCTTCCCATAACCGGGCCATTTCATCCGGAGTTTTGGGAAACGCTTCTTCAGTCAATGTTTCATCACCGAATACATTCCCCATAAGTAACTTTCCGGCAGGAGTAAGATACGCATCGAAGATCGCGCTTGAAAACATATCCTTCGCATTCTTTGACGCATCCGGTGTGGGTGGAGCTGGTGATGTTTGCGGTACTGTTTGCGGATACGGTTCACGATATCCACGCCCCGGACCCAACCCCCGCCCAACCAGGGGGCCATATCCACGGCCAACATCAGGAGACTCGATTGATATATCCTTCAACCGATCACGATCAAGCGAATCACATACAGGGCATTCCCTCATATCATTGATCTTATTCAGAACCTCACCAATTGGATATTGATCCTTATTATACCAAACACACATGATTACGTGCCTTTCCGACACAGACTCATAACCCAATAAAGCACGATACCCTTTAGTTGAAATCTCGTTTATTTCCTCGGCAGGAGTTGCTTCAGGGTATATTTCAAGCTTCCAGACATCACCTTCATCAATAATTCTACTCATTATTCATCCCCCCCGGGAGCATCCCTCATTTCACGTACCGTACCCGAATCTGATTCAATATTATCGACAACAACTCTTGGTTTTTCCATTACCACAGGACCGACCGGAACCAACGGTACTTTAACAAACGGATTTTGTGCAACTGTTTTTTCTTCCTGCTCAGGTTTATTTGATTGAAGTAAAAATCCCTGTGTAAAAATGTTTTTAACAAGATCCTCTTTGACCTGCTGTTTCAACAGATTTGTTTCATTTGCGCTTTCATCCAGGCCATATTGCTTATTTTCCATATCAATCTTATGATCAATTTCTTTCATCCGGATCTTATCATCAACAGAAACGGCACCATTAGTATTATTGACGAGCCCGATAGATTCAAGATTTTGGATTGTTTCTTTTAACTCCTTTGCCTGGTCACTGAACGACGGTTTATACTGTACCGCTTCAATCTTTTTTTCAAGACCTTTGATATACTGTATAACCCCATCCAAATTATTGTTTCGTCCACTTGATTCTCCATTAACAGAATCGACCCGGGACCGAAGCAACACAATCTCATCTTTAAGGTCCCGGATAATCTCAGTAGCAGAATCATCCTTCTGCGGTTGCATTTCTTTCATTAACGAGAACATTTCCCGCATAATCACAGTAGTTGACTCTTTTTGTTCAGTCTGCTGCTGCGGTTGCTGCATCCACGGTGACGGGTACATGCCAGGCATCCCCTGCTGTCCCATCTGCTGCGCCACCGGATTTGCCGGCTGTACGAACATGGTCGATAATGTCTGTAGCGCCATCGGATCGGCATCGCTTAATTGATTCATGAACTCCGCTCGTTTATCTGCATCCATTCTCATCAACTGACTCATAAACTGCGCCTGCGGCGAATGTGCCCCAAATAGCGGTTGTTCAGCAATCAGCGGGGAACCGGCGGCGGGTTGTTCAGGCGGATATGTATTATCGCCCCACCCTTCCTTCAACCGTTCAAGGTCCTTCTTTTTCTGGTACAGTTTAGATTCCTTTTCAATTTTTTTAATCTCACTACTCATAACCTGGGACTGTCTCATATTTTCAGTAAATTCGTCTCGTGCCATTTTCGCATTTTGTACAGACATTAAAAAATCTTCGTCTGTTGTTCGAACATATCCTTCCAGCTCATCAACACTACCAAAAACCCCATCATTTGTATGGAATTCCTGTTTAATACCATCTGCGGCTAATCTACTGTTTCCGGTGCCGTTTCCACACTCGGGACATGTTTTCCCTGTAAACTCGGTATCACATTCAGCACAAACAGTATTCATCTTTGAAGCGCCTTTCGGTGCGGGTTTTGCAGCAGCCATGATAAGTTGTATATTCTTATAAAGATTTATACGTGTCACACGCAAAACATACACACCATAGGTAAGTTTATAATGGTAATCGATATTTACGTATTAAACACATCATTACCAACACACAAATTTAATGATATATTAGGAGATATACTAATGCCCGATTTCATTACAGATGAAACACTGTCCGCTATGGACATTGAAGATAAAAAAAACCTCCGTAAAATATTAAGCGCAGATATAACAAAAGATCGAAGGACAAAATCGCTACGCATGGAGGTATATATTCCGGCAGAATTTGCCCTTTCTGTTCAAACTGCAAAAGATTGGGCTTTTGATAAAGAACTTATCGCACGCAATACGAAATGGACCTTTGCAAAGTTCTGTATCATCAACACCGTTAGAATGATACTTGCCCAAATGGAAAAAGAAAAAGCAGAGAAAGCCCGAGCGAAGAATAGCCAAGCTGCACCCACAACATACCAACAGACCGATTCAGGAAACCAGGTGATGTAGGCACGATTAAATCAGTTCATATCCATATGGACAATCATAAATAAACATTTTTATAATACCTTCTTTTTCTCATTTGCTTTCTTCTCATTTCATCGAATTTTCTTGCTTCTATATTTACTGGAAATTGCACAAACACAATATCACCCTCAGTACACAACATTTTGATTTTGTTTATCCATCCATGTTTTGATACAGCGCCGCACCACTGGCGTCATTGCTGTATCTTTCTCATTACACAGCCCCTTGAATGATTTATGCACATTACTATCAAGTTCAATAACTAACAATGTTTTCTCTTTTTTAGACATATAAATATAATATATAATTATATAGATATATAGTATTGTCTGACACATTATTATATGTTTTATAAATCAATATCAAAAGTATAAGCCAAATGGAGTACTTATCATGGCAAAATACCTACAAAAAGTTGATTTCACACAGAGACCCGTGACCACTGTGTCGCTGATGGGTCCGGGCGGAGTATCCGCACCAGGCGTATATGTAAGATCTCGAAGAAATATGCTGACGTCCCCAACCCTATTGAGAAGGATCGCGGGCGTATCGTCAGACATGAAGACCAATTGCTCACTTTCAGACCACTGCACCAACAACCCAAAGATGATCGGTAAACTGGCACCAGATGGAAAACCATACATATCGTGCACCAGGGATGTCGCTGACGGCAGAAAACAGGCAGCAAGAGATTGCGCACAGAGAGTTTTGGCAACCACATACTGAGGATTGAGACTATTTTTATAGTCTCTCCTGCTTTGGAGGGTCATCATGATAGGAATGAGGCCCGAACAGATCGCAACCGCACGAGATGAATATGAGCGGTTGCGTCCAACTCTCGTAACGAAATATCCGGGCCAATTTGTAGCAATCGACCCGATATCTAAAGAGTATTTTATCGATCCTGTTTCTTCAGTTGCACTAAAAAAAGCTGCTGGTGCGTTCCCGGGACGAGATTTTTACACCATACGAATAGGTTCCGACACGGCTTTTTCATTTTCGGGGTGAATACTTATGAATAATATCATCTCAGGAATTGATAGCCAGAACAATGTCAGGCTTGAAATTGAAATCCAGGGATTGTATAAATCAATACCATATGGGGGTATCATTGATACTGGTTTTTCTGGCGGGCTTGTAATACCACTTATAACTGCAGTAGATATCGGCCTGACAAAAGTAGGCGCAAGCACAGTAACCCTTGCTGATGGATCTATCAAGGTAGTACCGACCTTTTTATCAAACGTTAAAATCGGTAGCAAAGTCCATGATGCAACCACATTGATTATGGGTAATGAAGTTCTGATCGGAATGGAACTTATACATGATTATCGTTTATGTATGTCACCAATCACCGGCGAAGTTATTATTGAAGAATGGGAAAGTCTGAAACGACTGGATGATTTCACAGAAACATTAAAACGGTTGGGTGGGTGAATGGCAACAGTAAATCTTACTGAAGGAGACCATACAATCGAATGGTCCTTGGACGGTTACGAAACCATATCCGCAGACATTAACATTAGCAGTACAGGTATATTGTCCTGTATAAGTACAGTTACCGGCACCTGCCAGGAAATGATAAGTATTGCCGATAGTTCAATTACAGCAATTTTAAAACAGATCACAGAACCACTTCAAAATATTTGTAAATGGATTGCTGATAAAAACGGCGCAGATTCAATATCATCATATGATATAATTGAACTTGTCAGGGAATATGTTCAGCCGGGTGGCCTAGATTTCACCGTCTCGACCTCGGATATAATGGGGCTGGTTGCATATTATAACAAACAACTATCGAGCGGAAATGCACTTACCGGATGCGATTTTACATGATAACGGATGAACTTAAAGACTGGCTTACAGTGAACGCAGGGATTGGCAACTGCTACGCTCCCGGAGCAATACATTATAAAGACCCGGACGGAATAGCACGACAGGGAAGTTCCGGGGATGTCCTGAACGCTTTCGTTGTAGCACACCTGGTCGGAAAAGACGATGCGGTCATTATCGCAAATACCAGCTACACACAACTAAAAACCATTAACAGTAACAACGATATAACCATAAACGATGTAAAATTCGTATATGATAACGATGGCGATCCGGCAAGTGAACCCAAATATTGTAAAGGCTCAACCTGCACACCTAACTGGAAATGTGATATGCCGCTGAATGGTTATGAATCAGATGGGTGTGGAATCATACGATTAAACACTAACTGCAATCCCGAACAAAATGACAATGGGGATACAGAACACGCAGGCACCCATGTATTCATCGGACCACCGGAAGGCCAGCCGTCTGTCGCACTGGACCTAAGCAATCTTAAAATGAGCCAATGTGAAACCGATTACCATTTTGAAATGAATGATATTCAACTCACCAACACATCCACCCAAAAGATATATGTCGCACTTGAAGTGCGTTTATTCCCTAATGCGCATGCTACATGTCCTACATCAGGCACATCATTTATCGGCATGGACCGGGTTTCTACATCGCGAAACGTAAGAATAAAAGTACTAGATCCTGGAGAAATAGAAACGATTGATGCAGACTTTTATCAGCCGGAAGCCTTAAGAGGAATTCACACAGTTTGTTTATTGGTTCATGGTACATGGACTCGAACCGAACTGGAAACCGAAGTTGCAGTAATTACCGGGTGAATAATTATGCCAGTTATCGCGGAAAGTCCACCATTGATCTACAGTGAAGCGGGCAATACTACACCATCCACTCTGCCCACTTCACCACCGGCAGTGATCATAAAACCACATGGAATTTGTAACTTAGCTGATATTTTAACAAATCATAAAATATTTATCGATCATGTGAACCAATTCGGAGATTGTTTCACACGAGAATCCATGCCGGAATTTTCTGAACAGGATTTTGAGTTACATAAAGAAATTGCTATTGTTGATAAATACATTACAAAAAACGGTGATATGTATTGTTCAACTCAAGCAGTTCATAATTTATCAGACAAACTTAAAAGATTTCAAGACTAATGATTGATTATGCCGATTATTGCACAGGAACTTGTACAGATCAATGCAAACGATGACCTAACTGTGGTTTTGCTGGACAAAATCAATAGCTGCCGATGCGTTGAAACGTCAAAGCTGTCTTTAGAGCTAAATACCCCCCTTGAAACGTTAAAAAACAGCCTTGCGCACATAGCAGGCATAAAATGCGATGATGATTATGAAATCTGCTGTATTGACCAGGAAGAATATGATATATTTGTAAACAATCTTAAAAATTTAACTGGGGAATAATATTATGGGCTGTGACAAAAAAACATTATATATTGTAGAATCCTGGGACGATGATTTCGGCGGTGAAATCTGGTTCAAAGATCTTCCTGGATCGTGCAGGAGCAGAACCCCTACTGCAGAAGTCAGAATTAAGACACCCTGGGGAAGTTCTGAATATGTATATGTAACAGAAGATCATTTTATAAAAACATATACATCGGGGAATAAAATATATTCTGTTGATTTATCTGTATTTTGTGGTATGGAATCAACACTACTTCAGGCAAATACCTGTTATGAAATTGATAAGTGTAAAAACGTAACCTGTTCTGATATATGCGCACCGGATGGAACCCGGACAGTAAGAAAATGCAACCCAAAAACAGGCGGATGTATAACAGACCATACCGAACCATTATCAGATGAATGCACAGGATCTATAAAATGCCAGGCATATGACTCTGTTACAAAAAATGCCCTTGTAGCAAAAATATTATTTGATAATACGGATATCGGCCAGGTAACACCATTTACAATTACAAAAGTTACACCGGGGCAACACGACATCTCATATATTCTGGATGGCTACACAAAAGTAACGAACAAACTTATTGTAGCAAAAAAAGTACAGTCAGAATCTAACGTAAGCATGATACAGCTGGCATTTCCCGGTTTTGACATTAATGTGAATGTGCCTAGATTGCCGTCAGATCAATCACTACGAGTTTTACAGGTTGTCAAAGTCCCTCTCACTAACCAATGGTATGAGGTATTAATCGGCTCAAAAGTAGCATGGGACAATATCTCAAATGGAATTTATAAAGCAAGGGAACAAAGAGTTAATTGCGATCCTGAACCACAACGCTTTGCAGAATTGGTAAAAGGAAGATCATTTGCCATTTTTGCAGGAGATCCGGTTACAGCTTTCCATCCAGAAGACCGGGTATTTGAACTTAAAGACACCACCACAAATATTTCAATAACTAAATTGGCAGCACTACCGGCAGAGTTGAGTAAAGTATGTGGATGGTTGGACGTATCCGAGGTTGATTGTGCCACATCGTTTTATAACGCCATACCGGATATATTATTTTCCGCTGAAGACTTATCGATTATTATAGATGGCAAAAGCATCTACCCGCCGTATGATGAAAAAAAACCTACCCCCTGGAATTACGCATTTGTTGCGCTAACATTCATTCCCGGAAGTGGTGTGATAAAAGGTGCCGGGAAAGCCGGGGTAAAAATCGTAAAAAGCTCAAAACTGTATCCTGAAGTTGTACAGTCATTTATCAGGAATGCCAGATGGACCTCTGGAAGAGATCCCCATAGACCTCTTACATTCATGGAAGCCATGTTTGAATTAAAAGGCCCGCATTTAGATGAAGTTGTAGCTAAACTTGAACTTGGAAACATTGACGAAGCAAGCAGATTAATTACTAAATATTTACCACTTGGAAAAACCCCTGAAGATAGCGTTAAAGACTTGGGCAGTTACACATCAGAATTATTCAAACGATTACCACGGGGCTCACCAGAAATACTAATCCGGGAAGCCAATCTTGAAAAAGCATTTAATATGAATGTGGAAGATATTATTTTTAGGGATTGGCCGCCGTCAACTGAAACCATAACCTCTATTGAAGAGATATTCAATAAATTCCCCACAGTCAAAGCATCAGTAGCAGACGATATCACTAACATTCTAAAAGATACGTCAGCAACATCAGAACAGATCACCAAAGCAGTAAATGCAGCAGAAAATTATACACCGATTATCAAAGATATTGGATCAAAAACACCACTGGAAGATGTAGACGACCTAATTGTAAATGCAGTAAATAAAGTTGGATACGAAAATACTCCAAAGATAACTGCTAATCTATTCAGGGATTCACTAAAAACAACTCTTACATCCCCTAACCCAAAACCCCTATCAAGATCACAAACCAACGCAATTGAAATAATTTTAAAAAAGGATGCTGCCGGTTTTGAAAATGCACTATCGACTCTGGACGATGCAACAAGATTAAAATACATTAAATCGCTGGAACTTTCCGGTATTGATGGAATAACAGCAGCAGGAAAAACAGAAGGTATCCACGACATTGTAAGGAACAAAGAGATTTTTGAAAAGTTCGGGTATAACATCCAGGAAGTAGCAGAGGCATTTACTGATAATCATATCTCAATGCCTGGATATTGGTCACAACTGGGTGTCAAATCGTTCGAAGGCGCAAAAACAGGTAAATTAATCGACCTGACACCACCAAACCTTGGACATTTATCTGCCGAACTGGCTGAAAATAAATTGTCCCGGGAAGTGGCTGAAAACCTGGTTGAAACAAAATTACTAAGGGACATCATTACTCAGATCGTAGCAAGAAACAGCATAACAAATGAAGAGATCGTGTCTTTATACCAGCTATATAACAAATATCCTCTACAAGCCGACGAAGCAATTAAACAACTATATCCTGCCGAACTTGCGGATATCACAAGATTACTAAGTCAGACTGAAGATGGAAGAACAGTACTTGCAACATGGGGATTTAAAACAAAACTGGCTGAAGATATCGGTGTGGACACTGCAAATACAGCACTCGACTACTGGGTCAAACATACTGGTGGCGTTTACGTAGACGCAGTTACAAGGCAAAATTTCTATAAACAGCACTGGAAAGCATTTACCTCAATTATAGGAATTGGAATGATGATACCTATTTGGTTCATGTTCCAAGGCCAGGAATTTAAAATGGGTATGGTTGGATATGGATTTTGGCCCACACCAATATATCTACGCTGGAAAGTAGCATATCAAAAAACATTTGACGTAGAATCAATCTTAAAAGCAGATTGTAACAACCGGGAAGGAATCCGCCTTGCTAAAGAAGTCGTTGCAGAAATGAATTGGTTAATTAACTATTGTTATGAAAATCCAATTATTGAAGATTCTACCTTAACTAAACAACTGGATGCACAATACGGTAAAGGAAGAGGAAGTGCCAATGAAGAAACAATATTAACTATGGAAAATCAGAGAGATGGTTTTATCCAATTAGTAGAATCCACCTGTCCAGGTTTATTCTCCGTAATCGAAAATATACCCGAATCAATAGATGCAGAAGTAATTGAAATCATAGACGGGGATACTGTAAAGATAGAATACCTTGGAAAAGAATATGATGTAAGATTATTAGGAATCAACACCCCGGAGAAAAAGACCTATAAATACACATGCACAGAAGTTTTAGAACCCTTCCTTGTCCGGAGGTTAGTAACCCCAGGGAAAGTATGCATTGAAGAAGAAACATGGCACGCTGATCAGGAGTTCTTAGACGCAACAAAAAAATGGATTGGAAATATGCTTCCGGTGCATCAGATCTCTACATTCGTATCAGATCCTGATGATCAATTAGATGATTACGGAAGAATATTAGCCATCCCGTTTAGGAATGATAAGAATATCTGTATAGAATCCTTAAAACACGGTCAATCAGTTGTATTTTTCTACGATAATAACAAGTGGGTAAGCCAGGAAGACTTTTTATATGCTGAAAATGTAGCAAAAAAAGCAAACCTGGGAATATGGTCATTCTTACAAGAAACCGGGTGGGTAAGATTCGTCAGCAAACCTACGGCAGCCGATGTATATATGGATGGTGAACATATCGGGAAAACGGTTAATTATGCTTTATTAATTGAAACAACATTGGGGATGCATGATTACGAAATAACAAAGATTGGATATCATGGATGCAAAGGTACAATCCTGGAAGTTAACAAATCCCACACAGAACGATATCCATATATCAAACAGTGCATTCTAACGCTAGAAGAACCGCCGTGCCCGAGCCCAAATGCCAGTTTCGTAGTCAGCCCAACATCCCCGGATGTAAACGAAAACGTTACTTTTGACGCATCTGCCAGTACAGCCGGTGGCAATGAATCAATGAAAAGTTATACCTGGGACTTTGGTGACGGAACCGATGCCACAGGGAGAATAGTAACACATTCATACGTAGCTGCAGGCAGTTATATTGCCAAACTGACAGTAAGAAACAATTGCAGGGAAACCGATGTATCGACAAAGACAATTTCAGTTAAAGGAATTATTATTACCGGGGATATCACAGTCAAGACATACTCCGCACCAGGTAAAACACTGAGCGGGGTAACTGTATATATTGATAACATTGACAAAGGAAATGCGCCGATGACAATCAAGGACCTGCCGGTAGGTCCTCATACAGTACGATTAGAGATATCCGGATATCTGGGCTGTATTTATTGCCTCGGCACAGGCTGCCAGCCAGACACGGAGATATCCCCATGTGACTTTTCAGTAACCGTAATAAAAGACATAACAAGAGTACTGGAAGTGACAATGAAGAAGATACATGAAATAACCGGATGGGTTAGATTTGTCAGCAAACCTACGACAGTCGATGTATATATGGATGGTAAATATATCGGGAAAACGGTTAATTTTGCTTTGTTAATTGAAACTACATTGGGAATACATGATTATGAATTCAAAAAAGTAGGATATCTTGGATGCAAAGGTACAATCCTGGAAGTTAACAAATCTCATACAGAACAAGATCCATATATCGAACAGTGTATTTTAACAGTGGAAGAACCGCCGTGCTCGAACCCAAATGCCAGTTTCGTAATCAGCCCGACCTCTCCGGATGTAAACGAAACTATTACCTTTGACGCATCTGCCAGTACTGCAGGTGGCAATGAATCGATGAAAAGTTATACCTGGGACTTTGGTGACGGCACCAATGCAACCGGAAAGACTGTCACACACACATACATATCTGCCAGCAGTTATGTTGCTAAACTGGCAGTAAAAAACGATTGTGGGAAAACCGATATCTCAACAAAGACGGTTTCGGTAAAAGAAATTATCCATGCCGGGGATATCACAGTTAAGACTTACTCAAAACCAGGTACAACACTGAGTGGAGTAGTTGTATATGTTGATAATATCGACAAAGGAAATGCGCCGGTAACGATTAAAGACCTACCAATCGGACCGCACCAAATACGATTAGAGAAATCAGGATATCGGGGTTGTAATTATTGCCTTGGCACCGACTGCCAACCGGATACAGAGATATCCCCATGCGACTTTTCAGTAACCGTAATAAAAGACATAACAAGAGTACTTGAAGTAACTATGAAAAAAATGCATGAAATTGAGATCTCAAGCATACCGGAAGGAGCAACTATAACAGTTGACGGAAAACCAGTTACAACGTCAATGAATATGATCGAAATGATACTTGCAGGCAAAAAGTAAATACCCTATTTTTTACTTCCCTGTCGCTTTGAATACGACCAGACTTTATCGAGTGCGATATGTCCTTTGGCAACCATGCCAGCATCAACACCATAAGTCATTGTGATATACTGAACCGCCCGGTCATCATGCATAAATTTTCTGTGGTTCTGTCCAAATACTTTTACATAATCTATCGAACCATGATCAAGCAAATGATGTATAAATTTATACTGTCCATACCAAAACCCAAAAAATTCCTGATCGAACATGAGATGTTCATGCAAATTAGGAATTCATATCACAATCCCTTTAACGTTTTTAGATTTTAATTTGAATGTCACTATTATTTCATCACCATTTGAAAGTCGCCACTGATCTGTTACAACCTTTGGAACCGTAACCCGGTTGCCACTAATAATTTTCCTTGTAAATGTATATTCGCTCTGCATAATACTTCATAACGTAGATTAACCACAATCATTATAAAGTTTATTAGCCATTTAGATATATTATGACTGCTCAAATAGACCCCTCTGCATCAAATGTGAAATACTATCCTGAGATTCTTCCTGAAGCAATGGCCGTGACAGCAAGCCCGTCCGGAACACCAATTGCAAATTATGGTTTGTATTCACCAAACATATTAATTTTAAATAGCATGTTCACTGATCCCAGTCAGGATGTAAAAATAAGAGTTGACAGGGACTCTTCGTATGCCACGTTGTTAAGCGAATGCATGGGACGAAGTAACAGGGAAAAAGTTAACCTTGAACTGCCTTGCGCGAACTCGTTGGGGTTGTGGGCTGTGGGTGAAACTACAGAAGTTGCGTATATCGCATACACAATGAAAATCACAATACCTACTATCCTGGAAAAGATCAAGTATGGATATCCTCTATCAACGGAAGAAACTGCAATCGCAGAACAGTTTAGTGTAAACAAACTGTTCAAAACCGGACAATTGAAACAGATCGATACACCAATGTTTCAAGAGATCCTTGAAGTTGTAAAGAAAGTGACCGTTGCGACTGGTGGTCACTCACAAGTCGGCCACTTAATAAATATCAAAGGAGGCCAAAAAGCAGTCATTTTATCAATCGGCACTGACAGTGAATTTGCCGGTTTATCTGCAAATGACACGTTTATCTCAATCAACAGAAGCATTTCTGAAAAACCATATGTCAAATTGGACACATTTGCCATGCCAAAACTCAATCATGATATTGACTGCTACATCCCCGGTATTGACAGGCTGGAAATAAACCTGGAATCCGTTTCTGGTGTCATAGATATGCCTGTAAGGTACAGGTATGCAGTGAGTGATATTACAATACTGGAAAAGATCAAGTGGGGAATTGGCATGACTCAGGAAGAAATAGCAATTGCCAACGAACTTGACCTATATAACGCAGTTGTGGCAGGAGTGATGTAATTATGCAACAGGACCTTGATGGTAACGAGATCACGACAGAAGAGGTAATCACCAAAAAAACGATTCATTATGGCTCACGGTTCTGCCTGACAATAACAGAAACAGGCGAAGAAGAACTTGAAAGAATGAAAATGGAAGATAAAGACATATCTTCATGGATCGCTAAACATATGCGATTAAAAGAAGTGTTGCCAATCGGAAACGAAGGGAAATGTTTCCAAGACGATGTTGATAATTTCAAAAATAAACTAAAGTAACTTTTTTAAAAAAAATTATGGGGCCGTTAGCCCCATCTACTTTTATACATTCAAAATTCGTATTTCTTACCCCAGATACTCACAGTACTTCCGCGCACTCCGGTGGCCCAGGCCGGGATTAAAGTCCCATTGTCCTTGACAGATACATGACCTTTTGTATTCCAGATCACTATGCCTCTGCCAACATTTGAAGGACCATGATAATTAATATCATCGTACTCTAACCCTACCGGCATTGGGTACTCGTTGTTTTGATCATTGGGGGTCCATGCATACGGATTGGAGTCACGTCCCTGGACATACACCCGGGTATATTTCTGGTTATCGTGTGGAGTTGTTCCGATACGTTCGAGTTTGATAGCCTTGCGGTTATCAAAGTTCCAGTCAAGTTCCTGTGCGTCCGACAGTACTTTTGATCCTACCTTTGTATAGATATATTCCTCGTTGGTGACTGAATCTACCGCATTATTCGCGTACCTGATGTACGGATAGATATATGGTTTCCTTGCATCAAGACCACCGTACAACGCAGTCCAGTAATCCATGCAAAGAGCCCCGGTGGAATTTTTCATCTCAACTGTCTTAGTCACATCATAAGGACCAAGTTCCCCGTTCTCTTCAAGATCCATCAGGGTAAACTTCTGTTCAACATTACCGCCTGACATCCAGCCGTACATGGCGCCGAGCTTCTCGAACATTTCAATTGTACGGCATTCGACAACAGATAGCCGGATCACAAAGTCATTGACAATATCCGCTCCGCCCTCTGCCTCACGGGGTGCCCGCACCTCAACATTAATAGAATCTCCAGGACCTACTTTTGGAACAGCATCGGTATATTCTCCGCCGAGTAACATCGGTACACCGATATTATGGCATAACGAGTCTGGCAAGTCCACGTAACTGTCTCCTACCTTGACCCTGCCACCAAAGAACGGACCATTGTTCGGATTGGCCGCATTAAATGCCGGACACATATGCTCATTGAAATTTACATGCTTGTACTCTTCGCCATCGATCCTCAGCCTGATATACTCAAACTTATCTCTTACTGCCGCAGTCCCTGCGGGCTGTATCAGTTCAATTCCTGCAATCTCAGCTATAGATTGCTCGTCAAGCCGGATTTCATTAGTCCATTTATCACCATCAAAAACAACATAATTACTGTCGTCTCCAATCTGTGCTGAATTTCCCGCATTGAGTGCAGTCCCTCCAGGACCACACTTAAAATGAAAATCAAGCTTTTTTACTATATGTAACAAAACTTTTACCTCCGTTTAATCATATCTTTGTGTTTTTAATACACTGATTTAATTAAACTACACAATAGATAAAAGATTGTCTATATTTATATAAATATAATATATAAATATATAATCCTTTTCAAGGGTAACTGCCTACTTTAGGATCGCGCGCAACAGTTATAATTACCACATCACCAACCCCAATTTTAAGCATTTCGCGTGTTGCTTCGGGAATTGTTATTTTATGTTGCTTCCTGATTGTTGCCTGAAATGATAGCTCTTTCATACAGTTTAAAACACCATGAAGGTATTTGAAACTTTTTAAAGGTATATAAAACCGTTTGAAACAGTTTGTAAATATATATTTATATAATTAAGTAAAAGTACTATAACACAAATATTATTTAGATATGACAGAATCCAACTTGTTTGCAACGTTCCCAGTAGAAAATACGTACTTATTACCTATTGGGGATAATCATTTCGATTACATAAAAGGAACTGTCACAGATGCCAATGGTAATGTAATCCCAATGGCAAAAAAAACCATAGAAGATAATCCACTAAAATATCTATGGATCGACTGCGACAACGATATTAATGTTGAGGTCCGGCTGCTTGGTGATATTCAATATGTGGGGCGTGTAACTGCTGATGGTTTCTACTTCCAGGATATGACATACGATAACCTGATAATAAAAACCACAGCAGCAACAACAATACAGGTGATCGGTTCGTCTTCAA
>LGVF01055246.1_pt1 | contig 34945 bp, 22 predicted proteins | sample 469901 | NCBI WGS metagenome assembly LGVF01 (sample SAMN03893561, study PRJNA290197) | marine sediment metagenome | material: sediment; isolation source: combined push core samples #3730, #5133, and #5579 collected at Hydrate Ridge | place: Pacific Ocean: Hydrate Ridge
AAATAGTTTTCGGTAAGTAGTGCAACGTAATTACTTATTCTACTGGTTCCTGATAACATAATTGCGGGACTACCTAATATATTACTACTAAGTCCTACCCCAACTCCCAGTGAAACATTATTTTCAGAAGAGCCATATGTTGATACTAAGTACGGTAAAGTAATACTACCTTCACCAACCATAGTCCCAAATAGCAAACCTCCACCTGCATGAAATTTCTCAGCGAGTTTAAACCCTACTTTAGGCGTTAAAAAAATAATAGGCTGACCATTTACAAGTGTAAGAAACTCAAAACCTCCACCAATTGAGATATTATCGGTTATACCAACATTCACAAAATTAAATACGACTAACAAATTCTGATAATATCCCTTCCCTTTTTTAATAGGAATTGCAGAAGGGCCGAAAAAGTACCTTGTATCATGGAAATTAGCAAATTTGAATTTCCCAGAATAATCATTAATTTCAATTGATTTGATTTTTATTGTAGATAAAATTATTTCTGCATTTACAGTCTTTAATACGATAAAAGTACTATCCCTTCTATGAACATATCCTTCAAATTTTTCTCCATCATTCATTTCAATAATAACGGATTGTTCCTTTTTTATAGAATCAGATTCTATTTGTGCCTGAACATGAGAATGAGATAAATAAAAAACGCAAACGAATATAACTATTAGATATACATTTTTCATAAGTTCGCTTTTTACTTAATTTAGACACCTTATTATAAGGTATACATTATAAACCTCTACAGCACATATAAGTTTCTAAGAAAGTAAACTGAATTTGTTTTTAATATAGAATGGCCTAAAAGTTATAAGCTTTTATAATTATTTGTAGTATGATAATGGTGGGGGAAATGTTATAGTAAATTTAATCATTTTTATTAATATAGACATGGTAATAAGTCTGATATTGCATATTATGAAAAAATACTATTATTTAATACATATCCAATACTTAGGATTTAGATTTCACGGGTGGCAGAAACAAATAAATGTTAAAACTGTACACCTGATGATAGATAAAACTGTAAGGTTTGTTTTGGATCATGATGACTTTAAAACTTTAGGAACTAGTAGAACTGATGCAATGGTTTCGGCTAATCACAGTGCTTTTGAATTATTTTTAAAATCAGAGATAGAAACAATTTCGTTCATGGATGATATGAATAAAAATCTTCCTAACGACATCAAAATAACAAGTATTGTACAAGTAGATAATAAGTTTAATATTATTAATACTCCTAGAATTAAAGAGTATATATACCTGTTTTCTTTTGGTGAGAAAACTCACCCCTTTAGTGCTTCAATGATGAGCTCTTTTACTTATAAGCTTGATGTGAATTTGATGAAAAAAGGTGCTGAACTATTTTTGGGAATGCATAACTTCAGAAGATATTGTACAAAACCATCCGAAAAAACTAACTTCAATAGAGATATGCTAGTTAGCGAAATTGTTGAAAATGATATCTATAAAGCTAATTTCTTCCCAAAAAAGAGTTACATGTTCAGAGTTAGATCAGAAGGTTTTATGAGAAACCAAGTTAGACTTATGATGGGACAATTAATAATGTTGGGAAAAGGAGAAATTTCTATCGATGACCTTGAAAAATCATTATTAGGAATTGATGGCACTAGTTTTAGGTATATAGCTCCTGCATCGGGATTAATTCTCAATAAAATTGAATATCTAACTTAAATGTAAAAAATTACTACTTATCAGTTTTTATATAATACATAGGTACTGCTCCTTTATTCTTAGCTATAATCATACCTCTTGATACACAATTAAATTCGGTTTTCACCTCATTATAAGTACTTTCAGATATGTTAACAAAGCCAGCTAAACCATTAGATTCTATTCTACTTGCAGTATTAACTGTATCGCCCCAAATATCGTAAGCAAACTTTTTACTTCCTACAACTCCTGCAATTACTGAGCCTGTATTAATACCTATTCGGATATTCCAATACGGAATTCCTAATTCCTTTTTTTCTTCAACATCTTTATATACAAAATCAGCTATTTCTAACCCAGCTTTTACCGCATCAAAAGCATTGGTTGTATTTGGAGATGGCACACCTCCGGCGCACATATACGAATCTCCGATAGTCTTAATTTTTTCAAGATTAAATTTCTCAATAATCTCATCAAATGCGTTGAAATATCTATCTAACTCTTCAATTAATTCATCCTCACTTAATATCTCTGCAATATTAGTAAACCCAACAAAATCAGTGAATAACACAGACACTTTCTCGTACTTTCTTGGCGGTACTTTTGAACTGTATTTTAACTCGTTGGCTATTCTTTGTGGTAAGATATTCAACAATAACTTGTCTGATTTATCTCTCTCTTTCGAAATCTGATTATTCAGTCTACGTTGATATATTATACCTCCTATTACTATAATAATTATTATAATAAATAAGATTCCTATTAAATAAGAACGTTGCAATATTTCGTTGGCAGCATCAACTTCTTTTTGTGCTTCCTTTTGCCTTTGAACAGCTAACATCGTTGTTATTGAATCTGATCTTGATTTCTCTATTGCTATTTCCTCTTTGGCCAAGGCATTTGATGCGGCTAAAGAATCTCGTTTAGATTTATTAATTGCAGCATCTTTTTCTATCTCAATAATTTTATTTTTATCTACTTCATGCTGTGCCAAAACAATAGCTCTATCTCTTAATATTTGTGATTCTCTTGCTTTTTGAGCCTGATTTTCTGCATTTCTTCTTTCATTTTCTGCAATGTTTTCAGCTGATTTTTTCTGAAATACAAGCGCCTCTTTTTCTATTCTTTCTATGCTTATTCTCTTTGAATTGAGCTCGTTTTCATGAATAACATTTTCGTTATTAATATGATTTTCTTCTTGTAAATAACTTGTTTTAAAATCTCTTTCAAGTTCATAATTATTCAGAGCACCATATATTTTAGATTTAAAAAGCAAGGCTGAAGAAGTAAGTTTTCTATTTTGTGATTTTCTACTTCCATCTATAGCTTCATTAATATATAATAGAGCATTATAATAGTCACTAGTATAATAATACATGTTAGACGTTATGTAGCTTATTTCGTTTTTAAGCTGAATATTATCACTTAAGCTACTAAGAAAAGAAGCTTTTCTTGTATAATTTATTGCATCATGCTGCATTTTTGCTTTCTGCGAAATTATTGCCAAATTAATATTAGCTTTTGCTAAAATATCAGCATACTCTTTCTCTTGATCTATTAATTTTATAGCTCTTTTAAAATGTTCCTCAGCAGCTTTATTATCTCCTTTTTTACTATATAGTATTCCTAGGTTGTTATGCAGAATACCCCTTACATTTTTTGAGCCATTAAACCTAAGTTGTCCTAATAATTCATTATAATATGATATTCCTTTATCATATTTTTTAGATTTCTGATATTCAATACCTATCAATTGATAAAGTGAGTTTATCTCATTTTCTTTAAACTCTTTTTTTGCTTGCTGTAATGACTTATTATACCAAATAATTGCCTCTTCATTTTCACCTTCATTTGAAGCAATACCCCCGAGATATTTAAGACTTTTTTGTTTTAAACTTATATTATTAATTAAATGAAACAACCTTTCAGTCTCCAAAAAGTAACTTTTTGCATTAATGGGCAACTCCATCTCTAGCAATTGCAAACCCATACTATATTTTACTTTGGCAAGTTTTTCGTACTTGTTGTTTATCTCGTATAGATATTCAAGTTTGAGGGAGTAGCTGTATGTATGTTCATCTAAGCCTATCTGTTTATACGCATCTATAAGATTTTTAAGACTACTTTCTTCGGCATCAAATAATAAATTATTATGCGATAATTCATATGCTTCAATTAACAAGCTTATTTTCTGAGTAACAACAATTTCACTATCAGCCAACTTTATAAGCGAATCGGCTTTTGATTTCATGTCCTGTGCAAGTACATCAACCTGATATAAAAACAGCATCGCAAAGAAAAAAACAAGCTTCCTTGTTGAAAAATTATATATATTATTTAAAAAAAACAAAGCTATTTATTATAACATTTTAAAGTTAACTCCAAACTCAATCATCCTACCGTGTTGTGGAGTAAAATACAAGCCTTTTCCTTGGTCTGCTGTTTGTATTCCTGAAAATCTTGTATCAAATACGTTTCTTATTCTTGTATAGAAACTAAAATTATTATTACTATAATAGTTCAACGAAATATCTGACCATATTGCAGAATTATCCTGATCGGTGAGAATTGTACTAATATCTTCACCAGGGAATATCTCAGAGTAAAACTCATAATAAACATTTTTGTAATCAGTATTTCCATATATGCTAGTAACTAGTTGTAAGTTTTTATGCAGATTTAATTTTACTCGAGCCTGAAACATCAAATCTGGCTGAATTCTATATGTATCATACCTCAACAAATCTGGGTTTGTAGTCTCGTCCCTATTTTGATATGTAACTGAAAAATCAACACCAAGTTTTACCGAAGGAACAATATCTTTAAACTTAAAATTACCCTGTACTAAAAAATTTTCTGAACCATGTCCTCTATTATTAACATAGCCATAATAGCCATATTCCTGAATTTCAAGTTGTTTGGTATCAGGGTTTTTTAATGAGAATATTATCTCATTTTTTCTAATATAATAGTTAGACAACAACTCAAATGAATAGTACCTTGAAGGCGAATAAGACAAACTCAATTCTATAGATTCTAATTTTTCATATTCGAGATTAGAGTTTGGAAAAGGAATATAAAAATCAGCACCTTCAGGTTTTGCATAACTTGAATATTTGTAATACGACGAAGGTGATTTAAATGCTCTTGAATACTCTGCTTTCACATTAAATTTTGATGAAATTTTGTAAAGAAGTGATGCCCTAGGACTCCATGATCCTCCATATTGAGAATGATAATCATATCTTAAATCAATCAATAAATTCATCTTTTCAGTAGAATAATCGTATTGACCAAAAACACCAAACTGATGAAATGTAAAAGGAGATAAATCTTGATAACCATCTCCAAAAATCTTTTTCATTTCCTTCATGGTTTCTTCATCAAGAATATAATAATTAAATTCATTTGATTTTAAAGAAGTAGAAAAAGCTTTGTAAGAGCTCTGTGTAAAAGGTCTATCTAAATATTGATATGTTGGCAAGTTACCCGAATAAATATAATTTGCACCAAAAGCTAAGTTTGAAACATCATCTATCTTAAAATTAAACAGCTGATCAAAATTAATATCATCAGATGCACCATAAATAAAGTTTAGCCCCAACTCTGATCCAATAATAGAATTTACACTAAGCTCGCTTGAGCCGTTTTTAATTCTATATCGTAAGTAGGATATATTTGTTTGAGAACTAAGATTCGTAAATCCTGTATTATATGACAGGCTGTATCTATCTATATCTTCGCCCCAATAAGTGTCGGGTAATTGATAACTTGTATAAAAAGGTAAATGTCCTATACCACTGTGATCTTTTCTTGACATGTGAAACATAGAAAACTTTAACGATTTATACTCTACACCTATACCATACATATTATTTTGGCTTGGCATATTTCCTAAAAAAGGATTTTCTGCAGTACCCTCAAATAATGGATTTGAACCTAATCCTGTTGTATCAATTTGTATGTAATTATTTAAATTGTATAAATTTTTATAATTGTTTTTTATATTCAAGTCATTATAAGCAGAAAAATTTGCAAAGAAATTGTATTTAAGAATATTCTCATCCTTACCTACTCTACCTCCCAACAATAAATTTGTTTCGTTATATCCAAAATCACCAATTGAGAATATAGCATTTCCATAAGTTGCTCGTTTATGGTTTTGTTCGGTTATAATATTAATAACTCCCCCCATTGCATCAGCTCCATAAATTGCGGATGATGGATTTGTAATTATTTCTATCCTTTCTGCTTGTTTTATCGGCAATTGAGCTCCAATTGGCATTCCTGCTGCACCACTGGGTGTAATAGGTATTCCATTCAATAATATTTTTGTATAATAATTTCCTAAAAGGCCGTTAATAGTGAAGGTCTCCCCAGATTTTGAATCTCCGGGCTGTGATACTCTTACTCCCGGTATATCTTTTAAAACATCGGTTAATGTTCTATAATTATTTTCTTGAATATCTTTTTTAGTTATTACATAGGATGTAAAGGGCAATTCACTAATTGCTTTTAAACTTCGAGATGCAGTATTGATTTTCACAATACTTGGATACATAGTAGTATCAAGGTCATCAACTCCAAGTTGCTCAAGTAAAGAGTCTCCAAATTCATTCTTTTCTTGTGAGAAGCTAGCAGAACCTATTAATTGTAGTAAGATTAAAAATAGTATACGTTTCAAGTTATTAAAGTAAAGTTAGTTTTTCGGTTAGATTTTTTATTACAATATTTTTTATGGGGTCATATCTATCTTGAGCATACTTAGTAAAATAATTATGTTGCTCTAAAAACTCTATTTGATAATTTATCCATATTTCTTCATCATCAAATTTATACCCAAAAACATCTACTAACTCTTTCCTTAGTTTGTCGGCTTGCTCATCATAAACTCCCAAGCCTATATAAGCTAAATCAGCATCACAAATAATATTTTCTAATAATGTTTTTGGATTATGGGGAAATTTGGTTGCTAAGATTAATCCTTTTACTAATGATATTTCTTCTGGCGAATAGCCAAACCCTGGTAAAAAACGCATAATGAAATTACAACCCAATATTTCATGACCGTTTCTCTTTTCAGAATGACCAATATCGTGAGATAACGCAGCTATCCTTAACAATTCAGTCTCATAATCACTAATGCCATCCTCTTTTTCTGAAATTGCAACACATGCTTCTTCTACCTCTAAAGAGTGATCAACACCGTGATAATAACATGAGTTGAATGATTTTTTTTGTAATTCTTGAATTATGAATTTTCGAGTTTTTTCTAATCGCATAATTATTAAATCTTGATGTAAAATTACACAAAACTTCAATATAGCTTATAATTACTGGCAAAACATTGTTATGCCTTCTTTAAAAATTCTAAATTTCTTGTTAAACCAGAATATTTTGTACGTTTTACAGGTGATTTCTTAAATACTTTTCTGAATACCTCTACCGTCATTTCGTTCCAATCATCTTTCGAAAACTCTAACAATCCTCCTTGTGATTCAAATAGAGGTTCTGAATGTGGAGCTGCAAACTTATTCCATGGACATACATCCTGACATACATCGCACCCAAAAGCCCAGTTATCCATTTTACCTTTAAACTGATTTGGTATTTCGTTTTTTAACTCAATAGTAAGATAAGAAATACATTTACTGCCATTAATAATATATGGGCTTTCTATTGCCTCTGTTGGGCAGGCATCTATACAGGCTGTGCATGAACCACAATGATCGGTAGTAGAGCCATCTACTTCAAGTTCCAAATCAATAATTAACTCTGAAATAAAATGAAATGAACCTTTTTTATTTACTATTAAATTTCCGTTTTTACCTATCCAACCAAGTCCTGATTTTTTAGCCCATGCCCTTTCTAAAACTGGTGCTGAATCAGTAAAGACTCTTCCGTCAACCTCTCCTATTTCCTCCTGAATAAAATCCATGAGCAACCTAAGTTTGGCTTTGATTATTTCATGATAATCCTGCCCATAAGCGTATTTTGAAAGTTTAGGTGCATCCGAAACTAGTTGACTATTTGAAGGAAAATAATTATACAATAAAGATACTACTGATTTTGCTCCTGGCACTAATAAACGTGGATCAAGTCTTTTGTCAAAATGGTTTTCCATATAAGACATTTCACCATGGCAGCCATTATTCAACCATTTTTCAAAACTAGAAACTTCACTTTCTAAAAAATCAGCTTTAGAAATACCTACAAAAGAGAAACCAAGTCTTTTGGCCTCATCTTTAATAAGCGAAGAGTATTTTATTTTGTCTACCATAATGCAAAAATAATAGGATATTTAGTAAATTAGTCAATTCCACAACATATAATAATTAATATGAATAATAAACTAAACATTGCCCTAATTCAATCAGATATAATTTGGGAATCAACTTCTGAAAACTTAAATAACTACAATAAAAAACTATCTAACATAGGAGATAACGTTGATTTAATAATACTCCCCGAAATGTTTGCAACCGGATTTACAATAAATGTAGATAAAGTAAAACAAAGTATTGATGGAGAAATTGTTTTATGGATGAAAAGTGTTGCACTAAAAAAAGAAGTTGCAATTATTGGTAGTGTTATTATAGAAGAAGATAATAAATTATACAATAGAGCATTTTTTTTCTTCCCTGATGGTACATATGAATATTACGACAAAAAACATTTATTTACTCTTGCAGGCGAAGACAAAGTTTTTAGTTATGGTAATAAACGCAAAATCGTTGAATACAAAGGATGGAGAATAATGCCATTAGTTTGTTATGACTTACGTTTTCCTGTTTGGAGTAGAAATGACCTTGACTACGACCTATTAATTTATATTGCTAGTTGGCCTGAAAAAAGACGCTATGCATGGCAAACACTATTAAAAGCAAGAGCTATAGAAAACATGGCTTATGTAGCAGGAGTTAATAGAGTAGGTAAAGATGGAAATAGATTTGTATATAGTGGCGATTCTAATGTTTTAAATCCGCTAGGAGAAAGTATTTCAAACTTCCCTGAATACGAAGAAAAAATAAATATCATTGAATTAGATAAAGGATATTTAAATAAAGTTAGGAAGTCATTAGCTTTTTTAAATGACAGAGATAATTTCGAATTGTGATTGATATAATACCAAATAAACATCAAAATGCACTATTAAAATATTTCTCTTTTTAGCTTTATCTTCTTTAAAAAATAGTTCCGTAGCTTCGTCTATGCAACGATTTTTATAATTTGCTAAACCTAAAAATACTTTGATTTTAATAGTGCATTCTGTAATTCATTTGATATAATTACGTAACAATAAAGCACTTAAATATATTTTAAAATATCACAGATAAATTACTAACTTAACTTAATTGTTTAAAGATTGTATTTTTTTAACCTATTAATTAACTCCAATAGATAATGAAATTAAATATATCACTCCCTGCATATTTAATAAATATCTTAGTAATTGTATTATTTCTTTCAAGTAATATAGTAGCACAAGATCTTATTTCTACTAAAAACGACACTATTAAATCTAGTTTTAATGTTGCCGAAATTTCAATAACTCTGTCAGAAATTGAGCTAAAATCGAATAATGCATTACAGTACTTAATAAGTGAAAGTGAATTAAGACAGCTAAAAAAAGACAATGATTCAATAATTAATATCATCAAAAAGGATTTAAAAAAACATCCTGTTAATGATGTAATTCTTTCCAAAAAAAATAACAGACGATTAGGCAATACTCTCATTTTTTGGGAACAAAATATCACTATAATAGATGCAGGGATTTCTAATATATCGGGAGTAGTTGAATCTATTGACGAAGCATTAATAGAGTTCACCGAAGAATATAATAGTATTAATGAAGTAATTAACTATCTGGATGAAAGCAAACAGTCATCAAGTGTACAAAGGAAAGCTAATAAAGTACATAAAAAGCTTAATCGTATTATTTCTGAACTAAATGGCAAGAAGGAAATAGCTATAAAAATTCTTGACAATCTTACATCAACTAAAGGAATTATAGTTCCTATGATAGAAGAAGTTGAGGATAAAATAATAGAAAGGCGAACAAATATATTGGGTAATCAAAATATATCATTATTTAAGTTCGACTATTCAGACAAACCAAATTGGGAAATGTCAAATATTGCAAATTTCACAAATGGAGAATTAGTGAGTTTAAAAACATATATTAATTTAAATGTAGGAATAATAATTACTCACATATTACTTACTTTATCCCTGATATTTTTATTCGTTTACATTCATAATAATTATGTACGAAACATTACTGATGAAGTTACTTCTTACAAAATATATTTTCTTGAACTATTAAAAATGCCTAGAAGTATTGGATTAGTAATGGGGTTACTATTATCAATTTTATTGTACACAACTCCTCCTTTAATCTTTAGTGATCTAACAAGACTAATACTTGTTATACCTATTTATTTATTACTTAAAGAACTGGTAGAACCAAAATATTATTTTTATGTATATATATACACCATAGTTTTTCTTATACAACTTACATATATTCTTTTGCCAGAAGGCAAGATTTTTTCAAGAATTTCTTTGTTAACTTTATCAATATTAGAAATCTGGAGCGCATCAAAGTATTTATTATTGCTCAATAAAAAAGCTATCTTTAAAAAAGATATAATTAATAAAGCAATTAAATATTTAACTATTGCAATAATTTTTGTTGCTGCAATTGGATTATTAAGTAATGTTTTAGGTTTTGTAATGCTATCTGAAATATTACTTTTTAGTGTATTAGGTGTACTACTTGTAATAATCTTAATGGCTCTACTATTAATAGTAGTTAATGGTCTTATTATATTGCTTATTGAGAGTGAATTTGCAGACAAAATAAATTCAATAAAAAACAACAGGTTGCACCTAATTAATATCAGCAGTAAATTAACCAACCTGTTTATTTTCATCTTATCTATTTATTTTTTATTAAAGGTTATAGGATTTAGAGATGTTATAGTTAATAGTATTTCTTCATGGATAACAAAAGAAAGATTGCTAGGATCATTAGATTTTTCTATAGCAGGAATATTTACATTTTTCTTTGTAATATACTTATCTGTTATCTTCTCTAGGATAATCAGATCTATTTTAGAAGAAGATATATTATTAAAAATGAATTTAGAAAAGGGGCTGCCAAATACTATATCAATGATGGTTAGATATACTATTGTTACTATAGGCCTTTTTATTGCAATAAGTGCTGCAGGAATACCTTTTAGCGAATTCGCGATAATATTTAGTGCCTTTGGTGTTGGTATAGGTTTTGGGTTGCAAAACATCTTCAACAATCTAGTTTCTGGTTTTATTCTTCTTTTTGAAAGACCTATAAAAATTGGTGATACTGTAGAAGTAGGTACACTTATTGGAACTGTAAAATCAATAGGTATTAGATCAAGTAATGTTAGAACATTTGATGGTGCCGAGATTATTGTTCCAAATGGCAATCTAATATCTAACGAGGTAGTAAACTGGACGTTATCAGATCAAACAAGAAGAATTGAAGTTGTTGCAGGTATTTCGTATGATGCTGATCCACACAAGGCTCATGAAATATTTATGAATATATTGATGAATCATCCTGATATTGTTACAAATCCAAAACCAAGTGTTTTCTTTAGAGATTTAGGAGAAAGTTCACTTGACTTCAGGTTACTTTTCTGGACTACTAGTTTTGATGAGTGGTTAAGAATAAAAAGTGAAATTACATTTAAAGTATTTGATGAACTTAAATCTGCTGGTATAGAAATTCCTTTTCCTCAACAAGATTTACATCTTAGATCTATTGATGACGATGTTACATTTAAAAAAAGCACAAATATTACTAAACAGAATGAAGACTAAAAATCATACTTAAGTGGTATTTCTATAAATGTTTTACCACTTAAAGTTTTATTTTTCTTTGTATGCTTTGTCAGGAATAGTGGCTAAGTTTCACACAAATCAGGATAGAACCATTGTTAAAAGTAGATATAACTTGAAGCTGATAAGTTAGCTGGAATTAATTTCCTGAAAATATCATTGCCATTTGATATACTAATAATCGTATTTCTATTTTGAAAAAGGGTTTCATCTAACTGAATTGATGATTCTCCTTTTTTTATTGTTTTTGAATAAATAATTTCACCTAGCACAGAATATATATGTAACTCAGTACCTGCATTAGCATCATTAAAATTTAGGCTATTATTATTGAAGTAAATATTACTCTTTGAATCTATAACTTTTTCCGACAAAGTACTTTTGGTAGCAAAACTCACAACAAATCTATCATTGAAATCAGAATAACTATCAACGTTAAATTCATAAATCATTCCTTCATTCAATATAATTGAAGTATTAAGATAATTATCTATCAATAAAATATTTAATCCTTCAAAGTTTCCTTTTTGCAATCCTAAAGATATTTTATGCGAACCGGTTCTTAGATTAAAAAAGCCTAATCTAATGTTCTTTTCTTCTAAGTTATTAAAAGTTTGTATTGCTAGTTTGCTATTATTATTTATTGAGTAAAAAGAAAAATCATCTTTCAAATATACTTCTGCATCATAACCATAATCAATTTCATTAGTAGCAGCTTTGTTTTCAGCAATCAATATTTGGCTATAATTATCATATTCATCCTCAATATTCAGCCAAAGTCGTTTACTATTTTCATCTGATTCATATTCTCCAGAGCTACGCATTGTATTATTAAAAACTACATTCTCATTGGCTTTTATCTGTGCAATAAATGTTTTTGCAACACCAATACCTTTATCTGAAATATCTTCATTTTTAAAATAACTTACCCTTCCTGAAAGATTAACTATTCTTGTACCAATAAATTCATCATTACTATTAGCAGACACAAAATCTAATGGGTAAACACAACCATTAATTGATTTTTCATTTTGTAAAATAAATTCTTCAATATTTAGTACTGATGGATAAGGATTTCCTAAAAGAGTATAAGAATTAATTGAAGCTGAATTCTTATAATTGTAATCCCCATTATTTGGTTCACCTTCAAAGGTAGTTTGCTCAAAATTTGATCTGCTTGGCGTTTTTAAAGATATACCAAGCGTGACATCAATAAAATCAGAAGTTGAAACACTTTTCCACCCGTCATTAAAAGAATAAACCCAAGTATCATCTCTATAATTAGTATCAGTCCCAAAATTCCAAATATCATCTAATGTAACTTTATTATTACCTACAGGTATTGACCAAAATTCTATTGTATTAGTTGGAATACTATCAAACTTAATTGAAATTATATCATTATTATATTCCTCGTTAATAAAATAAGAATCCTCGCTTAATATTAAATCACCTAATATTTTTGATGTGCTTTTTATTTTTATTCCAGTATTATTCTGAAATTGAAGTATTGTACTTTCGCCAATAATTAAGTTAGAAACATCTAAGTTTTCATCTACAACTACAGTCTCATCAATGTAATACCCTACATTATTAGATTTCTCTCCAGGCAAACCATTATACCAATTACTTTGTTTTGACAATCCACCATTATTAATAAGGTATGTAAAAGAACCTGAATCATTCCACTCTATTAAATTCAAATCACCTTTAACTACCCCATCTCTATTATTAATAGTTTTATCTGTAATTAAATTTCCACGAACTTCATCAAGTGTATAATAAGTCTCTAACTTACTTTCATCACCACGCAAAACACGATACATATTTGCGAATAGTTGTTTCTCATTTTGATTTGCTCTCCAAATTCTAACTTCGTCTATGCCTAAATCAAAATTCTCATTAGTCAAAGCTCCAAATTCTATAGATTCAAAATCAAATATTTCTATATCATTTGTAGTGGCAATTATTTTTCCATTAAGAGATATATTGATGATATTATTTTCTCTTCCTATTGACCAATGATTCCAATTATTAAAATAATTATCTGCAACATCTATCGAATTTAAAACAACCTTATCTTTAAAAATTATTAAAACTTGACCATTTACAATTTCTATTCCAAAGAAAAAAAGTGGATTATTGCTACTACTATTATTACTCCAAATAAATGGAATTTTAGTATTATCTAAATATGTTGATTCGCTTTTGATGTACTCGAAGAATTCAATAGTAAAGGTATCAGAGTTAATTGCAGAAGTTTCTAGATCAATCTCAATTGATTGCTGCTCCTTTAGAAGTAACATTTTATTTTGTGCCTCTGTAAAAATAGAAGTCAAAAATATAAATAATAGTATTGCAATTTTACGAAACATCCTCTCTTTCACCTTCAATAATTTCAACCTAATGATCTTTTATTAAATTGAACAATTATTATTAATATAGTATGGTAACTTTTATATATATCGTACAGTTGTTAAAACAATTATTCACTTTTAATTTACTCTTAAAAACGAGTGCATTTCTGTACTAAACATTAAGTCAAATAAACCATAAATATCTAATAACTACAATGATAAAAAGTTTTGATTATTAATCATTAATCATTACTAATTAGCTTTCAGCCCTTTAAAAATAGGGCTTTTGACATGCTCGGTTTTGCTTGTAGCTAAACAATACATTAACTGTGTAGTTGTATTACTACTAGGATGTTCTCGATGAAATACTTTTATCAAAAAAAACACTACATAAATATCTTTGCTTCTAGCAAAAACATTTATGTAGTGTAATATACTCTAGTCAATTAACTCGAATTTACTTTAAAAAAACAAATCCAAATTTTAAAATTTTATCCAATAATAGTACCTGCTATAGTTGCAGATATTAATGATGCAGCTGTTCCTGCAATCAATGCTTTTACGCCATATTCTGACAATTGTTTCCTCTTTGATGGAGCTAATGAGCCAATCCCTCCTATTTGGATGCCAATAGATGCAAAATTTGCAAAACCAGCCAACATGAAGGTTGATATTACAATTGACTTTTGCTGAACAAACTCACCCGCTTCTTTCAACTCAGCCAAGCTAACATATCCAATAAATTCAGACATAATTAGTTTCTCACCAAGTAATCTTCCTACAAGAGTAATATCAGCAGAATTTACACCAATAACATACATAAGAGGTGCAAATACATATCCCAAAATTAATTGCAATGATAGTTCATCATATTTGCCGTTTGTTAACTCAGGAACATATTGATTAATGTTGAAAAGATCTCCTAATCCGCCAATAATACTATTAAACATTGCAATAAAAGCAACAAATACCAACAGCATGGCAGCTACATTTGCAGCTAACTTCAGGCCTTCGGTTGTTCCTGTAGACATTGCATCTAAAAAATTACTTCCAATCTTCTCGTTTGAAACTTTTACTTCTGTACTAATTTTTTCAGTTTGTGGTACCAAAATTTTTGATGCCACTACAGCTCCCGGAGCAGCCATTATCGAAGCCATTAATAGTTGCTTTGCAAACATTAACCTCATTACGGGATCATCTCCTCCCAAAAACGATATATAAGCTGCTAATACTCCTCCAGCTAATGTTGCCATACCTCCAGTCATAACAAGAAGTATTTCTGACTTATTCATTTTATCTAAAAATGCTTTTATCATCAATGGAGATTCTGTTTGTCCAAGAAAAATATTTCCTGCAACAGATAAACTTTCAGCACCTGAAATCTTCATTGCCTTTGTCATTACCCAGGCCAAACCATAAACTACTTTCTGTATAATTCCTAAATAGAATAATACCGATGTTAATGCTGAGAAAAACATAATTGTTGGTAATACCTGAAAGGCGAAGATAAATCCATAACGGCCTACATTTGTAAAACCTTCAACACCTCCAAATAGAAATTCACTACCTGTTTTTGTAAAATCAAGAACCATAACAAAGAAACTAGATGCTCCTTCAAAAAATCGTTGTACAAAATATACTTTCTGAATACCTATAGCTAAAATTATCTGAGATCCAATACCTATACCTACTACTTTCCATGAAATAGCTTTTCTATTTGAACTTAATAAAGTTAGTATCAATATTAGAACAGTTAATCCTATCATTCCTCTAACAATACCCCAAAGTGTTAACCCTTGTGAAGCTTCTAAAGTAGCTTTGTTTTCAACAACTTCAGATATAACACTAACAGAAATAAATTCTAATTGATTATCGCCTTTGTTCAATATTAGCGATTTATCTTCTAAAATAGTATTGAAATCGACTGTAGTATCTTTGGGAATAGTAAAACTTAATGATAGGTTGTTATCTTCTAGCTCCCAATCGCCTGAACTCAATGTAGTTTCATTTTCGAATCTTGAAGAGAAAGTTCCATCCTCTCTTAATTCTAAAAAATGTTCTTTATTCGATTCAGATACCCATTTTGATTGTATACTTTGTGCGTTTAGGGAAAATGATAATAGGGTTATTAATAGTAAAGTGTAAAGTTTTCTCATTTTATTACTTAATTCTTATTTTATTCGTTTATCCATCTCGTCTCTTAGCTTTGCAGCCTTTTCGTAATCCTCTTCATTAATAGCAACGTCTAATAATTGTTTTAACTCCTCCAAACTCAAATTTGAATATTGGCTATCATCTTCTCCTGATATTTCTTCTATTTCAGATAATAAATCCTCTTCTTCTATAGACTCTGCATTTTCAGGTGCAAGATCTTCTTTTTCAAGATTCAGATTTACACCAGCTTGATCTAGAATAATTTTATATGTATAGATAGGAGCTTTAAATCTTATTGCTAATGCTACAGCATCAGAAGTACGTGAATCAAGAAGTATTTCTTCATCATCTTTACTACAAACTAGGCTAGAATGAAAAACCCCATCTACAAGTTTATGAATAATAACTTCTTTAATTTTTATAGAAAATTTATCAGCGAAATTCTTAAAAAGGTCATGTGTTAAAGGTCTTGGAGGTTTTATATTCTCCTCCAATGCTATTGCAATAGATTGTGCCTCAGCTTTAGCAATTATTATAGGAAGCTTTCTTTCTCCAAATTCTTCACTCAAAATAAGAGCATAAGCCCCTGTTTGAGTTTGACTGTATGATATACCTTTTATTGAAAGTTTTATTAAACTCATGGATCATTTATAATTAAAAAAAGCCAGAAGAGATATAAGAAGCCAGTTTGAATAGAAACATCAACTTCTTTATTCCTCTCCCGGCTCTAACTCTCATCAGAGGGGCAATTTACAATAATAATTGTAATAGGCAGTAAACTTCGAAATGATTTTAATCTCATTTCAGATTTACCTTATTATTATATTATATAACATCTATAATTATTAATACAATCAAATATATTCCTATAATTATAGCTATAAATTGATACTAACCTTTTAGCTCCTTAATTTTTTCAATTAATTGAGGTACTACCTTAAAAGCGTCACCTACAATACCATAATCAGCAGACTTAAATATTGGTGCTTCATCATCAGTATTAATAGCTACAATTACTTTTGATGAATTAATACCTGCAACATGTTGAATTGCTCCCGAAATACCTATTGCAAAATATAGGTTAGGTGCAATGTTTTTTCCTGTTTGTCCAACGTGTTCTTCATGAGTACGCCATCCAATATCAGATACTGGCTTAGAACATGCTGTTCCTGCACCTAATAATTCTGCCATTTCTTCTATCATACCCCAGTTTTCTGCAGCTTTCATTCCTCTACCTGCTGATACTACTATTTCAGCATCCATAAGGTTCACTTTTCCACTAGCCATTTCTACAGACTCACTAGCAACATTTGATGCTACAGCAGATATACTTTGTTCTTCTACAGAACCTGCTACTTCGTTCTCTTTTATTCCAAAAGAGTTTTGAGCAACAACAAGAACTTTATTTTCTTTTGATAAAACTACATCAGCATGAGCCTTGTTAGAAAACACTTTACGATTTACAGTAAATGGGTCAAGTGATGTTGGCTCTGCTATTACTCCAGTTGCTAATGATGCATCCCATTGTATAGATAGTGCAGATGCAAAAGAATTAACGTTAGAAGAAGCTACCATTACTACAGTATGCGCACTTACCGAACTAGCAACTTGCTTAATTGTATCGGCAAACGAATTACTTGAAAAAGTATTTAAAGCATCATTATTAACGGTAACTACTTTACTAGCACCATATTTATATAACTCTTCAACACCTTCTGCATTTATAGTAACCGCAATTGCATCAGTTCCCATTTTTGATGCTAAATCAGCACCAAACGAAACCGCTTCAAAACTTGTTTTCTTGAATTTACCACTCCAAGATTCTGCATATATTAAAACTGACATATTATTTCTGTTTTTTGTGATTAATAAAGATTGTTGATAATTCCTTAATACTTATTTATTACGTATAAACTTTAGGAATTAAAAACTGCAATCAAATACCTAGATTGCCTTTGCCTCGTTGTGTAATAAATCAATTAATTCACCAACATTGTCTTCTGACACCATTTTACATGCTGCTTTTGCTGCTGGTTTATCAAACTTTACAAACTCTGTCATTTTATCATCTCCAGATGGTTCAACAACAGTCAAAGGCTTTTTACGAGCCATCATAATCCCTCGCATATTAGGGATACGAAGCTCTTCTTCTTTTACAAGTCCTTTTTGACCTGCTATCACAAGTGGAAGTTCAGCACTAATAGTTTCTTTACCTCCATCAATTTCTCTAACAATAGTAGCCTTTGTTCCTTCTATTTCTAATCCAATTACTGCATTAGCAAAAGGTTGATCTAAAATTGCTGCCATTAATCCAGGTACCATTCCTCCATTATAATCAATAGATTCTTTACCTGCCATTACTAAGTCGTAAGCCCCTTCAGCTGCTAACTTTGCAATTTGCTTAGCTACAAACAAACTATCCATTGGTTCAGCATTTATTCTAATTGCTTCATCAGCGCCAATAGCTAAAGCTTTTCTAAGTGTTGGTTCAGAACTAACTGTTCCAACGTTTACAACAGTAAGTTTTGCCCCTTGCTTTTCTTTTAAGAACATTGCTCTTGCAAGTGTAAACTCATCATGAGGATTAATTACAAATTGTATCCCATTAGAGTCGAACTCTGTATCGTTATTTGTGAAATTTATTTTTGAAGTCGTGTCAGGTACATGACCAATGCAAACTAATACCTTCATATCTTAAGTGGTTTTAATAATATATTTTTAAATCTACTCTTATTAATAATGTAGTATAAATTGAATTTTAATAATATGACATTCTTCGTATTACCTCTACACTACTAATTTATCTCCATAAAAAACGTTAATACACTTGTAATTTCTTACTTAAAGTAGTTTTTTATTGAAAAACTGTCCAGCGAATATATAGAATTCAATATTATTAAAAAAGAATCTAGCGTTAAAATTATGCATGCATAGTAAAAAATAGATAAGTGTATACGATACAATATACTTGCTATTCATGGTGTATTCTGTATTATTATGAACTAATATTTTTAGATATACAGCGATTATTGTGGAAAGTCTAATTTATGGTATTATACCATTTACATTTAAAATTTACCGTATAATAAAATAGACGATTTTTGTCTTAATCGAAAAAGAAAATTTCAGTATAGCCGGGTTATAGTTAAATTTTATTTTGAAAAGTAAGATAAAAACATTCGTTTTATTAAGGCAGATTCAATGTGTAGATGGTATTAGTACCTTTTCGCGTTTTCCGTTTGTAGTTGCACATGTAAAAAACTACTCATTGCAAAGCCTGCAAGGGTCTTCCTGACGTCAGCCATTGCAAACTTGCATTCGTTAGTTTTTACAAGTACAAGCTACCACTACAACCACGGGTAAAAAAAGCTCTAAAATCTATAGTTTCTTGTAAACTACCACACAAATAATGTGTAGAACCAATATTCTTTTCATAAATTTATATCTAATTCACTCTGTCATAGTCTTTTCAAAACTACTAGTTTATAATGTTCAATAATCAGAAACTCTTTGTTAATGTTCAAAACTAATTATTGAAATAAAAACTATACATAAGTATATTGTCTAAATAAGCATAAAAAAGTTTTAAAATGAAAGTTTGCCAAATTTAAAAAAAGTCTATATTAGAGCATATAACGTTACGCATAACATGTGTTGTTGCATATTATGTACTATTACAAACTGTAATTAAAATGATGATTCCTTATCTAATAATTGATGTTTTTATATTTTAAAAACATTTATTATTAATTAAATATGATATAAAAGAAAAATGAGAATAATAACAAGAGAGAAAATACATTAAATATTTTCATTTTTCCTGGTTATTAACGCATTAATCGTAAGGGTTTACTTTCAAATACTTGATGACTGTATTAATATTGATGACGAATTATAATAAAAAAACTATTTACCTATGTAAATATGTTTATGACAAATAACATATAGATTTTTTCATTTTTAATTGAAAAACTAGATAATTTTGTACTTGTAAACTAATAAACTATATATAACCATAATTATGGCTTCATTGAGAGAAGATGCGTTGGAATATCACGCATCGGGACGAAAGGGTAAGATCCAAGTAGTACCAACCAAACGACACAGTACACAACGAGACTTAGCACTAGCATACTCTCCAGGTGTGGCTGAGCCATGTTTAGAAATTGAAAAAAATCCTGAAATGGCTAATGAATACACTGCTAAAGGAAATTTAGTAGCTGTAATCTCTAACGGAACAGCTGTTCTAGGGCTAGGAGATATTGGTGCCTTAGCAGGTAAACCAGTAATGGAAGGAAAAGGATTGTTGTTTAAGATTTTTGCTGACATTGATGTATTTGATATCGAAGTTGATACTCATGATGTAGATGCTTTTATCGAGACAGTAAAAAATATTGCACCAACATTTGGTGGAATTAACCTTGAAGATATCAAAGCTCCTGAAGCTTTTGAAATCGAAAGAAGACTAAAAGAGGAATTAGATATTCCTGTTATGCACGATGACCAGCACGGTACTGCAATTATTTCGGCGGCAGCCTTAATAAATTCATGTGAGATTGTTGGAAAGAAAATAGAAGATGTTAAGATTGTAATTAGTGGTGCTGGTGCTGCTGCAATTTCTTGTACACGTTTGTACAAGTCTATTGGAGCTAATGCTGATAATATTGTTATGACTGATAGTAAAGGTATCATTCGTAAGGATAGAGGTAGTCTTACAGAGCAGAAAGCTGAATTTGCAACTGATAGGGATATCCATACTTTAGCTGAAGCATTAGTTGATGCTGATGTTTTCATAGGACTTTCACAAGGTAATATTGTTAGTCCAGAGATGCTACTAACAATGGCTAAAGAGCCAATTGTATTTGCTATGGCCAACCCAACTCCTGAGATTAATTACGACTTGGCTGTTAAAACTCGAACTGATATTATTATGGGTACTGGACGTTCTGATACTCCTAACCAAGTTAATAATGTATTAGGTTTTCCTTTCATATTCCGTGGTGCACTTGATTGTGGGGCTAAGAAAATTAATGAGGAAATGAAAATAGCTGCTGTGTATGCTCTTGCAAACCTTGCAAAAGAACCAGTACCAGAGCAAGTTGCCGAAGCTTACAACGAAAAGAGTATCACTTTCGGTAAAGAATATATTATTCCTAAACCTTTTGACCAACGTTTAATAACTGCTGTCCCTCCTGCAATTGCAAGAGCTGCTATGGAATCAGGCGTTGCTACCAAACCAATTTTAGATTGGGATAAGTACGAAGAAGAATTATTGGAGAGAATGGGTTGGGAACATAAAATAATCCGTAGAATCCAAAATACTGCAAAATCAGGACCAAAAAGAGTTGTCTTTGCTGAAGGAGATCAAATAAACATCATAAAAGCTGCACAAATAGCTACAGAAGATGGAATGATTACTCCTATATTATTAGGTGATAGAATTAGAATTAATTCTATAATTGAAACTTTGAAATTAGATTTCAAACCTCAAATAATGAATCCAAAAGACTGTAGCCATGATGAAAAAATGGAACTATTCGCTATGGATTTATATGACAGTAGAAAGCGTAAAGGAGTTACCCTTGATGAAGCAAAACGTTTAGTACGCGGCCGTGATTATTTCGCAGCACTAATGGTTAAACACGGTGACGCTGATGTAATGATTTCTGGTTATTCTAGATCTTACCCTAGTGTTCTTCGTCCAGTTTTACACACTATTGGAGCAGAAGAAGGAATAGAAAAAGTTGCTGCTTGTAATTTGCTTCTAACTAAAAAGGGGCCATTATTTTTCTCTGACACTGCAATAAATGCTGTGCCTGATGAAAAAGATGTTGCCTTAATTGGAAAAATGACTGCAAGATTAGCAAAGAATTTTGGTTTTACTCCACGTATGGCATTGTTATCACATTCTAACTTTGGGTCTTCTCAAGAAGAATCTGCAAAAAGAATGGCAAATGCTCTTAAGATCATCAAACAGGAAAATCCTAAATTAATTGTTGATGGTGATGTACAATCTGACTTCGCTATTAACAAGGTTATGATGAAAGAACGTTTTCCTTTCTCTGAATTAGCTAATGAAGGAGCAAACATCTTGATTTTTCCAAATCTTGACTCTGCAAATATTTCATATAAGTTATTGAAAGAGATTGATTCAAGTATTGTTAATATCGGACCTATTATGATGGGACTTAAAAAACCTGTTCATATTTTACAACTTCACTCTAGTGTTGAGGAAATTGTAAACATGATTAGCATTGCTGTAGTTGATGCACAAATGAGAGAAAAGAAATAAAAACCATGATTTATTAGTCAATAAATGGGTGATTTATCATTCTGAATGACTAATAATCAATAATGACTAAGAAAGTTAATTGGACCCAGTTTCAATTAACTTTTTTTTTGCTTCATAAACTATGAATTGAGTACTACACTACCCCATCCCTATATTTATTCTTTTTCGTTAGATATGAAAAATAAAATATATCGTGTATTATTATTCAAACCAATTACAATTCTAAATGACTTAAAAATAAATTGAGTTATATTTTGATTAATTGAGATGAAAAATTAAAATAGGAACTATTTATATCAGTCATTTTGATTTGTGGTTGGTATCACATTTATAAGTTTTCTTTTTAGCATTAAAAAATGCAAAGTAATATGTTTCATTATTATAATAAATAAACATTGAAATGTACCATATCTTCATTATCCAACACCTATATTCTATCTAGGTTTTGTAGGCCATGACACTTGCGATAAAGCGACCTGTTATTACAGTTAATTCTTACACTAAAGAGCGCCTACCACGCACAGTATACCCTTATTGTTTATCAATCAAAAAGAGAAACATAATTTTCTTAAAAAAATGTTAAATAAATGTTAAGGGCTGAGATTTAAATATTTACAGCTATCAATATTTAAATAAAAGTCTTATTTTGGTTATTAATTATTATTAATCCAAAATAAAAATTATGAGAACTAAGATTACTACTGTCTTGTCGTTCCTGTTATTGCTATTTGGATTTTCTGCATTTGCTCAGGAAATACAAGTTAGCGGTAATGTAACATCAAGCGATGACGGGCTCACTATGCCCGGTGTAAGTATAGTGGTTGTGGGTACTACTACTGGTACATCCACTGATTTCGATGGAAATTATAGTATTATCGCAAATCAAGGAGATCAATTACAATTTAGCTTTATTGGCTATGCTACCAAATCTATTACAGTTTCTGGCACGTCTATGAATATTGTATTAGATGTTGATGCAGCTGCTCTGGATGAGGTTATTGTTGTTGGGTATGGAGTTAAAAAGAAAGATATGCTTTCTGGTTCTGTATCTACAGTAAAAGCCGCATTGATAGAAAATGTAGCTGTACCTTCGTTTGAACAAGCATTACAAGGATCAGTTACAGGATTACAGTCTGTAAATTCATCTGGTTCACCAGGTGCGGCATCACAAGTAATAATTAGAGGTATTGGATCCATAAATGGAGAAACACAACCTCTTTATATTGTTGATGGAGTACCAATTAATGTTGATCCTGTTTCACAGTCTACTGATGGAACACTTACAAATCCTTTAGCAAATATTAATTCAAGTGACATAGCTAATGTTACTGTCTTAAAAGATGCTGCAGCAACTTCAATTTATGGTTCAAGAGCTGCAAATGGGGTTATTATTGTAACAACTAAAACAGGTACAACTGGCGAGACTAAGTTTAGACTTAATGCTCAATACGGTGTGTCTAGTAAAACAACATCAAACTTTGAAGTATTAAATTCTTCAGAGTTTGTTGAGTTAATGAAAGAAGCAGAAATAAATGCTGGAGTTGATCCTGCGCAAGCTGCCATCAATGTTGGTACAGATGAAATAAAAACGGATTGGATGGGTGAAGCATTCAATAATTTTGCACCTACAGCCAAAATTGATTTTAGTGCATCTGGAGGTTCAGAGAAAACTAAATATTTTACATCAATAGGTTTGTATGATGTTACAGGAATTGCATTAGGTTCTGATTTGAAAAGATTTTCATATAGATTAAATTTAGATCAAGATGTGAATGACAACATAAAGTTTGGAGCTAAGTTAACAGTATCTACAACAGACCAGAATACTCCACCTACAGAATCGGCATATTTTATATCGCCAGTTGTTGGAGCTTATTTAATGCGTCCAAATGTACCTGCTCGTAATCCTGACGGCTCTCCTTATTTTGATGAGAGTGGTCCTACTGGAGGAGCATCATTTATAGGTGTTGATGCTTATAATGAGAATAATATGAAGACATTGAGATTTATTGGTTCAATGTATGCATCATTCGACTTTTGGAAAGATAGATTAAATTTCAGAACAACATTAGGTGCTGATATGACTGATGTTGATGAAACAAATTGGGATGACCCAAGAAACCCTGGTAATACAGCTGAAACATTAGGAGGTAGAAAAACTCGATCTAATACAAAAAATCAAGTTTGGAATATCTCTAATGTATTAAGCTTTAATGATACTTATAATGAAATTCATTATGTTAGTGCAATGTTAGGGCAAGAAGCTCAAAGTACTGAGTTTAACTCATTCTATGCTTCAGGTGTAGAATTTCCTTCAGTTAACTTACGTACACTAGAGAATAGTGCAAAACCTGAAACAACAACTGGTACATTTAGAGATTGGTCTCTTGTATCTTATTTTGGAAGTGGTACATATTCTTATGATAGTAGATATACTATTGATGCTAGTTTACGTCAGGATGGATCTTCTCGATTTGGAGCAGATAATAGATGGGCTATGTTTTGGGCAGTTGGTGCTACTTGGAAGATTACTAATGAATCTTTTATGCAAGACAATAATCTATTCAATAATCTTCAGTTAAGAGCTTCATATGGTACATCAGGTAATCAACCTGCTGCTTATGCTGAAGGAGGTTATCCAAATTATTATCCTTCACTAGGTTTATATACTTATGGTAGAAACTATCAAGATAAACCTGGTAGTGCTCCTGGGCAAATTGCTAATCCTGATTTAAAATGGGAAAGTTCAAAGAATTTCAATGTAGGTTTTGATGTAGGCATGATGGATAACAGAATTAGAGCTGTTGTTGATTTCTACCAACGAGATACTGAAGACCTTTTATTATTAGTTCCAATTTCATCTACTTCTGGATTTACTACAGCATGGAAAAATATAGGTGCAATTAGAAATAAAGGAGTTGAAATAGAACTTAATTATGATATTTTAAGTAGGACAAGTTCAGATGATTTGTATTGGAGAATAGGAGCCAATGTAACTTTTAACAAAAATGAAATTTTAGAACTTAATAATGATGAGGATATTATTGATGGTACTAAAATAAGAAGAGTAGGAGAAAATTATCAAAGTTTCTACATGACAGAATGGGCGGGTGTAAATACTGCAACTGGTCAGGCAATGTGGCATGATACCGAAGGTAATCTAACTATGAATTATGCTGATGCTGATAGAGCTATTCAAGGTAATGCTGATCCTAAATTCTATGGTGGTGCTAGTACTGAGTTATCATATAAAGGATTTAGTCTAAGTGCATTTTTTAGTTATAATTATGGTAACTTGATATATAACTCAACTTCTAGAATTACAAACTCTGATGGTGCTTTCCATATGTTTAATCAAGGAAGAGATCAATTAGATAGATGGCAAAAACCTGGTGATGTTGCTCATAATCCAAAAAGAGTTAAAGGTAATTCTTCTCAATCAAATCAGATGTCAACACGTTGGTTAGAAGATGGCTCATTTTTAAGATTGAAAAATGTTACACTATCTTATGACCTTCCTAGAGAATGGACAAATAAGGTAAAGTTAGGAAGTGCAAGATTATATTTACAAGGTCAGAACCTTTATACATGGACAGAATATTCTGGTTTAGATCCTGAACAAGCATTAAACGGTACTTCATGGTTCGTGTATCCAAATGCTAAGACCTTTACATTTGGTTTAGACGTTTCATTCTAATAAAATTAAGAACAGATGAAAAAAATATTATATAGTATAATTTTAGGAGGGGTTATTCTCACAGGATGTTCGAAAGACTTCTTAGAGAAAACGCCTGAATATGCACTAGAAACTTCACAAGCAATATCTAATATAGATGATGCTGAAGTAGCAGTTAATGGTATGTATAGTGCATTATTGAGCTCTGATTACTACGGACGTAACTTTATGGTTGTTCCTGATGTAATGGCTGATAACACAAGAATTTCTGCAGATAATTCAGGAAGGTTTCTTACTGAATATCAATATTCAATTATTGCAACTTCTGGTAATCCAAGACTGATGTGGAATATTTGTTATGATGCAATTGATAGGTCTAATAATATATTAGGTGCTATTGATAATTTAAATGCGAGTACTGAAGAAAAGAACAGAGTTAAAGGAGAAGCACTAATGATGCGTGCCTTTGTTCATTTTGATTTAGTAAGAATGTATGCTCAACCATATAATTTATCTGATGCAGCAACAGCTGATGGTGCTGATGGTAATGGTGGTCATCTTGGTGTTCCATATATGTTAAAATCTGAGATTGGCACTCCTGCAAGAGAAACTGTTAATGTTGTTTATACTAACATCATTTCTGATTTAACTGAGGCAGAAACTCTTCTTCCTGTAGTTAATCCTAAAGGTGTAAAATTTAGATTTCATAAGATGGCAGCTAAGGCAATGTTAGCAAGAGTTTATCTTTATAAAGATGATTTTGCAAATGCTAAGAAGTATGCAGATGAAGTTGTAAACTCAGGCGTATATCCATTAGTTCCTTCCGACCTATATGTTGATAGTTGGAGTGTTAGAGCTTCAGATAGGTCAGAAACTATATTTAGTTTGAGCTTTTTGTTAACTGATTATCCTAGCACAAATGCATTAGGATACATTTATCTTCCAGAAGGTTATGGTGATCTATTTGCGACACAAGATATAATTGACAAATACGATGCAGGTGATATTAGATTAGGTCTATTTTATCAACTTGGAAATGATTGGGTTGTAAACAAATATCCAGGACGAGATGGTACTCCAGGTCTAGATGACTCTCCAGTTATTCGTTCTTCTGAAATGTACTTAACAATTGCAGAGGCTGCAGCAAAAGGTGCAGGGACAACTACCGAAGCTCTAGCTGCTTTGAATAAAGTATATAAAAGAGCAAATCCTGATGCTGCTGATATAAGTTTATCAGGTCAAGCTTTAATTGATAGAATTATTGAAGAGCGTTCTCAGGAATTAGCATATGAAGGTCATCGAATTTTCGATTTGAATAGAAATAAGAAGAGTTTAGATAGAGTAGACATTACTACACCTGACGTTGTTAGCCATATTTCGTATCCAAGTACGGAGTTTATTTGGCCAATACCTCAACGTGAGATTGATGTGAATTCTAATATGATTCAAAATAAAGGATACTAAAAAAAGAGATTATGAAAATATTATATAAATTATTAACATTATCACTTCTCTTTGGTGTAATCACATCTTGTGAGGAAAAAAATAATGTTTACGAAGGTCAGTCTTTTGCAATGTATGAAAAGACTTATTATTCTGCGACTGAGAGCTCTGGTGAAATTATTGAAGTACCAGTTTTCTTGAATATCGCTAATGGAAAACACGATTCCAAAGTTACTGTTGCCTATACTATTACTTCTGATACAGGAGTTGAAGGAGTAAACTATGTAATTATTGATGATAAAAGTGAATTTAGTTTCGAGCCGGGAGTATATAAAGATGCTATTAAGGTTCAAATTATTGATAATACTGATGAAGATGGTGATAAAGTTTTAGACATTGCCATAACTACTTCTTCTAATACTAGTATAAATATTGGCACACCTGGACCAACACCGACTTTAAAAAACACAACTCTTGTTATTATTGACGATGATTGTGCATTAAAAATCAATGAGTTTGTTGGAACACCTGCCGGTGTAGAATGGTGGGGATGGAGCCCAATACTACAAGTAGGTTCAGGTCCTTATTCTAACGGAATAAACTTTACCCTTGTTGATACTCCTGATAATATTGAGGATAAATTAGGCCATTATATGGCTGAGAATTTTGGGAATTCTGGAATGGTAGCTGAATGGGGTGAGACAACTACTACTACATATCCTATTAAGATGGTTCTTGATTATACAGATCCAACAACTCCAACAGTAATGTTTGAAACTAATCCAGATGCTGAAATCAGACCATATCATGGGGTGCTAGGCGATCAAGATGTACAGGTACTAAATATTACTTTAGATGGAGAGTATGCTTATGGTATGATTTATACGCAAAGCGATAAAGATTTGAGTACATTTTCTACATGTAACAACACATTGCATTTTGAATATAGCTGGGTTGTTGCCGTTGGTACTGGAGATTTTCAAGATTTCGGTGGAGGAGATGGAATGTGGCCAAAAGCTGTTGATTTAACCTTTGAATAAAAAATCTATTATGAAAAAAATATTAAGTTATATATTATTAGGAGGGGTAATAGCTTTTTCTTCTTGTGAGAAGAAAGAGGTTAATTACACTCCAAAAAATTACGCCCCTGCACCAAGTGTTAGTGCTACTGTAGGAGTAGTAGCAGATAGTACAGCAAATATTGAATTTAATGCTGATAATGTAGGTAAAGTATATTATGCCCTTGTTACAAAGCAAAATTCTGAGATTACTGCCGAAGAAATAATTGAAAAAGACGTTCTTGGAGCAACAGAAAATGATGCTTTAGTAATTCCTGAAGGAGCAGGAGCTTTTGGATACATGTTTAAGGACTTAGTACAGGATACAGATTATTTTATGTATTATGTTAGTGGAAGTCCTGATGGAGAATATCAAAAAGTAGTTACGGAAACTACTTTTTCTACATCGGATATCCATGCGCCTGTTTTTCTTGGTGGAGAATCAAATCCACCATTCCAAGCTTATCCAGTTGATATTAATCTACCTCAAGTAGAGCTACAGTTTGATGAACCAGTAATTTATGATGGAGTAAGTTCTGTATTTATTACTTTTTACTTTAGTGGAATTCAAGTAGAAATACTTCCTGCTGATATATCAGCAGATGGATCAAAAGGTATCATTAACTTACAAAGTGTATTGCCACTTATCTATGGTGATTTTGTAATTGTTGAAGTACCAACAGAAGGTACTTTTGCTGATGCTGTAGGTAATTTAGCTGCTCCAATAGTCGGGTTCCAACATTATTTTAGAGCTAGATTTGAGAATGATTTAGAAATCATGTCTGCTTTCATCGGTACAAATGATTATACTATTTTAAGAAACGGAGGAGGTTTTGATTCTGGACAAGTAGATGTTGTAACTAAAGAAGGTGATGACAACGTTGTAATTATGTCAGATTACATATTTGGAAATGTGAATCTGGAATTTATTTTCAACCTAGACGTTGGATTGATTGATTTTCAAACACTTGACACAGGTTGGTACTATGATACTGATGCTGGTGGTTTTGTATTTGGTGAAATAGAGGATCCATCTATTCAAGGTGCAGTTTTATATGTACCTGTTCCAACAAACTTTGCACCTGGATATGCAGGAGCGTTCGACACTGATGCTGGTCAGTTTGTAGTTGAGCTTGAACTTGTAATACAAGGCTTTGGAACATTTGGTGTATTTACACATCAATTCCAAAAAGTAGTAGAAGCTCCAATTATGGACTCTAGCACTTCTAAAACTAATAATTCTTTATCAAAATTAATTTTTAAAGCTTATTAATATATTATTAAGCCGCCGTTTACTCGGCGGCTTATTTTTTATATAAAGCAGCAAATTATTCCCCTAATTATCAATATATAAGAATATCAGATGAACCTAGCATAAGCAACAATTTCTAAAACAAGAAAATGAAATACATGCGAACACAATCTGACCTTTGAAAAACAAATTGAAACAGATGAACCGAGCATGAGCAATAATTTTCTAAAACAAGAAAATGAAATACATGCGAACACCATCTGACCTTTGAAAAACAAATTGAAACAGATGAACCGAGCATGAGCAACAATTTCTAAAACAAGAAAATGAAATACATGCGAACACAATCTGACCTTTGAAAAACAAATTGAAACAGATGAAAAAACTATTAACCTATATAGTCGTTTTTATTGTTTTTGCTTCATGCTCAAATAATAATACAACTGAGATACCACCAAATGCTCAAAATGAGTATGATTTTTTAATAACAAAAAATCTTAAGTTAGGAAAACCAACACCTGAAAAACTATTACCTATAAAAAAAGATATTAGAACTTACTTTAAGAAATTAGGGAAAAAGTCAGACGATTTATTACAGTGGGAAGAAAGAGGTCCAAATAATGTAGGAGGCCGTACAAGAGCAATAATGTTTGACCCCAATGATATATCACATAAAAAAGTATTTGCTGGAGGTGTTTCTGGCGGACTTTGGTATAACAATGATATCACAAATGTAGAATCATCATGGGTAAATATCGACGATTTTTGGACTAGTCTTGGCGTAACATGCATTACTCATGACCCAAATAATACTCAAGTATTTTATGTTGGAACTGGAGAATCTAGCGCGAGATCTACACGTGGTGGAGGATTATGGAAAAGTACTGATGGAGGTGTTACTTGGAATAATAACCCACTAGTTTTAACAAATGATAAAGGTGAAAGCGAAACAATATCAGAAGAAGCTTATTATATTAATGATATAATGATTAGAGATAATGAAGGTGTATCTGAGTTATATCTTGCTTCTGCTCAGAAAAATTATATGGGAGAATGGCATTCCGAAAATGTTGGTGGCCTGTGGAAGTCAACAGATGGTGGAGCCAACTTCATTAGAATAAAACTTGAGGCCGATGAAACAATTAGTACTACAAATATTCCTTATGATTTAGAATTAGCATCAGATAATACCGTTTGGGCTGGAACAGTTGGTTCAGTTTGGGAAGGTGGACCTAAAGGTGGGAAAGTTTATAAAGCTACTGATGGAATAACTTTCTCTAAGGTTTATGACTCAGAACCAGTAACTGAATATGTAATGCAAAATAGAGTAGAGCTTGCAATTGCTCCTTCTAACTCTAATGTTGCTTATGTTCTTATAGCAGATAACCCAGAGAATGATGGAAGTATTAAAATGGTGAAATCTATTGATGGAGGTACAACATGGACAAACATGCCTTTCCCAAATGATGCAGATGGAGGAATACCAGCAGGTGACTTTACAAGAGGCCAATCTTTTTATGATCTAATACTTAAAGTTAAACCAGATGATGAGAACTATCTTATAGCTGGAGGTATAGATTTATTTTATTCAGACAATGCAACTAATATTCCTGTAGAAGGAGAAGGTGATATGAGCTGGACACAAATGACACATTGGTATGGTGGATTTTCTTATCCATATTCTCATGCTGATCAGCATCAAATAGTATTTCATCCAACTGATTACAATCAAGTAGTTTTTGGAAGTGATGGCGGAATCTCTTTTAGTGATGATATAACAGCAAGAGACGAAAATGACAGAATGCTAATTTCTGATAGAAACAAAGATTATAATGTAACCCAATTTTATGCTGGCGATATATATAAAGCAGAGGGTACAGAGAATTTAATTGCAGGCTCACAAGATAATGGATCTCAGTATTTCACAGCAGCGGGTGTAAATTCAACAGTTGAGGTTACTGGTGGTGATGGTGCATATTGTTTTTTAGATGATGATAGTGATATTATGATTACTTCTTATGTATATAATAATTACTATTTGCTTAATAAAGCTGGTGTAGAAATAAAATCATTCGGAACAGGTAATTCAGGAAGTTTCATTAATCCAACAGATTATGATTCTAAGCACGACCTATTAGTATCCTATGCAAATCTAGGTAAAATTAATATTTACGATATATCTGAACCAATAATTAAAGCTAGTTCAAAGTCAGTTACAGGTTTTACTGATCAAACATTAACTCATATTAAGATATCTCCAACCAGAATAGAAGAAGACAAACCTGATATATTTATTGGAACTTCTGAAGGAAATGTTATATATATGAAAAAAGTATATGGTTTATTTGGTGTTGAAACAGAGGATTTAACATCCGATGCTTTTGAAGGATCAGTATCATCAATTGATGTTGGAGTATCAACAGAAGAATTACTTGTAACCTTTTCAAACTACGGAGTCAAGTCAGTTTGGTATACTACTGATGGAGGAACCACTTGGCTAGATAAAGATTCTAACTTACCAGATATGCCAATACGATGGGGTATTTTTAATAAAGCAGATAGAAAAAATGTTCTTTTAGCAACCGAACTTGGTGTTTGGGAAACTAAGGATATTACAGCAGAAACACCTCTTTGGAACCCGGTAAATGAAGGATTAGCAAACGTAAGAGTAAATATGCTTAAAACAACTGATTATGACAATAGCGTTGTTGCAGCTACTTATGGTAGAGGGCTGTTTACTGCTAAACTTGAAGGTGAAGTCTTATCATTAGAAAAAGCACAATTAGCAAAAGAATTCAATATATATCCCAACCCTGTTGTAAATGAAACTTTATATTTAAAATCAAATACAGATATAACGATTGCAAGTATTCAGCTTTATAACATTTCGGGTCAAATGGTAATAAATAAAGATTTTGACAATAAAGTACAAGCAGAACTTGATGTATCAAACTTGGCAAAAAACCAATATATATTAAAAGTTGAAACAGATAAAGGGTACTTTTCAAAGAAGATAATAATAGGAGAATGATAAATTACAGTAAAAAGGGTTCTACCACGAATGTTGTGGAATAAACGTCACCTTGAGCGTAGCCAAAGCGAAGTCGAAAGGTCTATTATTAAAAGCTTACATGGTGTTATCACTGTTGCTATAGATATTTCGACTACATCCCCTTCTTTTTACTTTGGGGATTCCGCTCAATATGACGGTTATTTTTAATTAGAAAATCCACACAAATAAGGGTAGAACCGTAAAAAGAAGCCCTATTATTATTGTTTATTTAGTAAAATAATATATGAAGAATATATCCTTTATTGTCGCCTTTTTACAAGTATCATTATTAATATCATGTACTCCTCAAAAAACGCTATTTAAGGATAGTGCAAACTATGAAATTTGGGCAGGAGGACAAGAGAGTGTTGGTGGTGTAAATTTTGTTTTTAAAATAGTAACAAAATCAGATCAAAAAGTATCATTGGATTCGATATTTGTAGATGACACAAAAATTAATAAATGGGAAATAAAAACTATAAATGATACCATAGCTATTTACGCTTTTCAAAATTTCAATAATAAACCATTGAACTCATTGAATAAAACAGATAAGCCAACTAAAGTTCAAAAGATTGTACCAAAAAATGCTTATACAAATGCAAAATTGTTTTTTTCAAATAAAAAGGGAACAACCATTATTTATTTTGACAAAATAAATAAAAGTGAAAATGTATTTTATCAATGATGATATTGTTTAGGTTAGAAACCATATCATATAGTAGTATTCAAAAAAAAGTTAATTGAACCTATAGTGTTCAATTAACTTTTTTGTCTATTATATTAATAATTCTTAATAGAATTATTTTTAACAAATGATCGGTTATCTACAAAAAGCCCAAAGCTAACATAGCCTCTTCACTCATCATATCTTTAGTCCATTGTGGTTCAAAGGTAAGTTCTAACTCACAACTAGTGATACCTTCTATCCCTGCAATTCTTGTTTCAACTTCCTGAGGCATTGATTCTGCTACTGGACAATTTGGAGTAGTTAATGTCATTACAACTTTTGCAGCTCCTTCATCCGAAACCTGAACGTCATAAATCAATCCTAACTCATATATATCAATAGGTATTTCCGGATCATAAATAGTATGTAAAACTTCAACTATATGATCTCCTAATGCCTGTATTTCTGCTTCTGTTTTCATTTATCTATATTACTTTTTGCCTTTTTGGTATAATTAGGCAGTGGTAAATTTATTATCAAATATCACTATTTAATAATTCTTTTTATTTATGCTCCAATTTTGCATTTAAAGCAACCGCATAAAATTTCATCATTTTTATTGTCGCCATAAGCCCATTTGCTCTAGTTGGCGAAAGATGTTCTCTTAAACCTATTTCGTCTAAAAAAGATAAATCTTCATTAATAACATCTTGTGGAGTCTGATTAGATAATATTCTAAATAACAAAGCCAATACTCCTTTTGCAATAATTGCATCACCATCGGCGGTATAAACAATTTTACCATCAACAAGCTCAGCATGTAACCATGCCTGACTTTGACAACCCTTTACTAAATATGCTTGCGTTTTGTACTTGTCATCAATCATTGGAAGATTTTTTCCAAGCTCAATTATATAGTCGTATTTCTCCATCCAATCATCAAACAAATTGAAATCGTCAAGTACCTCTTCTTTTATTTCTTGTATAGTCATTATATTCTTTTCAAAATCACGACAAATGTACAATAAGCTTTTATAATTTAAAAAGACTAATTATAAATAAGATAGATTGCATGATAAAATATTGTGATAGGTAAGTTTGGCTGCACTACTGATCACTGTATCACTAATTACTGTATTACTGCTTCACCAATCACTGCATTACTAATTACAACAATGCCCTGCTCAAGAAGTTTTTCAAAGGTTTAGAAGCAAAATAATGCTCCATTATAATTTCTAGAAGTTTATCTTTTGCAATTTCATTTGGGTTTATAAAAGCCTGATAATAAAATTGCTTATTAAATACTAAATCTTGTTTTTGTGCAATTTCTAACATCTCTTTAGTAAGACGTTTATTTCTATCGCCCTTTACTCCATCAGGGAAGTGACTTAAAAATGTTTTTGAAGTAATTAAA